>Ga0180437_10009017_pt1 | contig 12477 bp, 7 predicted proteins | sample SS_ome_4_FD_132410 | JGI IMG/M metagenome (GOLD analysis project Ga0180437, IMG submission 132410) | Hypersaline lake sediment archaeal communities from the Salton Sea, California, USA - SS_3_D_1 metaG | ecosystem: Environmental > Aquatic > Non-marine Saline and Alkaline > Hypersaline > Sediment...
CGAGAATCCGAGCATATTGAGGAGGGCGGTTGTTCCCATGGCGGGGATGAGGTAGAAGGCGGCCCCGAGGGTGCCGGCGATGCTGCCAATGGTCGAGATGGCGAAGACCGCGCCTGCCGTCCGTCCGACCCGGTTGATAGTTTTCGCGGTGAGGCGGATGACGAACGGAGATGTGACGGCCATGAGGACGCCCGGCATGAAGAAGAAGATCATGCAGGCTGCGAGGGGCTCTGCTCGGGGCCCCATATTCCGGTCGATGATGCGGGCGGCCATGAGATCAGCATAGCGCGGAATGAGGAGCACGAGGATGCCGGCAACGAAGAGGATAGCTGCGAGGAGCGCTGAGCTGGGACGACTGTCGACGAGCCTGCCGCCGATGTAGTATCCGATGCTGAGGGCGGCGAGGAAGACGCCAATCAAGCTTCCCCAGACGAAGATGGAGCCGCCGAAGTGGGGCGCAAGGACGCGGCTTCCAACCAGTTCAAGCGCCATTAGAATGGCTCCGGCGAGAAAGGCGACAAGCAATAGAAGAAATGTGCGCATAGGTCCTTTTCTGCGGCGATGCGAGCCCACCCTCGAGGCACCGCACACTCAATAGGATGTTCAACTTCAGACGGGCGCCATCCTTTGATCGCCGATGACGCGGGTGAGATTCACGGCAAAAAAATATATTTAGATTGAATGGAATTATTACGTGTTTCGTCTTAGAACCGTAAGACTTGGCAGGTATACCTATAACAGATCAGAGTGAACCCTTATCGCCTCGCCCCGTCCGTCACGCAATAGTGACGATGCCTCAGGAGCCCGCCGGTGGCGGGCTCCGGGCGCGTGTGGGACGAGTCCAACCTGGATGGCGAGGAGACAGAGGCGAGAACGTTGAAGTGGAAATATCTGATAATTACAAGCTATGGAGGGGAGGCATCTGTGTCAGATATGAGCGGTTGGAAAGTTCACAATCCGGATGGGGGCAAGCGGGTTGTGGTGACAAAAGATCTGCCGGGCGACCGATGGATCGAAGCATTGATAGAGGCCGACTGCCGAATTGAAGTGGGATTGTCGGAGAACATATTGACGGAGGATGAGATCAAAGCCGGTATCGGGGAGCGGTGCGATGGGGCCATCGGGCAGTTGACGGAGATATGGGGAGAGGAGCTTTTTGCGGCGCTCGAAGCGGCCGGGGGGAAGGCATACAGCAATTATGCAGTGGGATACAATAACGTGGATGTCGACGCGGCGACGCGCCATAAGATAGCGGTTGGCAACACCCCGGGGGTGTTGACGGAAACAACGGCGGAATTGGCCGTTGCGTTGACGTTTGCCGCGGCCCGGCGAATCGTCGAGGCGGATGCGTATATGCGGGGAGGGCGGTTTCAGGGATGGTTGCCAAAGTTATTCCTCGGTGAGTTGCTGTGGAGGAAGACCCTTGGCGTGATCGGTGCCGGGCGCATTGGAAGCGCGTATGCTCGGATGATGGTCGAGGGTTACAAGATGGACCTCGTGTACTACGATGTGCGGCAGAACGAGGAACTCGAAGGCTCCATCAACGCCTATGGCGAGTTCTTGAAGGGTCAAGGAGAGGGTCCTGTGAACTGTCGGCGGGTCGAAACAGTGGAGGACCTATGCCGGAAGGCGGACGTGATAAGCCTTCATCCGGTGTTGGATGAGAGCACCCGACACATGATCGGTGAAGAACAACTGGCTCTGATGAAGGAGAATGCCATTCTCGTGAACGCGAGTCGGGGGCCGTTGATCGATGAGATTGCTTTGATGGAGCATTGTCGTCAGCATCCAGATTTCAGAGTTGGACTCGATGTATATGAGGATGAGCCGGCGATGAAGCCCGGATTGCCGGAGCTGTCGAATGTGGTTATGGTGCCCCATTTGGGATCGGCGACGTCCTGGACCCGACAAGGAATGGCCATGCTGGCGGCGAGCAATGTGGCGGCTGTGCTGATGGGACGCCCGGTTTGGGCGGGTCCAGATATAACGTCGTTTCTCGGCGACGATCCGCCGAAGGCGGCGCCGAGCATTCTCAATCGGGATGAACTCGGGCTGCCGAAATATGGGGGTTAAGTGAAGGCGGAGATGCTTCGCGGTTTCGAGATTAGGTGTGGTAGAACATCAGGCGAATGGTCGTGCTGCTTCTGCCGCATCGCGATAGCTGACGGAAACAAATAAATACATAGAGAACGGTCAACGGGAGAGAGTCCGCAGACTGCTGAGGGGACGGACCGCCGAAGGTGAAAGGCGGTTGATGTGAGATCGACCGCCGAAACTCTCAGGCCCCAGGACTGTTGGCCGTTGCTCCTCTGGAGAGTGTTCCTCCGCTGTAATCGAGGGACCACCGAAGGTGACAGCCGATAAGGCGAATCTCTCAGGTTCTGGACAGGGGAGGCCCGCAACACGCAGGGCTTCCCTTTTTCGTGGCCGCCATGCGGTCAATGATATGCCCAAACCGGAGGGAGTAATGAGGCTGGCTGAACGAATTCAGCATCTAGGGACTGAGACGGCCTTTGCCGTTTCGGCTGAGACGGCAGAATATGCGGCGATGGGGCGCCGAGTCTATCCGTTTCACTTGGGGGATATGAACATTCCTACGCCAAGCAATATCGTCGAGGCGACGCTCAAAGCCATAGAAGATGGCAAGACGGGCTACTGTCCGAGTTGCGGGATTCCAGAACTGCGTGCGGCGCTGGCGGAGGAGATCAATGGCTCACATGGCACGGCGTACGAGGTGGAGAATGTCGCCCTTCAGCCGGGGGGGAAGCCGGTCATCAGCAAATTCATATTGGTCCTTATGAATCCGGGCGATGAAGTGTTGTATCCAACTCCGGGATACCCGATCTATGAATCGCAGATCGAGTTTCATGGTGGACGAGCGGTGCCGTATCGATACGTCGAGGGGCAGAATGGTTTCGAACTCGACCTCGATTGGCTCGAAAGGCGAATTACGCCGCGGACGCGATTGCTGGTGCTCAACGATTTACAGAATCCGACGGGGGCTGAGTGCTCTGAGGCGGAGATGGAGCGATTGGCGAGGATCGTCTCGGAGCACGATCTCTTCGTGCTGTGCGATGAGGCGTATTTCGATATCCGCTATGACGGGAAGTCGAGATCGCTGGCCTCGCTGCCGGGGATGGCAGATCGCTGCGTCATTCTCTATACGTTCTCGAAGAAGTTCGCGATGACCGGTTGGCGGCTCGGCGCGGCCGTTGGACCGAAGGCGGTGATCGAGGTCATCGCGAAGCTATCCGTCAACGATGAATCGTGCTCGAATCACTTCGTGCAATATGGGGCGCTGGAAGGGCTGCGAGGCGATCAGACGGGGCCGAAGGAGATCGTGCGCATTTTGCGAGAGCGACGGGATGTCGTTGTGGATTGCCTCAATGCCATTGATGGAGTGCGATGCTTCCGGCCGAACGCGACATTCTATGTGTTTCCGAATGTCACGAAGGCGGCAGCTCGGAAGGGGGTGTGTGAGTATGAGGCCCTGCGACAGAGCTTGCTGAATGAAACAGGGGTTTCGGTATGCACACGGCTTCACTTCGGCAAGAAGCTGGATGCCGAAGAGGACATGTATCTTCGCTTTGCTTATTCCGGAATCGATACGGAAGACATACGAGAAGGGATGGCGCGGTTGAAGGAATTTTTCGAGGGGTGAGGTAGCCTGGGGGTTTTAGGAGAGGAATGACTGATGAGCGAGCTGCTACGAACGAGGCTCTACGATAGGCATGTCCAATTGGGGGCGAGGATGGTGGATTTTGGCGGTTGGGATATGCCGCTGCTCTATCCCACAGGGATTGTGGGGGAGCATCTCGCGACGCGGAAGACAGCCGGGCTCTTCGATGTATCGCATATGGGACGGCTGATCGTCTCCGGCGAAGGCGCTTTGGATTATCTGCAGCATGTGCTGGCGAGCAATGTCGGCGCGCTGGATGTTGGAGAGGCGCAGTACGCGGTGATTCCAACGGAGACCGGTGGGGCGGTGGACGATGCGTATCTCTATCGGTTCGTAGAAGATGAATATCTGCTCGTAGTGAATGCGGCCAATCGGGAGAAGGACCTCGCTCATCTGCGGCCGCTGGTGCAAGGGTTCGGTGAGGTTCAATTGACAGATCGAACGGAGGAGATGGCGATGTTGGCCCTCCAAGGGCCGCAATCGCGCGCCATCCTGTCTGGGCTGATCGACGCGGGAGAGTTACCGGAACCAAGGCGAAACGCCCTCAGCATCGTGCGGATGGCAGGGGCCGAGGTGCGCGTGAGTCGCACGGGATATACCGGGGAGCCGTTATGCTTCGAGTTTTTTGTGGATCGCGATGACGCTGAGTCGGTGTGGGATGCGCTGGCGGGGGCCGGGGCGGCGCCGGTGGGCTTGGGCGCCCGTGACACGCTTCGTCTCGAGGCAGGGCTGCCTCTTTATGGCCACGAGCTCGGTGATGACAAGGATGGCAGGGAGATCCCGGTGTTTGCCTGCGCGCCGGCGCGCCTGAGCGTCAGTTTCTCATCGGAAAAGGGAGACTTCATAGGTCGGGATGCATTGGGGCGACAGCGAGAGGCATACGTTCGGATGTTGGAGCGGGACTATGGTCTGAGAGATGCGCTGCCACGCCTGATCCAGCCAGTTGCGGTAATGGGACGCGGGGTTGCGAGAGCGGGCGGGAAGGTGTTCCGCGAGGGGGAGCATGTCGGATATGTGACGAGTGGGACGATGGCGCCGTATTGGCAGTTCGATGGAGAAGGATTAAAGGCGGCGCCGACGGGCGAGCGGGAACTGCGGTCAATCTGTTTGGCCTATCTGGATTGCGAGGTGCTCGAAGGCGATGCGATGACAACCGAGGTGAGAGGTGGAACGGCCGACGCGGTCGTTGTGCCGCACCATCTTCGCGGGGAAGCTCCGCCCTACGCGCGGCCGATCGTTGTGCAGTATGAACGTGAGAGACGGATGGCTCCGACTGCAACAGAAGCGGATCGGGCGCGAACGCTCTTGGAGAAGGCGATTGAAAATACGGAGTGGCGGCAGCGGCGGTGTGTCAATCTGATTCCATCCGAGATGACGGCATCCCCAATGGTGCGGTTGCTGTCTGTGATGGACCCGGCGTTTCGTTATGCGGAACACAAGCCGGTGAAGGCTTTCTACGACGAGGATGTCTTCTACTACCAGGGAGTGGACTTCATCGGGGAGGTGGAGCAGCTCCTCGAGGAGGAGTTGAGGAAATTCTTGGGGTGCGCTGAGGTGGAAAGCCGCGTGCTCAGCGGACAGATGGCGAACACGACCGTGTTCAGCGCGATGGTGGACTATCTGAACCAAGGGGACCGGAAGCGCGAACCGCAGCGGATCGCGTGTGTGATGAATCAGGATATTGGAAAAGGTGGGCATCTAAGCGCTCAGCCGATGGGGGCGCTTCGCGACTATGTGGCGCGCGATCCGCGCAGGGAAAAGCCCGCGGTGGTGAACTTCCCAGTCGATGTCGACAATCCATATAAGGTTGATGTGGATGCGACGCTACGATTGATCGACGAGCACCGGCCGGACTTGATCGTCTTTGGCAAGAGCATGGTGTTGCACAGGGAGCCGGTGGCCGAGGTCCGGCAATTCCTGGACGAACGGGGCATTCGTGCAGTCGTGATGTACGACATGGCGCATGTATTGGGGCTGGTCGGCCCGCATTTTCAGGAGCCGTTTCAGGACGGCGCCGACATTATCACAGGATCGACCCATAAGACTTTCTTCGGGACGCAGAGGGGGGTGATCGGGGGCCGATATGGCGAGGACGAAGAGGGCTATGAGCTGTGGGAGGCGATTGGGCGGCGGGCATTCCCGGGATCCGTTTCGAACCATCACTTGGGCACGATGCTTGGGCTGCTCATGGCGGCCTACGAGATGAATTGCTTCAAGGAAGAGTATCAGCCGAAGGTGATTGCGAACGCGAAGGCATTCGCTCGAGCGCTCGAGGCGTCCGGGATGGACGTGGCCGGTGACCCGGCTGTCGATTTCACGGAGACGCATCAGGTCATCGTGCGTGTGGGATACGGCCGCGGGCACGAGATGGCGGAGCGCTTGGAGGCGAACGGTGTGATCTGCAACTACCAGGCGGCGCCGGACGAGGAGAGTTTCTCGGCGGCGGGCGCGTTGCGGATGGGGACGGCGGAGATGACGCGGTTCGGGATGGAAAAAGCGGATTTTGGAGAACTGGCTGGGATGATTTCAGACGTGGTGCTGCGCGACGCGTATGTGAAGGAGCAGGTGCAGAAGTTCCGCGGGCGGTTCTTGGACCTGAGATACTGTTTCTCCGGCGATGAGTTTGCGCCATTGATGGAGCGGCTACACGGGTTGATCGGAGGGTAGCAGACAGCGCGTTCTCGGCCTGAGAAAGCTACCCGGAGACGAGACCTACACTCGCAAAGCTCACACAGGACTGGGTCTGTGGCTCGGTCGCCTGCTTGTACGAGAGCAGGCGGCCTTCTTTGATGGGAAGCGTGCGGGCGAGCGCGTAGATGCACGGGAAGCCGCAGACGTTGTAGCGGTCCTCAACTTCGGCGATAGTGAAGTAGAGGTTTTCAGCATCGCCGCGCATGGCACGGTCGAGAAGCGCCATATCGTGACGGCGGACGAGGTCGAGGTGGGCCTGGGTGAGGGGAGGAGGCTGGCCGAATCGCGCGCCGATGTGGCTGAGGTCAGCGGAGGCAATGAGGGCGATGCGGCGCGAGTCGGAGGCAAAGATCGTCCGCATCCGGTCGAGGAATTGGCTGACGGCATCGTGTTCGGCGGGATTGACGAAGCCTTCGTTTCTTCGATGATAGCCGCCGCAGAGGATCGGGACGATGTTGGGTGGCTCCTCGACCTCGCGATAGAGGAAGTGGATGAGCGCGGTTTGGAACTCGATGGAGTGTTCGTCGCGGTGGAGGAATTCATCGGCGAAGACATCGAAACCGGCGCTTTGAGCGAGTGAGTCGATGATGGTCGTGTCGGTGTCGAGGGCGCCGAAGGGGGTTTCGAAGGACTTTCGGGTGAGGATGAAGGGCGACCCTTTTCCACTGTGGGCGGTGCCAAGGATCACGACGACGTCGGGCTGCGGAACTTGAGCGAGGAGCGCGTAGGGAAGGGCATAGGTGTCGGCGGCATCGTTCATGGTGTAGTGGGGGGCGATGAAGCTGGGCCGGTCGTTGGCGAGGGCGAATTCCTCCGGGAGAGCGGCTGCGTCGATTCGAGGTTGCCAGGTTTGGATGAAAGCGGCGGCGCCGTCGGGATAGGATTGTCCGGCGTGGGCGGCGGCGCGCGTAGGGCGGGCTCTGAACTCCGCCTCCATGCCTTCAACGAACTGGTGAAAGCGCGCGGTGTCTAAGAGCAAAGCCTCATCGAGCTGGTGCAGGAGCGCTGTGATTTTGTCGATGGTAATGAGGGAGCCGAACCGACGCACGTACGCTACTTGCGCCTCCCGAAGCGTGCGGCTGCCGTCGAATTGGGTCAGCAGGAAAGCCGTGTCGGAGGAGATCACCACCTCGCGATTCGAAATGCGTAAGGAGTCTCGCAATAGGAATTGTTGACCGGCGGTGGTCTGGACGGGGATGATGTCGAGAGGTCTTAGTTTCGGTCGTTCGTCGGGCATAAAGAAAATACGTTCGATGTGGGAATGTAGAGTACCTATACGACAGCGGGCGAACGTATTCCCCCACCTCGATGGTCGCGCGGCACGCGTTGACATGCCCATAAGTCGTGTGATATTGTCGAGCATGCGCCGGCGTGGCTCAGTGGTAGAGCAGCGGTTTCGTAAACCGCAGGTCGTCGGTTCGAATCCGACCGCCGGCTGTGTTTTCTCGCCCGACGGAACGCACTGCAGAATCGGCCGAAAGGCGGGTTTATTCTATGGCCCGGCGCATCGTGCGACGGCTGTGTAGGAGGACGGGCACGAGATGAGCAAAACGAACCGGGGGCAGGGATCGGCGCCGGTGGTAGAGATCCCGCTTATCGATCTGCGACAGCAACACCGTGCTCTTCAGCATAAGATTACAGCGGCATTGCGCGGAGTGTTCGATAGTTCGACTTTTGTTATGGGCCCGAACGTGCGCGCGTTCGAAGAGGAAATGGCGAGCTATCTGGATATGAAGCACGCCATCGGCGTGGCGTCGGGGACTGATGCGCTGAACCTTTCGCTCGACGCTCTCGGCATCAAGCCGGGAGATGAGGTTTTGGTACCCTCGTTCACGTATGCGGCAACGTCGGCCGCAGTGAGCCACTTGAGAGCAACCCCTGTTTTTGTGGACTCGTTGCCGGATGGATTCAATATGGATCCGGCCGATGCCGCGAAGCGGGTGACGGATAAGACACGAGCGATTATCGTCGTGCACCTGTACGGCCAGGCCGCTCCGATGGGGGAGATTATGGCGTTGGCCAAGGCGCACGATTTATACGTGGTGGAGGATGTGGCCCAGGCGATAGGGGCCTCGTGGCAGGAGCAAAAACTCGGATCGATCGGGCATACGGGATGTTTCAGCTTTTATCCGACGAAGAATCTGGCGGCCTGTGGCGATGGTGGGATGGTGGCGACGAACGACGATGATTTAGCGCAGCGGGTGCGTCTATTGCGACAGCAGGCGGACAATGCCGTACTGGGAGGGCGCAAATATACGCACCCGACGGTGGGATACAATAGCCGTCTGGATGAGATGCAGGCGGCTATTCTGCGCGTCAAGCTCCCCCATTTAGACGGGTGGAATCGCCTTCGCCAGGAGCACGCGCTCGGGTACCGCAGGCTGTTGAAAAATTGCGAGCTGGGACTTCCGGATCGCAATGAAGAAAACTCGCACGTCTATTGCCTCTACACGATCACATGCAAGCAGCGGGATGAGCTCCAGCGTTGGCTGAGGGAACGACGGATCGGGTCAGTCATCTATTATCCGCTTCCGCTCCACCTGCAAGAAGCCTATCGGCGTAGCGGGAATCGCGAGTACAAGGCCGGAGACCTGCCCAATGCGGAGCGTATGTCGAAGGAAGTCTTGTCGATACCGGTCTTTCCTGAGCTAACAAGCGAGCAGCGTGGCTTCGTCGCGGAGTCCATAATAGAGTTCGTGAGCAGGGATTCAAAGGTTGAAACGGAGGAGACCGTTGGGCATGAACTATGATGTGAAGGATCTGGGGCTGGCCGATTCGGGCGGACTTCGTATTGAGTATGCCGCCCAACATATGCCGGTGCTGCGAGGAATCATGGAGGTCTTCGAAAAGCAGAAACCGCTGGCCGGCGTCCGTATCGGTGCCTGCCTTCACGTCACGACCGAGACGGCGAATCTGATGCGAGCGCTCAAAGCAGGTGGGGCCGAAGTGGCCCTCTGTGCGTCGAATCCGCTGAGCACTCAGGACGATGTCGCCGCGTGGCTGGCTGCCGAGTTGAAGATACCAATGTTCGCGGTCAAAGGCGAGGACAACGAAAGGTACTACCAGCATCTCGAGGCGGTGCTGGCGCTGAAACCGCATATTTCGATGGATGACGGGTGCGATTTGGTGTGCACTCTTCACAGCAATCATCCGGACCAGCTTGGGGATATGCTCGGTGGGTCGGAGGAGACGACGACCGGCGTGATTCGACTTCGAGCGATGGAGAAGCAGGGGGTTCTGGGCTATCCCGTGGTGGCAGTCAACGACGCCGACACGAAGCATTTCTTCGATAATCGTTACGGAACGGGGCAGAGCACGATCGATGGAATCATACGGGCAACGAACATCTTATTGTCCGGCCGGCGCTTTGTTGTGTGCGGGTATGGCTGGTGTGGTCGCGGCGTCGCCATGCGGGCGCGGGGCATGGGAGCGATTGTCGCGGTGTGTGAGGTGAACCCGTTGCGGGCGCTCGAAGCGGCTATGGATGGATACCTGGTGATGCCGATTGCGGACGCCGCCGAGTGGGGTGAGGTTTTCGTGACGCTGACGGGAGATTGTCATGTCCTGCGAAGCGAGCATTTCGAGGCCATGCAAGACGGAACAGTGTTGTGCAACTCCGGACACTTCGATATTGAAATCGACATCCCAAAGCTGGAAGAGATGGCTGCCTCAAAGCGGCGGGTGCGGCCGATGGTGGACGAATATACGATGCCGGATGGACGTCGTTTGTATCTCCTCGGCGAGGGGAGACTTGTGAACCTGGCGGCTGCCGAAGGGCATCCGGCGAGCGTCATGGACATGAGCTTTGCAAACCAGGCGCTCTGTGCGGCGTATCTGGCGAAGGAAGGAAAATCGCTGGAGAATCGGGTCTACGCCGTGCCGCGCGAGATCGACGAAGAGGTCGCGCGCTTGAAGCTGTCTTCGATGGGAATTGAGATCGATACGCTAACGCCCGAGCAGGAGAAGTATCTGGCTGACTATCAGATCGGCACGTAGCCGAGCGCGAAACGGGGGCACGGGATGCAGGCCTTCGATGTATCGGCCTCAGTCATCCAACCGGTTGGTTTTGGGTTGGCCGTTGGGCTTGGGTTTCTCCTCTCATTCCTGACGCCATATATCATAGGGCCGCGGTTGCGTCAGTCAGCGCAAGAGGAGCTTCCTCCGGGAATCAGGGCCCGCCGGCAGTGGTCCGTGGCCGGGGTGAGCCTTGCGATCTCATTTATTCTCCCCTTAGTGCTCTTCGCGGGAACGATTCCTGAGGCGCGAGCCGTCGTTTTTGTCGCCGCGCTGGCGGGCGTGGCCGGTCTCATCAACGATGCGCTTGCGCTGCGGAAGTTCGTATTGTTGCTGATGGCGTTCGCCATTGCGGCGTTCGGCGTGTCTCTTGGCTTGAGGATCGACGAACTCAAGCCCCCCTTTACGGTGCAGATGGTCGAGCTTGAGATGTGGTCGATTCCAGTGAGTGCCCTATGGCTGCTCGCCGTCGCTTACGCCGTGATTCTGCTGCGCCGTTTGCCGGGATTGACGGCAGGAGTGGTCGCCATGGTGTCGGCGACGTTCGGGATTGCCGCGCTGGCGGTCGGGGGCTCGCGTGCTGCGCCGGTCGCCGGGCTGATGGGGCTGGTGATGGCTGCCGGCGCGCTTGGGACGTTGCGCAAAGACTACCCGAAGCTCGGCAGCGGCGCGCACTGGGCGATGGGGTTCGCTCTCGGGGGCATTACCATCGTCGGCATGTTGAAGAATACAGCGTTTCTCGTTTTGGGGGTTCCGCTGCTGGCGCTTGGCGTGCCGGTGGGGGAGACGACATACGCGGTCATCCTGCGGGTTGGCAAAGATCGTCAGCGCTTCGCCTTGGGCCAGCGTTGGGAACTGTTGCACGAGGCGCTGATCCGCAGTGGATTGAGCCCTCGCCGGGCGGTTCTTCTCTTCGAACTTGCTACCCTCTACCTCTGTATGCTCGCGCTCGCGCTCGTGCTCATCGTGCGCGTGACGTTCCTGGCGAAACTCTTAATCCTGATGTTTGGGTTGGCGTTTGGTGTCGCTGTCTTCTTCATGCTCGCCCGAATCTGGTGCGAGCCGAAGGCGACGGATGAGAGCCACGTCGACATGTTCGGGGTGCCGCTTGCTAAGATCGATATGGAGGCGGCGCTCCGTCGGGTAGACGAGTTCATCGCCGAACGATCTCCGCATATGGTGGTGACGTCGGATTCGCCCAGCATCGTGCGCGCCCGCGATGATGTTGAGTATCAGGAAATCGTCCGCTCAGCCGACATCGTGACCGCGGACGGCCGTGGGGTGGTCTGGATGGCACGGGTTCTGGGCCTGCCAATGACGGAACGAGTGTCGGGTGTGGACCTCGTAGAACGCATCTGTCGACGAGCGGCCGAGAAGGCGTACTCCGTTTACCTGCTGGGAGCGGAGCCTGGGGTGGCCGAGGATGCCGCACGACGGCTGGAGGGGAGTTGTCCGGGACTTCAAGTGGTGGGAACTCATGACGGCTACTTCGCGCCGGAGGAAGAACTTGCAATCGTGGATGATATCGCAGGGAAACGCCCGGATATTCTCTTCGTCGCGCTTGGGGCGCCTCGGCAGGAGAAATGGATCAGGCGGCACATGTCCGAACTTCAGGTGCCGGTGGCCATCGGGGTTGGGGGCAGTCTGGATGTCTTGGCAGGGCGAGTGCGGCGGGCCCCGGAATGGATGCAGCGAGCCGGGCTTGAGTGGCTCTATCGGGTGCTTCGAGAGCCTAAGCGCCTGCCGAGGATGTGGGCCTTACCGCGGCTTATGTGGATGACCCTCTTGGAGGCTTTGAGAAGGCGGTGAATTTGCTGGGCAAGAGGCAGATTCCAGTGCTTGACAAGCTGATGAGCGGGTGTGAAGGATAGTGTAGGTCGATTGGGAGACTGAGAATGGAGCGGCGTACGCGCAAGAACATGGAGTGGCTCGATTTCCGCTATCGCCAGGGGTTAGCGGATGGACATTACTATGCCCACGAGCCAGTCTACGGCGTTGGCTCGCCGTATTCGGAGCCAAACCATGTCCTTCGATTGGCCCGAACGTACAGCATCATGCGGCGTCTGGCGCAAATGAAGTTCGACACGTTGCTC
>Ga0180437_10009018_pt1 | contig 12476 bp, 12 predicted proteins | sample SS_ome_4_FD_132410 | JGI IMG/M metagenome (GOLD analysis project Ga0180437, IMG submission 132410) | Hypersaline lake sediment archaeal communities from the Salton Sea, California, USA - SS_3_D_1 metaG | ecosystem: Environmental > Aquatic > Non-marine Saline and Alkaline > Hypersaline >...
TACCCTTATTGTCATACTATCTTCTTCGAAGTATATATATTCTGGTCCATATTGTAGCAAGGTTGTTTGATCAAATTCATTGATGTCAAAGTTAAAGAAGATACTTGACTCTGGTTTTCTTAAAACACAGTGGTCAACTCCAGTAACCTCTTGAATAACATCTATGATTTCTGATCTATAAATATTTTGATTAATACCAAAGCGAGACGAAAACGCAGTGAGTACAGCGTCTCGTACAGCATCTCGGAGATTTCCATTAGTTCCCGAATATGTAGAGTCTCTAAATATATCAATTTCCAATTGGATAGGAATGGTATAATTTGGTACCACCCAACCAAAAACTGAAAATATATATTTCCGATTTTTATTTTGGACATATACCATTTGGTCTGATTTTGGTGTGATGAATGTAAAAGTCATTGCAGTTGCATCATTAATAACCGCCACATTATTATCTTGTCCAGAAAACGCCCCTTGACCGTTTAGTACTAGATATCTATCATTCAAACTTCCAGAAGATGGTGGGTCTGATAAAATATCAATCACCGGCAATATGTCCACATCATTCAATTGCATATTTTCCATTTCGCCAGTTGTATTCGCCAATTTAAAATTAACAAAGTCTGTTAACATTTTGTAATCTTTAAATACAACTTCGGTTACTAACTTTTGCAAGACTGTTGTTTCGAATTGAGTCTGATCAATAGAATCATACCAAGACTTTTTAATCGCAGGAATGTCGTACACAATCCAACCTGTCGTATCCGTGGTAAATACATTGGAAGTTGAAAAGTCTGATAAATCCTTTCTAAATGTGAATGTGGCTTGATATTGTGCAACCAAACCCTTAGTTGGATGACTTATTGTAAAATAGTAGGTGTTTTCATCTGATGGTAGAACAGTATAATCTGGAAATGTGTATGTAAATTGACCAGCAGTTGAATCATTCACCATGTCATAATCTTGACCAGTCTCTAAAATTTCAATCTCACATTCTGTTAAATCTGCATCTGACTCTGTTGTTCTATATGTGAATACGAATTCGGCACTTTGACCACTCTGAGATATTTCAAGATTGTTGGCCGAAATATCGTAGTCGCTTCCATAACTAGTTACAAGAACTGGAGTAAGTTCGATATCAGTTAGGATATAATTATATGTAGCAACAGTATTTAACTCTTCAAGGTACATATCAAATATGGTATAATATTCTACACCCCGATGTGTTAATACAGTCTTTTTTGGAATATAGTTACTTGTGAATCGATCAAATAAATTTCTAGAAGGCACAATTTCATTATTAAAATTTAATGTTGTAAAAAGTGATATCTCATTAACTTTTATGTCGGATCGTTTTAGAACAGGCAAGGAATTCTGATTTAGTGGTGAATCGTCGATGATCACATTAGCATTTACGTAATCATTTTCAGAAACTAATCTTTCCAATGCAGTAATATTGGTTATAGCATTTCTCCTTATTTCATCTAGAGTCTCTTCATCTTCACCGTTTATAGCTGGTCCAGTGTTTGTAATATCATAATTAACGACTTCGGTTCTACCCGCTACAGTTGTGGTATAAATTCTTTCTCCCTGAGTAACTGTTCCAGCAACAACATTTCCATCTGCGCCCTCTGTTAACTGCGTTGTCACTCTAATTGTTGATCCACCTTGAGGCTGATAACCTATCAATCCGTTTCCAAATTGAATTTTGAATCCATCATCTGTTCTTCTTATTACATATCCTTTTGTTGTTGCCTCCATCAGAAATAAACTAGCAACCTCCGAGTATGTAGTATACCCAGCTTGTCCAGGCTCTCTAACCTCAACTTCAATTTCGGATATTTCACCAGAAACTTCAACTTCTAAAGTGATAAACTGATAAGTCTGAAGGTCTTCATTAACCTGAAATTCTTGAATGTCAGTGTCATACTGTCTAAATGGTAAAACGAAAAAGGCTGTCTGATTGGAAATTGTAACTGGCATATTAAATACTTTTGTTCCCTCTGTTAACACAACAGTGACACTAGCATTATTTGTAACTGTTACTTTAGTCGACCAATATGAACTGAATATAACGTTGTCCGTTCCTTTCACTTGAAATCCCTCTGGAATCGTGAAAGAAGCTACATTATCTTCAAATGTTAGAGGAACTGAAAACAAAACATCTAGGGTTGCTGGTGTTGCCATTTCAGCGCTGTACCCCAAATAGGCGGCGAGATTATAGATAGATTCTGGAAGCTGGGCTTTGGTTAAAAAGAATTCTTTGTAGGTTGCTATTTGGTAAAATAGAACATTTGATGTTATGGTCGATAAAATCTCAACCATAAAAGCTAAGAATGATGATTTAGTTAAATCCACATTCTCAAGTTCCAGATAAGTTTGAAGAAATTCAGTTATCTGATTTCGTATCTGATCTCGACTCTTATATACTTCTTGTGATGTTGTTGTTTCAGCCATTTCTAGGTCTCCAATCTCCTTATATTAGATAGAATCCACTATTTCTATCGTAAAATATATTTTTTAATCTGTCTCTCAGGGTATCATTTTTTACTAGAAGTCTAGTTAAAAATGTCGAATTTTGAACGGTATGTATTCTCTTATCATAATCAAAGAAAACATATGTGTCCTGAACTTGACTGTTTAATTGAGTCTCGGTGATACTCTGCTCAATCTTAACTTTGATTTTCCAAAATGTGAAATCTGTATTTACTGATTTTTCTCTTCCAGTGACATTAAAAATTGGATAGGTGTCATTGTTTGGTCGTAGGAAATCCTGCTCAAATTTTATTTTGTCGTTTGCCAATGGAGTTATACCATAGATACTTGGTATCACAAAAGTCGTTTCATTTTCTTTCAGTAGCCCTATATCCTGACCATCAAATGCCGTTGATATTTCTTCTGTATAGTATATAGGAAGCAACAAAATCTTGTTCCATCTGATACCGCTATATTCACCAACTCTATCATAGGCTCCAGCAAACATGTCTTCGTCTTCCCATATTGTTTCTGGACCATCAATGTGGTAATAAGTACATAAAAACGAGACGACTTGATCAGCATATATCTCGTATACCATTCTCTGGTATTCATTGATATATTCATAGACGTTGTTAAATTTATAGTTTGGATTAAGTGTTGACATTAAAAGCCTCGCGTCTCTATGGGTACTGTTGTGTCGTCAAATTTTACAGATATTTCACCACGCTCTCCCTCGAAACCACATTCAACATTAACATTGAAACCCTTTTTATTTGGAAGCATTACAACAGTGATATTCAAAATCTCCCCCCTCGTATCATAATTCTGAATTCGAGTTTGAACTTCACTTTTTATTGATTCCACTGTTCCAGCATCAGCGGGTTCAAATATAAGTTTAAATAGATTACTCCCAAAATTGGGGTCAGCAATATATGACCCCAATGGAGTTATTAGAATGTTATTCCAAGAGTTTAAAATAACATCAATATCTCTGATTCGCTTAAAGTCCCCAATAGAGGATATATATGGAATGAAGTCATGAGGTTGTGTGTCTGACCCTCTAACTTCTTTAACGAATCTTTCTAATATATTAGCCATTTTTCAACTCCTTGAGTAGATTTTCTTTATCTTGTTCAAGTTTAGTTTTCCACTTGAGCATATTTTTAAACTTCTGAACTGGCATATTGGTGATCGTATCATATGGCTGTTTGAGAAGTTCAACACCAGTAAGAACCTCGTCTTCCCAATTTTTTCTGAACTTCTCTATATCTTCGTCACTAGTCGATTGTGTGTACCATGCGAAAAAAGTTGTCGACCAAATCCAGGTCGATCACATCCTCCTCTCCGCAGTGTGGACAATTCACACGAGTGTTTAGCTGAATACCATACTTACCCATCTTTTCCCTATACTCATTAAAGATAGCTCTTTTATCTTTTGGTGGCATAGCTCTATAAGCATCTACAATATCTTCTCTGCTTGAATAAATATTTGAATCCTCGCCTTCAGAGTTCTCGGTGATACTTTTAATGATCAACGTTTCCGTTAGAACATCAAGCATCTTTGAGTTATTTCCACTCAATTTCATGATATCTCGTTCGTCTTGTAGTGTTGGCTGTCTAATTGTGACAAATACACCATCCAGTATTGGAAGTTTAACATTATGAGTTTCCGTTAAGATTTTTCGATCATCTGGAAAAGGGTCCATTGAAAACGATTCTGAAATTCTTAAGGTAACTGCATGGTTTTTCCTACAAGAGCCACATGAAACATCATAGTTTCTAACTTCTTCATAGGTTACGTGATACAAACCATAAAGTATCGCATCCCGATCTTTCATCGTACAACTAGTTAGAAAGTCTTCAAAGGTCTTAATATTTTCTGGTTTAACAACGATACAATCCCAAATACATCTGTTCAAATGATCTGTAACAGAAGAGGGGGAAATCAAACTCCCTTTCATTCTTTCCTCCTCTTGAACTGTCAATGATCTCAGTCTAAAAGACTGGTTAGTCTGAGGTGTGATGACCTCATACTCAGGGTACTTTTGTTTAAATCCCATAAACATGATAATTTCTCCTTTCGGTTCCCCGTTTTATTAGTTATTCTTAAATTAGATTTTAAGTTCCAGCACTAATTCTATTACCATAATTTTCGATTGTTGCTTTAGCTGCATATACGTCATCAGCCAAGGATTGACATTTGGTTTTTACCCACTCTTCATGCCATACATAATCCACGTTGAACTCAACTTCGATATCAAGACGTCCTACCGTCTCAACATCACTGGTGAACAGGTCTTGTGGATCTTTTGTTGGGAAAACGCCATCATAAGCAGCATAATATTCAACTTGTTTTCCATCTGGAGCTGTAGTCCAATAATACAGAATACAAGCATACGCTGCTTTCGTATATCCAGATAGACTTGCTGTATCTTGTAGATTTGATACACCAGTTCTATAATCGCGTATCATTTTAACCCATCCGTGCATAATATTTGTGGTTGGCAACCCGTTAAACTCCAAGAATTTTACGGATACTGTGTTACCGTAGTCAATGTTTCCAGGAACTGCCCACTTAATACCACCAAGACCAGTGTATTCGATCTTGTTTAGTGTTCCACCTGGAGGTGTAACAGAAAGACATGCACCAGCAAGATATTGACTTAGGTTTCTAGGGTCATCGAAGCCAGTGTAGTCGGTAAGCCCAGTTGGTAGCGCTGCAACGTAAATGAAGTGGTATCCAGTTACATATGGATCTGCAACACCAGTAATCGTACCACCAAAGTTGCGTGATAAACGATTGTTAGGGACTTTTGCAAAAGAATTTTTTAGAGCCATCTTTATATCCTCCGTTTGTTATAAACTCTTCTCTCTCTTTTTAATCTGAGTCATTACATCATTCCAATTTCCATTTTTTATATAAACCGCTTTATCGTCTATATAAAAATCAGCGGCAATTTTATCGCCTGTTATTTTATCAAAATAAATCCCATGGTTCGTGAGATAATTTTTTACGTTTTGTATTTCGTCTTCCACATCATAGTTATAATGTTGTGCGTTTCCCAGACTAGCTCTGGTTGTGTATATTACAATTTCATATCCCATATCTTTTAATTTATCAATGGATTTTTTAGCTCCTTCATACGGTGGATCTTCCAACTTTCCATCATTCCAACCTTTCTTATATGGATGAATTGTTTTATCCAAGTCAATCATCACTCTCTGAATTTTGTCCTCTTCTTCGAGAGTCTCTTTCTTTTTCTTTTTCTTTTTTTCAATTGGTGGATGCATAGAATCTATGGCAAAACCTCCAACAGCCTCATCAGCTATTGACTTTATATCATCATAAAATTCGTCAAGAATTTTTTTGAAGGTCTTTATATCCATGCACGAATCTCCATAACTGTATTTTAATTTTGTTCTATCTTTTACACGAATTCCTGTACCTATATATATTAATAAATGAGCAGACGAAATTGTCTTCTTAAAATATCTAGATAGCATACTAATTGGTATGCCATAAAAATTTTTTGTTGAGGAGGTGATTGAATACTTGGTCACTGAAGACACAATCAAACAATTCACCAACACCTTTTCAGGTTATATTCAACAGGGGTTCGCACGTTGGGAAACCCTACCAAGGAAGCCCAGAAACATTGTTGCTGGTGCTGCATGCCTTGTTGGTTGCTTGGCCATGCCAAAACTATTTTTTATTGCAACTGCATCTTCAGTCTTTGCTGGTAGACATTTATATCTAAGTGAGGAGAATGAAGTGCAGGAAGATCCAAAACCAGATTCAGATCCAGATTCTGAGTTCGGTCATCCCTAATCACTGTTGAATGGGGTCACTTTCAACAGTGACCCCATATCAACATTACCTTTTTTTGTCTTATTTAATGAAGAAGTTCAGTTCAATTCTTTCAACAACGCGAGTTGGTGTAAGTGTTACATTGACATGAAAGGTTTTGGTTTTTCTTTCATAATCTGTTGCACTTACCTCAACTTGATAGTCATCAAGACCTCTTCTATTTTTGATAACTTCCAAAAAGTCAGTTACTTGAGAACCAACCTGACCCCACGTAATTTCATCATTTTGTTCAAAAATGAAGAAACGACAATACTGTTCAAGAGCTCTCTTGCAGAATAGAACCAATCTAACAATATTCAGATCCTGCAATGCACTTGGTTTGGCCTGAGATGTCAACTGGCCCCAAACAACATAACCTTGTGCAAACTTGACAATTGGATTCAATTGTTTCAAGTACATCTGATCTCTCTGAGTCAATCGAGGGTTGTATCTAAGTTCCTTAATGCTATCGATTGAAGCCCTATTAAAACCAGCTGCCGCATACCAGATTTCAGCCACATTGTCGTTTCTAGGAATAATGTACGACATATGGTAAATTGGTGAAAACCAGACATCGGCTCCAGTGAATGGATCAGAAACTTTATTAAACGATTCATACATAGAAATATAAAAATTGTTGAACGTATTTGTGTTATTTCTGGTCGATAGAGCATTATTCACTGTGCTATTATCACCATTGTCGATGATTCCAACACAATCTTTTCTTGTCTGGCACAGTGTACTGATAGCAGTTTTTACATCAGCTGGATAACCAGCATCGTACACAAGTGAAAAATAAACCAATTCTTCATCCAGCAAATCATCATCGATAATTCCACCGTAGGATTGCTCTAGAAGAGTTTCAGCTTCACTTGAATCGACTGCGCCAGTTGCCGTTCTAAGAGCGCCTTCAGAACCCTTTCTTAGTGGAACAGGAGTTGAAGATGTAAAAGCATCAGCAACAGAAGCTTTTGATTCACGAATGAAATATGTGATAGGATCAGTGGTTACAAAAGAACCCGTATCTTCATTCCATCCAGGAGTGGCTCCAGTTAGAACTCTTGTTGGGTAGACTGTGATTTCTTCGTTGTCCACTCCAGAAGCAGCTCCTAACCAACCCCAAATTTGATGGCCTCTAGCATCCTTTGCAATAATAACGTAATTGGCATTTCCAGTAGCTGGAGATTTTTCCCAATCTGAAAAATCTTGTTTATCGTCGGAGATTGTTCCATTGGAGATATCAACATCAACTGTACCAATTTCATTATCATAATTTTTAGCAATCAGTTTATAACCGTCTGTATACTCACCATTTGATAGTTCCATTTCAGCTCTCAAAACACTAGAATAAGTTTCAAGGACTGACACGATAAATATGGAATCTCCCCCGCTATCTACCGCATTTGGATCAAACGACACCGAGAAAGACTCAATAATAACATCATCACCATCCGATTGTCTTTCATAGATATCCATTGTATAAACGCCATCTTGAAGTGGGTTTGCAGCCTCTAAGAATCTAACACCGATTCCATTGTAATAATCCCCTCTTCCGATTGGGTACAAGAATGCCAATGGTTTAGTGTCGGCAGCTGTTGCTAGGTTTGTTTTTAATTCACCTTTAGTGTTAAGGCTTCCAACCCAACTAATAGAGATAGATGTAGTCGCATCCCCACTTGCCAACTGAGTGTCAATTCTCATATTCGCAAATGTAGCGTCATCTGGAAGACATCTCATCCAATATAGAGCTCCAGATTCACCTAAATGGTTGTACGCAATATATGGCCCTTGACCATAATTCTTTCCGTAATCTGTGATATTTGGTTCACCCCACTCAGAAACAAATTCTGCACGGGAACCCACGAAAATTAATTCGTTGTCTCGACCTTTTCTTGAATAACCAGCAAGCATTCCAATCGATGATGGAACAACCTGCACAAAGGTTGAAAGGTCTATAATTTTTGTAAAAACGCCTGGTGAGACATTCATGTTAATATCCTCCGTTATCAAGTAATAGATTTTTTTCTTTTAAATTCAATGATTTTTTTGCTCTAAATATAATCTTCCTTGATAACTGATTACCTCGTAATATTGTGGCGTTCAATAACCTTAAATATTTTTTCCACAAATTTCTGTTATAATTTGTTTTTGAGTGACAAGAAACACATAAATACATCAGGTTTCGTCGCCTGTTATCTTTTTTTATATAATTTATATGATGTAGGTTCTTATAGAATCTACCTTCTAATTTACTTAAACAAATACAGCATAAGTAAGACTGTTCTTTTAAAATTTGTTGTCTATACGTTATATCAAAAAATTTGTCGTTATATTCAGTATGATAATTTCTTGGTTTTACGGGTTTTCGAATTTTATTTTTGATAATTTCCGCTCTTTCGTAACCATACATTTCTTCATATGTTTTACCTAATTTGTTTCGTCTGAGAGTATCTATGGTTTTTTGTGTGTGCCTTTTTCCGTAAAAAGGATTTCCTACACCCATATTTTTAATGGACAAAATTTTAGATATTTGGTTCTTTAATTTTATAGCTTTACTATCCCCATGAATTTCTTCATATGTTTTTCCTTTATTTGGTCCACCTTGTCTTCTTGTCCAGTGATTATCTCCCTTTGTTGAGTTTGTTCTCTTCCTTAAAACAAATTTACTTTTTGAAACGCATTTATTAGAACAGAATTTATAATAACCCAAAGAAATGTTTTTGTAGTTTGTCTCTTCGCCACAAAAACATATACCCTCACTACAATCTTTTAAGTAAGCATCATAATATTCCTTACTTGTTATTTTATGAGATTGTGAAAAATGTCTTTGTAATGATAGTAAATTCTTGAATGTTCTTTCACATATTTCACATTGTTCACCCATTTTTATGTGTAAATGTACCAAATAAAAACAATTCGTCTGTCTGATGTTTTTATTAATGTTGGAAAAGTCACCCTAGAAAATAGGCTATATTGTCCATTATACCCTGGACTTCTGGATGCTGCACTATATAAACCCGCCTCACTTATCTGTTGTCCATTTGCTAATGCAGTTCCTAAAGTTACTGTCACTTTTCCGATTAACCATTTATCTTCGTTGTTAACATCTCTTTCAAATACAACACTGTCAAAGGGATACTTGTAATATCCTGTCGATGGATAATCTCCACCAGCTACATGATAATCGCCAGCAGAGGAGTCTGTTGCACTAATCATAACCAAGGAGTTTAGGTCCGTATCCGTCAATGTTGGTGGAGTTGGAACCAATGGATCGGCTGGTCTAACCCCACCAGAACCGAAACCGATCCAGGAAATAAATTCATCTTTTGTTGGTGTGGCACTTGCATTATTAGCGTCAAAGATTCGTTGGACTACCATTTCACGCCCAAGATAAACAATTAAATTACTCTTGTTTATCAGTTTCTTCTGTCCAGTTTTTGGATCTTCTTCATAAATTTCGACCCACCCCTTTGGTCTTCTTGGGTCAGAATTGTTTTGGAATGATGAATCGCCTAAACAGTTGTCTCCATATTTTTCAGTGGCCACAACTTCGATAGTTTTCTTCTTAGATGAATTTGTCATGATTATATATCCCTTTAAAATTGTCGTTCTATTTCTATTTATTTTTTGTTCTACTTTTTTTTGAAATTAGTGAAATCATCTATATATATTAATATATAATAAACCACCAAAGGAGGGTTCTTGTCATGATAAAAATAATTGGCATCATACTATTAATTTGGCTAGGGCTATCAATCGTCAAATGGGGAATAAATTGTGCCGTAAGAATGTATCTTGTGTGGAGGATAAAGAAATGTTAACACTATTTATCGTATTATCAACACTGGTCGTTGAAGGGATCATATTTTGGGTGGGAACGAAATACGACATGTTTCCGCAGAAAAAACGATATAAAAATAATATCTAAAAGAAAGGCGAGATCATTCCGTGAATCTCGCCTTTCTTTTTTTGCCTTATATTTTCTTCATTCTCATATGAGGAACCTTATCAAAAGATTTTACGTGATATGCTTCAAGGTCATCCTCAATTTTGTATCCAGTGATTCCGCTGACGTCTTGTAGATCAACTCTCATCGAATTGATACCATCTTTTCGAACAACGTAGACATTTTGTGAGGCTCTCGTAGAAAGTTGTAGGCCGTGATCAGAATAATCATTGCCGCCACACAAACTTCCAGAACGAGCATGGAGATCAGTAATCTGAGCAGCATGATAGTGGCCCCAGATTACATAGTGAATCTTTTCTTCGATATGATCAGTCCATTTCGACTTAATTTTCTGAACCTGCGTTGATACGTTTCCATTTTTAATTGAATGACCATGAATGATTAGTATATTTTTATCTAACACTTTAACAACGTGTTCTTGTATTGGTTTATTCAAGAAGGTCATTCCTTTATTGGATCTAAACATCATACGCAACATTTCAAAAATCATTGTATCATAATTATCAGAGACAGCCATATCACTATGACCCATCTCCTGTGAAATACGACTTTCGTTTCCACTGACGTAGGTTACAGATACATTGAAATTCCTGTTCAGGTCTACTAGAAATTGCTCAAGCAGAATCGTTGCCAAAACAGATGCTCTGGCTCGATTGGTTGCCATATTCATCAGCTCATCCAATCTTCGATCCGAATTGATTAGATCACCAGTCATTGCAACTAGAACTTTCTTCACTTTATAAGCTCCAAAAATTCTTTTAGACTCTAAAGCAAATTTCTTCAATCTTTGAGCAGCAACCGAGAAGTCATACTGATTATGTTGCATGTTGATGAGTTCATTGAAATGGGCATCGCTAAGTTGGATGATACCTTCAGCTCCAGGATTGTAGGTTCTATGGATTATAGGTTTGTACAACCCACGACCTTCAAGGGCCATGGTCAACTCAGATACATAATCGCCTATAGCACTCGCATATCTGAATTCCGATCTCAATTTTCTTTCGACTCGTTGTTGGTCTCTAAGTCTCTGATTCTTCATTTCAAGACTAAGAGCTTGTTGTGACATGCTTTCCGTAGTAACATTGTCGAGTAAATGTCCATAAGACTTGACTGTCTGACGAACATATCTCGTGCTGCAATCTAATTGCTTAGATATGGTAATGTGACTTACCCCTTGAGACTTTAACTCAAGAATTTCAATTTGTAGATCTGATAAACTTACATCTTCAGGTGGTGTAAAAAAGCTTTGCATAAAATTTCTCCTGTAGTGAATTTGCCGTTTAATCTGTCTTCTTAATTAATTTTTTACTGTGAAGAATTTTAATTAGTTCTGGTGATGGATTTTTAACTTCTTTTAATAAAGTATTTGCAAGACCCTGGATACTATATGTAGAAATTTTGTTTCCCAGTTCTTGATTTGTAAAATCCGTTAGCACATAATTTATGCACTCATGAACTAAGTCTAATGGAACCATTACTTCTTTCACCAACTTTTCTTTTGTTTCTACTGTCATAATTTCTCCTTACAGATATTTTCAGCGTTTATTATTTGTTATAACTTTCTGAAAATTATTCTCGTTTATCCTAATATGTGTAATCTTGATATCCACCATCATCAAATTCAATTTTTGTTACTTGGAAATTATCTCCAGCAAAGTTACCAACGGTTAAGTGATGTATATCCCCAACACTTCCACCAAATGTAAGTGAAACAACGTTTACACCATCTGATAGAAAATTAGCTTGACCGATAATGTCATCATCCACGTCAGAAAGAACTATAGACATAAATGATCCACCATAACCAGATGTGGTTACTCTAAGATTTGTAGGTGTGAAGCCATTAGGCCAAGTTGCTGAATCTTTGGGAGCTACCTCTAACATGACAAACTCTTCGCCAGAACCCGTGAATCTTTCCGCAGATACCCATGCAGATCCATTCCAGGAAGTAAATCCATCTTGGCCTGGATTGTCTTGATTATATGGCACCCACAGTGGGGTTGATGTGCTGTCTGCCGATACAGAACTAGAACTTGAGCTAGACTCAGAACTAGAACTTGAACTAGAGCTGCTTGACGAACTCGATGAACTAGAACTAGATGATGAACTACTGGAAGAGCTTGAACTTGAACTTGATGAACTTGAACTTGATGAACTTGAACTTGATGAACTTGAACTTGATGA
>Ga0180437_10009019_pt1 | contig 12476 bp, 1 predicted proteins | sample SS_ome_4_FD_132410 | JGI IMG/M metagenome (GOLD analysis project Ga0180437, IMG submission 132410) | Hypersaline lake sediment archaeal communities from the Salton Sea, California, USA - SS_3_D_1 metaG | ecosystem: Environmental > Aquatic > Non-marine Saline and Alkaline > Hypersaline > Sediment...
CCTCTCCAGGCTGTATATAGGCAGACTGGATGGTCTCAATGTCTGGGTCTGGATCAACGTCGGTTCCGTCGACCTCGGGGCTCACATAAGGCGTGTCGTCGTCAAGCGTTACCGCCCCAGGAACGACACTGTACGCCGCGTACGACATCTTTCGGTAGAAGTCTTGCTGCCATCCGACGCCGTTGTCGACGGCCATCGGTTCTCCGCCGCGTTCAAAACTGACGTATGACCAAGTGACGTAGTTCCTCGTGTCTCCTTGGACGCCAACGATGACCGCAACGGTGGTCGGCATCAGAGCCCTTAGGCGAAAGTTATAGAAAGACGGAGTGGTAATGTCGGATATGGACTTCGTGTCTGAGGCTATCGGAGACCCCACCGGGACGAACTGAGAGTCCACTGCGTATATGTCGACCGTCACGACGGTCTCAGCGCCCGTCAAAGACGAGTCAACGAAGCCCTGCAAGAACAGAGCCACCTTGTCAAGTCTGCCCGTTGGGACAGAGATGACCTGGGCCACCCTTCTCGTACCAGAGATGGTCTCGCGTGTGCTTATGTCGAACAGCTTTGTGTATGCCATCTCACCTACCCGAACAAAATGGAACTTCCAGAGAACAACACTTGTACGCGGCTCCCCGTCACGACAACCCTGTCAACGGCAGACACGTCTTGGACAGCGATCTTGAACCAGAGGGTCGTCTCCCCGTCCCTTACGTCCTGTGGGGTCAGCGGGTCAGACGATCCAGTGTTGGACCTATAATTATACAAATAGGCCGTCTCTGTGACTACGAACAGCTCAGACGAGCCCGATCCTTCTTGGTAACCGAACACGTCGTTTATCTTTATGTCGCTGTCGCCAGTCCCATTGATCTCCTCAAGAGTGAACTTGACTTGCTGCGACCTGGCAGAGCCAAGGTCGTTGTAAAGGCCGTTCTTCGTCGCCAGGTACACCTTGTTTTCAAAGATGAGAACCTTGCTGATCACGGAGGCCGCAGCCAAAGCACGCTCGTCGTCCGTTATGAGATCTGGATCAGCTATCGAGTCGGTTTCTATGCCAAGTTGAAAGATCCTCTCCCACAACTTCCCGTCGTTTGACCGATAAACCTCGTTTCCTATGCCGACGTATGCTTGTCCTTCTTTCGCGTCCAGCGCTGAGGCTGGCCCGAGAAGATCCATTTCGACCCTGCGCTCAAGGTCAGTGTGGAAGCCTCGTTCCCATACGTTGTAGGCTGGGGTGGTGGCCTCGGACGTGTAGTACATCCCGTCCTCCGTGGCCGCTATCAGGTACTCGTCTATTGAGTTGACACTGTAGATGATGTCCGGGAGCCCAAGCCCTTGGTTCTTTTCCCAAGCCGTGACCCGTCTAGACTCGACGGTGAGCTTGTACAGTCCGCTCTTTGACACCACGTACACGTCGCTGCCGAGCAGCCTGATGTCCCTGATCGGCCCCTCAAAGCCATCTGGAGGAGTTACCCTGAGAAGCACGGGCTGCGCTCCCCCTGGCAAGCCGTCAAGGATATACAAGTCGGCGTCTGTCCCGATGAAGATCAAGTCACTTTCGTATACCAGGACGGAATGGCAGAGCAGCGCAGCATACCCTTCGTCGGACTGCTGCGACTCTATCTTGTAGTCGATCGTGGAGTTGAAGTTGTCGAAGTCCTTCCGCCCGAGGATGAAGAACTCCGCGTTCGACAAGAACTCGTTGAACGACCTGTCAACCAGGGTCGTGTCCAGACAGTAGTACTGGTTTCTGTCTATGCCTCGTTCCCAGAAGTTGTGCTCCATGGCCAGGCCCAACTGGAGAACGTTGCAGGCGAAGTCCCTCCCTAGCGAGAGGGGCAGCCCCTTCTCCCGTTCCATCTTGTCTTCCAGTTCCGAATGGAAATAGGATCCAGCGCGGTTGATGTATATGTTGGCCAAGGAGACGGTCACCCTCTCGAACTTGTCGAGTGGAGCCGGGAAAGTCACCTTTCCTTGCCATGCGTCCCACTGGAATCCGCCAGATGCCGTCTCCGCGCCGTCAATGAAAACGCGGATAGGGGCGTCTGCATTCTGAGCGTACCAAGGCCCCTCTTCTGGTAGATACACGGCGTAGTTGGACGCCACTGAGACCTCGTCGTCTGCCAGCCTCTTGAACTCGAAAATGACCTCCCCGCTCGGGAGGTATATCCTGTACCCGTTGCGTGCGTCTACGTCGTTGACTCTAACTGTCGGGATCACGCCTGGCGTGTCGTATATCTTGGTGAGCCCGTCGTCGGCTCCTACCAAATATACCTCTTTCTCGTATCCGACGCAGACGTCGTCCCCGAGCATCTCAAGGAACTGGACGGCGTTCTTGCTGGAACTCTTGTTGATGTCGAACTCGACCAAGTTGAACGTGACCCCGTCAGTACTCAAGTAAAGACCGTTTGGAGAGCCTATGAATATCTGGGAGGTCTCCCTCGTTAGCATCCTTGATGTGTCCGTGATGAAGTTGTAGGCGCCGACCCTCTCCCATGTCGAGCCCTTGTCGTCGCTTTTCCACAACTCGTCGTCGTTTGCCGTGATGAAGAGGAAGTCAGATCCCAGGGCCTCTATGTTCCTTACGTTGGCTATGGTGTCTGGCGTCATTTGAGACCACGTCTGGGCTCCGTCAGACGAGAAGAATACCCCGATCTCAGTGGCTGCCAACATTCCTTGACCAGTCGGGTAGTACATCCCATATGGCAGCAAGTCGAATGTTTCGGTTGTTCCAGCTCCTATCAACCCACCTTGCAGCCAACTATTGAACTGTTGCAAAGAGGTTGGAATGGTGTAGACGCCAAGGTCTGTGGCCGCGTACATTATCCCCGAAGACTCAGCGACCCTATGTACGGCCCTGACGGCGTCCAGCCCAGTGGTCTCAGCCCACGTCTCTCCGTCGTTGTACGAGACGTAGACCTTTGAGTGTCCCACTGCGAACAACTTCCCTCGGCTATCCAGATAGAACTGCTTGATGGGTTGAGTCACCTCAACCCCAGTTATCACCTCCGTTGGTGGTACGACGAGTTTGGCGTCCTCCCACGTTCCCGAGGCAACCGCGTACAACTCGCGCCGCGTCTCAAAACTGGCGTATGGGGTCTCATTGTTGTAGTATCCGCACTCGTTGATAGGCCCGCCGCTTCTCTGTAGGTCACCCTTTTGGGTCCATGTCGAGGACGATAGCGAGTAGACGTAGGTACTTGAGTATTCGTTCCTTTCCACTACGCCGTCACAGTACTGCTCTGGCGTGAGGAGGCCTCCAGACTGATCGAAACTTGGAGGCTGAAGCGTGTACCCGTCCCGAGAGTCGCCTCCAGGGTTGCGATAGGCGTATCCGGCAGAGACCAAAATCTTGTCCGCGTCTAGGACGACGGCTGCCATGAACGACCTCGGGGCTGGCAGGCTTGTCATCGACGACCATGCTCCGCTTGTAGGGTCGTATATCTCGCACGACGACAACTGATACGTTCCGACGATCCCGTTGGTCGGGAAATACCCAAGAGCCTCGAATTGTGACGATGGCATGCACGTCTGGTAGTCTTTCTGCCCTCCTATCACAGCGATCCGTCCGTCCCTGAGCTTGATCGTGGCGTGTCCGAGCCTGGCAGAACTCATTGATGCCGTCTGGGTTGCGGACGAGGTCACGGGATCGTACAAGTATGCCTCGTCGCTGTACGTGCCACCAGACTTTCCTCCGCACAGGAGGATTTTCCCGTCGTCCATGACGGCCAGCGACGGCTGGTCGATTATCTTCGATCCGATGTCGACTTGGCCGTCCAGTTGTCCAGAGCGCAGGCTGGCGGTAGACGCCGCCTCGACGACGTCGTCTCCAAACGAGAATGTGGAGGCCAGTTGCTGCGTGTTGATTGTCACCTCGTCGTCCGACCCCAAGAACAGACTTCCGTATTTGGTTCTAAGGATGCCGTTGCTCGTTCCGAGGAGAGTTTTGTAGTTGACATACGCCACAGAGTAGGCCATCACGCCACTTCCCGTAAGCCCTTGCTCACGCGAGTAGACGTAGTGGTTGAGTGTCTGGAAGTCAACGAACTGCGGGTATGCGGGCTCGCGCATCCTTCCCTCATGGGACAATTCTGGGAGTTGCGCCAAAAGGAACTTCCCGGTCGTGAAGGCGCTCCCGTCAACCCCCTCTATGTTGGAGGCAACCAGTTCGTCTTGAACCTCTGGCTTGTTGACGATTTCCAGCCCGATTTCTGCGTCCCTCGCCACTGGAGTGTCAAGGATGACTTTCTGGTTGTCGTAGTCAATTGTGTACCCGCTTATGCGATCCCCATTCTCGTCGATCGGGAAAATCAAATCACCTTCCTCAAAACTTCCGTCTATCGCTTGTATGACCTTCCCGTCAAGGTTGGTGACGTCTGTGGTTATTGAGTTAGGAGACAGGTTCACTTGCCTCGGTGCCGTCTGAGACCCGAAGTCAGCGACCCCAGGCTCAAGTTCAAGCGTCACCGTTGAGGCCGTGCTTATTGATGGACTGAAGCGTATGACTTGTTCTCTGTAGTCGACCTTTGCAGACCTATCCTCAGTCCCGTCGACCAAAACTCTCGCTCCACGATTGTCGTAGTCGATCCTGGCGGGGACGTAGAAGTTGTAGCCGAGCCCGTTCACGGCGACGACAGACCCACTTGGCAAGGCCTCGTAGAAAATGACCATGTTTTGAGTACGGTCTATGGAGAACGGGGTGGTGGCCACTTGCCCGTCCACGGTCACCTGGAAGTCGCCAACGTAAGGAACGTTCCACGTGACCGACCTCGGGTCTATGATGTAGGCTTGGCGCTGGTCGTAGTTGAACGTCTTGAACTTGTACTTGTTGACGTAGTAACTGTATGTGAACGTCCCTTGCCCCGCAAGGTTGGTGAGGTTCCCGTCAACGTCTTGAACCAGGTTTCCCGTCGACTGGTTAGCCGTGGCCGTTTTTTCCTCGACGGAGACTCCGTTCGTCATCACCCCAACGTAGTACGCCCTGGCCTCAGGGCTCAGGTTGTCGCCACACGTAAACGTGTCGTCTCCGACTGTACCCGTACTGAAGCACGTGTCCTCCATCGTCAAGACGTCGATAAGCGGGATTTGCTGGCTGGCTTCTATGCTGGCTGCGTTGACGGGAGACGCTGAGTGCTTGTGGAGCAAGAGTCGACTGAGGGTTTCCTCCCTTAATGTGGCATACAGACCGTCGACGATCCTTTTGGACGAGGTCACTGACTCGCATGCGCCGCTGCTCGTCTTTATAGTTCCGAGAAGAACGGAGTTAGATGGTATCGTTGATCCGGTCTGAACGACCAGAGAAACGACCTCCCTGACGGGCGAGACCGCGTACCAGTAGTCCTGGCCGTCTACCAGACCTTGAGCATCGTAGTATTCCCATGTTGAACCAAGCACGCTCGCGACGAGTTCGTACCCAGTCAAGGCCCCAGTGGCGCTTCTATAGACGTTGAAGGCCGTTGGGCCGTCGCTGGGGTAACTAGCCACTCCGCCAGTGACCGTCGTCTCGTTATAGGCGTCTTGGGCTCCACTGGGAAACCAATATTGCCAAGTGACCTTGATGCTCTCCGTCGTGGCGTCATAAACTGCTTGGATGTTCTGTACTGGGATGAGCCTTCTCGTATTGGCAGTACTCTGGTTTATACCTGGATCTGGCCTGGAGATGTGGGTTTCAGACCAGTCCCCGACATTTCCATTCGTGTCTGTGGCCCTGACGTTGTAGGCGTATGGGTCTCCGTTTGTCAGGCCTATGTCTGTCATCTCCGTTGCGGAGCCCATGTTGACGACTTGAACCGTTGGGTGGTTCGGATCGACGTCAGTGGCTAGCCTTAGATCCCCGTTCGGGTTCGGATTACCCGTGGCGATGATCCTCCTCCTCATGACCTCGAAATAGGAGAAGTCAGAGGCCGTGCTCGTGTCCCATGTCAACTTTATTTGCTGGTCGCCAGCGCGAGCCCTCACGTTAGTGGGAGGGCTCGGGGCCGTAACGTCGGCAACGCCTTGGTATGGGCCAGCAGTGATCCCAGTTGACGTGAGGGAGGCGTCGTCAACGGCCTTGACCCTTATGGTGATGTCCACTCCATTCGGAATACCAGTGAGCAAGTAGGACGTTACGTCCCCAACCAACAACTCCACCCACGAGCCTCCGCTCACCTTGTAGGCGAACAAATATCCCACCACGTCGTCCGATGGGCTCTGGTTCCACGTGGCTAGTATCTGGGCATCTCCAGCGACCCCGACCAGCGTGTTCGGGTCTTTTGGCGGGACGTCGTCTATGATCGTACCCTTCACGAAGACCCCAGTGGAAACGTTCCCTGACGCATCCGTGGTCTGAACCTTGAACAAGTACCTTTTGTCGACCACAAACTTGGTGACGGCTCCTACGCCAACGCTCGTTAGCGGAGAGTAACTTGTCACGAGTTTGGTGGTCAACAACCCAGCGTTGATGGGGTTTGACCCACGATCATTATTCCCGTCATACACTGTGATCAGATAAGCAGACTTGTTTGAGGAGGGGCTGTCTGTCCATGACAATTCGACGCCGCCAGTCTGGGACGTGGCCGACACCCCGATCACCTCTTGCGGGGCCGATGACTGACGTGGCGTCACGTCAAGAGATATCCCAGAACTCAAGTTCCCAACGGCGTTCCTGGTCTTGACCGTGACGCGATATCTCTGGAAGTTCGTCAGTCCAGTTAGGTGCCAGGTCTCTGACAAAGACTCCGTGTAGGTAGTTTCCGTCCCGAAGGGAACCCCGATCAAGTCAACTTTCTGAGTCGAGAGCAAATATCCGGTGACGCTCGATGAAATGCTCGGATCAAAGACAACTGATACCGCCCCGTCGCCAGCCAACACTTGCAAGTTGGTCGGGTTTCCTGGTGTGGTCGTGTCTACAGGCGTGATTATGGGAGGTGGGCTTGACCCGTCGATCTGGGTGATGGTCACCCAACTTGAAGAGTTGCCCCCAGTGTCCACGGCTCGGATCCTGTACCAGTAACTGGTGTTCCCGGACAAGCCAGTGTCGCTGTATGGAAGATCTGGATAGGCTCCGTTGGTCGTCGGAGATCCTATGGTCGTGGCCGTGGCAAAGGCGGCGTCTGTCGCCCTTTGGAGTTCGTAGTGATCCAGGTCCCTGTCCGTGTTGGGGTTCCAGAACAAATGGATGACGCTGAACCCAACGGCCTCACCACGAAATCCAGTCGGTACCGCTGGAGGGGTGGTGTTGGCGTAGTTCACGCTGGCCCAAGTTTCGGTGGTCGGATCAAGTGGCAATGGCTTAATTGGCCCTTCAGTCTCCACGTCGAGACCTTGGTCCGTCAGACTTGGATCAGACGCGTTTGACTGCATGTATATCTTGGATTCGGCGTCGTCGGCTAACGTGGCCGTCCTTTGGCTCAGCGTACTTGAGTAGATGCCGTTTATGAAGCCCTCTCCCGTACTTACTTGTACGCTTGCCGGGGAGGATCCCGTACAAGATATGTTCCACCCAGACAAGACTCCGTCGCCGATGATCCTGGCGAGGTCGCGCAGTTGGTTCTCCGTGATCTGCATGCGACGAGCGTCTTGAGAGGCGCTGTATCTGTCGCCATACTGGAAGAACGACAACTTGTACTGGAGCGTCCGCCTCATTGGCTTACTCGAAGGTGAAGTCGTGCGCGTGGCCAGCAGCGCCTTGGATGACACCGCTCACAATCTTGTGGCTGTGTCCCGCATTGATCGAGGTCTGGCCATTGACCTGATCTTTGGTGTCCAGGTACGAATCGTAGGTCACGGTGTGAGCATGCCCTTGGGCGACATCACTCAGCACGCTCGTTGTCTGTCCCGGAGGAACGATGGAACTTCCGCTCTCAGTGGGCATTCCAGACAAGTTGAGCCTTATGATGGCATCGTTCGCAAGGCTGAACAGCAAGGCGAATTCGTCCACGACTGGGACGGTAGTCGTGTCGGATATCAGCTTGATCCCGACGCGCAGGTTCTTGAGTTGGTGCTCTGGGAGCGCCTCAAAGACCTTGTTGGGCTCTATTACTTGATATTCGGAGAAGTCCGTCGAATCCTGCGCGTTGATCCCGAAAACGAGATCCGTACTCGGCGGGTACTTGCATCCGTTGTAGGTCAAGATTCCTCTCTTTAGGTCGTCAGGCAGCGAGAAGTTGGTCGTGAAATAGTGGACGGCCTGGGAGGTTCGCAACTTGATGAGAACAGCCTGCAACTCTGGTGTTGGGACGCCAGCCTGAAGGGCCTTCAGCGTGGCCTTGAACTGCAAGAACTGACCGCGCTGGTTGGAGATGTCGTATTCTGGCCTGATACCAGCGCCTGGCGTGGTCATGATGTCAGACCATGTGGCAGAGGATACTCCGTCCCTTGTGGAGGCGCTCCTCACCTGGATGTCAAGGCTAGTACCCATCGGAACGACGGCGTCCCACGCGATGGTCACCCACTGGACGAACGAGGTCGTGCCGTTGAAGATCTCGGATTCATACACGCCGATCTCGTTCTCGACGAGGTTGGCCGAGAAGAACGGGTTCGGGCCGACGATGGACATGACGGACAAGGCGTCCTCGTTGACCTCGGTTATCCTGTGTACGATGGACGGCTGGTTTGGATTGCTGCCCGTTCCGCCAGGGCCCAAGCCGCTCGTCCCAGTGGTGGACGTTCCGCTGAACCCGGAGGCCCCACTGAATCCTTGGTCTGTGGCGCATACGTAGTAGCAGTTCTTTACCGTCCCATCGGCGTTGCGCGTCACGCTCACGTTACCCACGTTGTCTCTAAAGGTCACGTAGGCGCACGCCCTCCAGGCTGGCTGCGTTATCGTGGTCGTGGTCGTCGTGGTCGTGGCGACAGTGTAGACGTAGCCCTCCGTCAAGAGGTAGACCTCGCTCGGGTTCGCGAGGATGTCTATGATGTCGTCGCCGCCAGTGGATCCGAGGAACTCCCAGCGGAATCCGTTGAAGACAAAGAAGTCGTTGCCCGCGACGGCGTAGGTCTTGTCCTCAACGTACTTCACCATGTTCACGCTTGTTGCTGGCGTGTCGAACGAGTTGATGAAGATCTCCTCTGAGGGGACGTATCTCAAAATCTTGCCGTTCGGCTCCGTCCCGATGAAGAGAATGCCTTGCGCGTCGATGCTGCTAGAGGATATCGTGTTGACGCGGTAGTCCCTATCCGCGTGAACGATGACCACGTTGTCCGTCAAGGTGTCGACCCTGAACACCTTCCCCGACATGGCTCCGTTCATGGCATGAGTATGACTGCTGGCCGTCTGAACGACTCCGTTGACGATTTGGTGAGAATGCCCGTCGACAGTGCTGGTCGTCCCGTTGAGTCCTGACACCAGTTTCGTTCCAGCGGGAACCTCGAACGTGTGTTTGTGGCCTTCTTTAGTCGTGGTTGAGAGCGTGATGTCGTCCGACACGACTTCCGTGCCCGCAGCGTGTATCCTCTCGTTGGCTGAGGACCAGAAGAGCGTCCCGTTATACACGGCGAACCCAGTGATCTCCGTCTCCAAGGTCTGCTTGTACAACGTCGGGTACTCACCCAGTTGCAAGGCAGACTCCGTCATGGTGTACACGTACGCGCTTGGTACCCCGTCCCCGTCTATGAACGTCACGCCCAAGAACAGAAGGTTGTCAAACGCGGCCATGGCAGTGATGGAGTTCGCGTTCGGAACGGTCAATGGCCTCAGCGTCGTACCGTCCCAAGTGAAGATCAGTCCGTTGCTTCCCGTGCCGACGACGAGGTAGTCGCCAAACGACACGAGTGACTCTATGGAGTCCTCTCCGGTGTTGAACAGCAATTCTGGGTCGGCCCCAGGGACGATGCTGTAGACGCGACCAGGGTTGGACGCGGTAGCGAGAGACATCCCGCTCCACTCGTAGAAGTTGGTGTACGTCCCTGTGGTGACCTCAGAGACGACCGTCGCCGCATTGCTCTGCGTGATCGGAACCTGGATCTCGTACGTGCCAGCGAAAGGTATCCATGGGACGTCGCTTCCGTCCTCGTTCTTGAAGTCGCTGCGAGCGCTGACCTTCATCTCCGCGACGCCACTTATGTCGTCTTCAGCGGATATCGTCAGCCTCATGCGATCCGTGGCGGTCAATACCGCGTTGATGATGCAGCCATCTGGCCCCGTGTTGTCCATGGACGTCTCGGCAGCGATGTCGCAGACCGCCTCGTCCTGAAGGACGCTGTACATGCACCCGTTGGATCCGCTGGTAGACACGTACAACTTCTCCTCTGATGCTGACGGAGCCTGGTAGGTCTCCATGTCGGTCACGCGCTGTACGTTTGAAACTGGAGAGAAAGTTCTCAACCAAGACGGGATATCCAAAGCCTTGGAGTCGTATGCCACGTAGATGATGGAGTCGACGTCAACCGTCAAGGTGGCGTATTGCTCAAGGTTTCCTTCCTCGTCCGTTGCCGGGAAGGATACCAACTGAGCGCCGTAGGCGTCCGTTGGGATCGTCTCGACCAGTTCAGAGGTACCAGAATAGATACTCTGCCCCTCTGCCACGGGCCTGTTGAACGTCACCGTGCTCGGGCCTGTAACGGCAGAGACTGGCCAGTTTGATCCGACAGGAGCAGCGCTGGCGTCTATGGGCTGGACAAGGACGGTGTACATCTTTGGCGTTCCGCGATAACCCGGAGCCTTGTTCCCTCCCAGAATCGTGGTTCCCGCCATGACCCTCTTCTTGTAGAGGTTCATGCGGAGTTTGCTCGTCTCCATGTAGGTGTACGGGTACACGTTCGTGTCCACGAGTTCTGGAAGCCTACGGAACCCCTTGTGGACGAACGCCTCGACGGTGTCCGTCGACTTGAGCGGCGTGTCGAACTCAATCATGGGGACTTGCGGCATGACCTTGTAGCCGCTCGTCAACCTCTGTCCGTTCACTTGCGGGAATATCAAAACCTTCTCACAGCCACCCACTGGCAGGGATGTGGTTATGAGCCTGTGGAACTTGAAATCGATTATCGTGTCGAAGCCCAGGAGTCCGTCCAGGTTGGACGTGATCGAGCCGCCGAAGACATCGCACTCGTTGTTGAGTTCGACCAATCCAAGGGCCGAGCCAAGCCATGCAACGCCCGGAGCATCCACGTCGCCGCATACGATTGGGCTTAGGCCGACGATCTCGGAACTGATCTGCTCCTCTTGAAGCGAGTTGTCGTAGAACAAGAGCCCGAAGTTGGTACCGAGGAGCATTCCTCCGTTCCACTCGGTTATGGACATCGTGTTGGCTACGGTGAGCGGCTGAGAAACTATGATCTCGTCGTCGGTAACTTGAGCCCTGACGCACCCATAGTCCGTGCCGATCCACAACTCGCCCGTATCGGTGTTGTATCCGAGGGACTGTATCCTGTTGGAGGGGAATCCGTCTTGGACGCCATAGTTTTTGATTGAGTAGTTGAGTATCGTGCTGCTGAAGGTCTCTCCCTCAGTTTCCGTGTCATCCCCAACGGTGTCAACTGGGGCCTCCACTTCCTCTTGGGTATTCTCTTCCTTCGTGATGACTGAAAGGCCGTAGTTCGTCCCCACGAAAACTTTGTCTCCGAAGGACCTGACTACGTTGATCCCGTTGTCGGCCAGCCCGTTGGAGGTGGTCATCACGGCGACCTTCTCATACTTCCTGATGTTCTCATTGGAAGTACTCGTCTCCTGGCTCTCTGCGCCAGACTCTTGCCCGGTGAGCCTCTCTTGATACTCAGCGATGAGGGCGTCGATCGGGTCTGTCGTCGAGTCCTCAGTCTCAGATATGGAGCCCATGGGCAGCAGGCATAGGCCGCTTGGCGTTCCGAACCAGATGTCGTCGTTCTCGTCCACGGTGATGGACGAGATGTGTCCCTCTGGGAGTCCGTACAGCATGTTCGTGACGTTGACGAGCCTGGTCGAGCTGTTGTATGGCATCCCCAGTCGGCTGTTCCACTTGTCGATGTCGTCACTTACCTCAGTCGTGTTCATGACGGACAAGCCGTTACCAGTGGCTACATACAGTCTTCCAAGACTGTCCGCCGCAAGGTCGTTCACCAGTTCACCAGCCAGGCCAAGTTGAGGAGTCCACGCATAGAACCTCTGAGGAACCTTCGACCCGCACGGGTAGACTCCGAAGTACTTCCAGTGCGTCCTAGACTTGGACGTAAGGCTACCCCACTCGACTCTCTTCCCAATTATGGACAATGGCATGTAGCCAGCGGCCAGAACCTCGCCCAAGCCCTTGTGTGACGATATCGTCCAGGTCTCCTTGCGGAGGTATGCCCTCTCGCTTAGGACGGGAGCCCTACAAATGGCGAACTGGTACAACTTGAAGTTCTCGTCCGTCTCGGAGGAGTCCCCAATGTACCAGTCTTTGGCGGTCGAGTCCCAATCAAACGGAGCGTCTCCGACGCGTGTCTGGTCGTATTCTCGCCCGTTTATCGTGAGGGTCAGGTTCTTGGACAAGATGGTGTAATAGGTCTGAGTGACTCCGCTGTCAGCAGACAGGAAGTACGCG
>Ga0180437_10009021_pt1 | contig 12464 bp, 17 predicted proteins | sample SS_ome_4_FD_132410 | JGI IMG/M metagenome (GOLD analysis project Ga0180437, IMG submission 132410) | Hypersaline lake sediment archaeal communities from the Salton Sea, California, USA - SS_3_D_1 metaG | ecosystem: Environmental > Aquatic > Non-marine Saline and Alkaline > Hypersaline >...
ATGCCAATAGACCTTTACCGATGCCTGAGACTTATGTGCGTGAGATGATAGCAGATTGTATGGGGGCAAGCAAGGCTTATACTAATTCGTGGAATATTGCTGTCTGGTTGAACAAAAATGGGCCATGTTGGCAAATACATGATGAAACGTTACGTCACATCTGGACAGTGATGGTTGAACTGGGCTACATGGCCACTGATAATTGCGACTGGTCATGGGCTAAGATTGATAGTCGAAGCGATTACAGATGTGATTGAAAGGATGTGTGAATGATACCTACAGAAGATGAAAAAGCATCGTGGGAAGAGTTAAGCAACCATCCAATTGCTTATTTCCTGAAGGAGTTTCAAGTGGACAATAACCAAATGCTGGTTGAATTGATTTGTCGAGCAAGGAAAGAAAAGTCTCAAAGAGATCAACTTTCGCTAAGGTTATCGCGTTATTTGCCAAGCCCTTTGGCTTTCTGGATTGCCAACTACTGCTGGCCTGTGAGGTGGTTGCCAGAGGTTAAGTTAAATGAGTGAAGCACCAGTATCTTACCTAGTCCGTAACCAAACTGTAACACCGATAGCGTTTGACGAACAATTCTATCTAAACTGGCGCGCGTCGTTACTGGCTCAGGTGGATGAGATTGAGCGTGTGCTGGCAGAGTACTTTGACAAGAACTTGGTACGTACTAAAGATTTGCGCAAGAGGTACAGGAACCAAGGCAGTTGACATAAACGCAGTTGACATAAACGCAGTTGACATAAACAACAGACATAAAAGATTGACAAACATTACATAACTATGGTATAATGTTGCAAAGCCAGGTCGTGACGTAACCTAAACTAATCACGACAGCAATCACGACAATTTAGGCGTAATCACGACAAATCTAAACGGCAATACCTTTGTGGGAGGCCGCTTCTTAACTGAAGCGGTCTCTTTTTTGTTTACTAGGAGAAGTATATGAGCTATCCTTCAAGTTCTAGCTATCCACCAATCAGCGCAACTTATCTACCAGTACAAGAAGCACGCGCCAGTGCGGCTTTGCCTGCGGCTGGCGCATGGGACGCGACGCCGACTGAGCTAGCCTGTCCGTATTTCCAGCAAGTTGCACTGACGTTCACTTACACGCGAGGCGCACTGAACGGCGCATTTGACTTTCAAATTGAGGTATCTCTGTACTCAGTAGCGGCCAATGTGCCGGCAGGTGCAAGCGAGTGGGTTACTGAGTCTATCTATGCGGCTGGTGCTGTTGCGGCTGGTGCTGACACAACGTCACAGGTTCAGAGAGAACTACAGAGCTACACCAGTCAAGGCGCGGCTGCTGAGGATTTTGTGTATGGCCCGGTCAACTTGGGCGGGACCATTGAACGGATTCGGGTCCGTGCTAGAGAGAGTGGTGCTGTTGGCACACCTGGCACGTTACAAATAGAAGCCAGTTTTGCATAACGCTTGAGTTGATATAATGCCTGGATTAACCAACCACACTACTATGCCAGACGAAAGCTCTTCCATATTGCAGAGATTGGAAGGGTTATTACAACGAATTGTGAGCGGTATGGAAGAAAGCGCGGACGGTTTCCACTGGTGTGCTAGGTGATGCTTTTATAACCAGGCACGTGGGTGCTGCCAATGACTATGGCTTGATACCAACACTCGATTTAAGAAGGTTTATGCCGCCATTCGGGATCAAGTTGGACAGAGGTACGAACCAGAGACTTGTATTTGAGGTCCGAGACGATTGCACGGACGCAGACGTATTTAACATAATCGCATACGGGTTTGACCGGATGCCTTAGCAAGAAGGAATTAGAATATGCCAATACCAGGACTAACAGATAGCGCAGCGGCACCGACCGGAGGAGTTGAAGTTGCACAAGACACTCATGGTGATCTTAACGCAAACATCAGAGATAACACAACGACGACCGTAACGATTGCTAACGGTGCTGCGTTGTCAGAGGAGATTGACATAACTATTTACAGCATGGTGATGGTTCACATGCCAGGTGCGTGGACTGCCGCAAGACTAGCGATCCAGGCTGCGCCTACGTCTGGCGGCACATTTCAGCCTGTTTATGACGAACTTGGGAACTTGATTAGGTGTAATGGTGCCGCCAATGTCGCTGTTAGTACATCCTACATTGTACCGCCGTCTGTGGCTGGCTGTCGTTTCATCAAACTATGGTCAGAGGACGGCGCAGGTGGAAATACTAATCAGGGCGGTGATCGTGTGATTACTGTCGATTTGAAATCGTGATTCTATGGCCACATACTACGTAGATGCAACCGGTGGAAATGATGGAGATACTGGCCTGAGCCCAGGTAACGCTTGGCAGACCATTGGACACGTCAATGCTCAGGCATTCTCTCCAGGAGATTCCATATTGTTCAAGCGCGGAGAAACCTGGATCGGAACTTGCCTGACCATACCTTCTAGTGGTGCGGCTGACAACCATATTACATTTGCGGATTATGACACAGGCGCATTGCCAATCATTGACGGCAACGATGCTGTTAACTGCATAGCGATGAATGGCAAAAGCTATCTGACGTTTCAAAATATAGAAGTTACGCAGGGATTTGACTTCGGATTTCATATCAGTGGTGCAGCAGCACATCATATTGACTTATTGGACTGTGTGGCGCATGACTGTGGCAATGACAATATCATTATGATAACTCAGGCACACGATTGTCGAGTTATCGGCTGTGTTTCGTATGACGCATACCAGCGTGCTGCTGGTCCTAGGATATCGTGCCTGGAGATTGCAGACGAAGCACATGACATTCAAGTTTATCACTGTGAAATGTATGGATCGGTGCAGGCAGGTATTACAATTCATAGCCATGCGGCTACGGAATTTCCGTATAATGTTGAGGTGCAGTGTTGTAGTTCACACGACAATGATTTGTTTGGTATAGAGATCAGTCAGGATAATGCCGGCGCAACTTTGCCAGGAGATGCACAGATACATATTACACAATGTTACTTCAACGATAATGCTGGTGGTGGCGGCACAGGTGGCGGCAGTTGGATACCAGTCAACGGTGGCGATCCTTATCCTAACGGGATCATCTTCGACATGTGTACGTTTATTAGTGCGCATGACCGCCCGGCATACGTAGGTGGTAGAAGCACGTATCATCGGTGCATTTTCAGGGCTAATTACGCTGTGCAGGTTGACACAGCACAGACGACGGAATTTTACAATTGTGTATTCTACAGAGCATCAGCGGCGCCATTCGAAACGATCAATAATCCGAATGGTTTGGTAATGCGGAATTGCATCTTTTTCAGCGAAGGAAACGCTATAATCTATATCCGTGCCGGTACAGTCGGTGTTGACATCGACTACTGCCAGTATTGGAGCACGACAATTGATCCCTATACTGTTGGTATTCTAGGTTGGCTTGGGAATTGGTACACTTGGGCCAACTGGCTTATCAACAGCGGTCAAGATGCGAATAGTCCAGCTCCGGCCAATCCGCTATTCATTGATGCTACGAATGGCAACTATTCACTAGAACGGTCATCCACTGCGATAAACACTGGCACAAATGTAGGCTTGCCGTATTGTGGTAGTGTTGCGGATGTTGGACGATTTGAGATGCAATGGCCTAGCCAGTTATCGCGCTCAGAACTCAGACAAGTATTTGTAGGTATATAATGCCAGACACTAGTAACGGACGTGTGACATTAGCAGTTCTCAAGCGAGATGTTGAGGCAGTTCACGAAGACATTAGTGCGATTCTCCGTAAATTGGATAAAGTTCAGTCTGACGTTTCTGCGGTCAAGATTGCTGGCGTAAGTCAGCACGAACGGATTACCACGAATAAGTCAGAGATTGATAAACTGCGTGACAGGTCAGACAAAGTTGACACGGTGAATTTTATCAGCACAGTCGTTGGATCTGTGCTTGGTGTGTTCTTTGGTAGACAATAACGAGGTAGAAACAAATGAGATTTAAGGACATTGGACAGATTGCGGCGAGTGCAATTGAGATTGGTTTGGCGACACTGACAGGTGAGACTAACATCAGTGAAAAGGACCGGTTAAACCTGCTTGAAGCGCTGCAAGACGATTTGGAACAAGTGCTTGCCGAGGCTGTGACTAAGACCGTGGATGGTAAGCCAAGACCGGCCGGTGACTTTCTGGTGGTAGAAGATTCTGAAGAAGTAAGCACTTGGCACTTGCCGGTTAAGGTAAATGGCACGCCAGATCATAGACTGATGGGTGCGGCCTGGGCTGCGCTTCACGGTGGGTACAGAGGTCAGAAGTACGAAGGGCCAGACAAGGAAAAGGCCATTGCTGAACTTAGATCTTTGTATAAGTCTGAGGATATGACACCGCCGGGCGAGTCAGAAGAGGTTATGGCCGAGGCTGACAGTGACGCAATTCCAATGCTGCAAGAAGCACTTATGTCAATTGAAGACGCACTAGCCGTGTTGCAACCTGAAGCTACCGAAGAGCCCGAGGCTGAACCTGAGCCGGAAGAAGAGGTAGCAGAGTTCTGCGAGAGTTTCACAGGTGGCGCGATCACGTTACTCGAAGAGGCTGAGGCTGTAGCCAATCCTCTGACAATGCAAGTTGAAATTATTCAACCTGGTTGGGGCAATAAGAAAGACAATCATTACTATCCAGCCGAGATGTTGAAGCGTGACGCGCAAGTGTTTGTCGGTTCCAAGATGTATGAAACCGATCACAAGGCTAACGAGACTAACAATAGGACGTGGGTCTCGACTGTGACCGATATCTTAGGGTTTTCAGATAAAGGCGCTCCGATTGCTGAGGTGCTGGTACACAGTCCAGACTTTGCGCAACGAGCACGTAATCTTAAGGCTGGCGACATACTTGACAAGCTGGAGTGCTCGATTAGGGCAAGCGGTAGAACCAAGCCGTATGAGAAAAATGGACGTAAAGGCCGAATGGTGGAGGCCATAACGAACGCCAAAAGCGTTGACTGGGTGACTAGGGCCGGTGCAGGTGGTCGAGCAGTCAACATTATGGAGAGTGACACGAATTCAGAAACCGAGGGAGGTGATCTTGTGAACAAGAGTGAGGAAAAGCAAGAGGAAGTGGTAGAAGAGGAAGTTCAGGAAGAGGAAACCAAAGAAGAAGCCAAGGCTGTTGAGGAAGTTAAGGAAGAAGAGGTCAAAGAGGAAGAGATCAAACAGGAAGAGATCAACGAGGCTGATCCTGAGCCGGAAGAAACTTTGCTGAGTGAAAGCGAGGTCACTTCTCTACTTGCTGAGGCCAAGTTGCCGGACGCCGCAAAGGTGAAATTGGCACTTGACGAGTATCCGAATGAAGATGCCTTGAAAGAGGCAATCAATGGTATGGCAGAGATGCTACAGGCCATCACTGGCAGTGGCGACCCTGTTATGCCGAAGACCAAAGCTGCTGAACCGATGCCGCTAGCAGAGGTTGACGCGCTACGGGACCAGGTCAATCAGCAGTGGTTGAATACGAGAATCAAGGTTAAGGAGGACTAACATGACTGAACAAGTCAACAACGATTATCAGTGCTCTAGCGGATTGCTGCGGACGTGGTTTGTACCGTATGCACGACTAACGGATACTACACCAACGCCGAGTAATCCCTGCGAACTGACCAGTCTGACCGCAGGAACACAGTTGACTGGTACTATTCTAACGGTGGACGCTGCGAACAGTGTAGCAGTGGTGGACGTTTCGGCTGGCAGTGTGTACTATCAGGAGGTCCGAAACGTGCTGACCTACGCCGCTGCGGTTGAAGCAACATGGGGTGCAATCAACATTGGCGACGCTGTGTACTATGACAACTCGGCGACTATGCCAGCTGGTGTTTATCTGAGCACCTCGCCGCTGGACAATACCGGTGCCGCCAATACGCTTTTCGGCTACGTTATGCCGTGCAATGAGGCCGACATGGCGCTATACGCCAAAGGCGACAACACTGCCTCGACGCAGGACTGTGGTGTGATGCAGCGCGGAGCCGGGAGCTAACGGAGGATTACGATGGAAAAAGTAATGAGATGGATTTCAGACTTTGCGCTTGCTTCTGCTGGATTGAACGAAGATGAGCGTAAACACTCGACTGCGCTGAATGAAGCGGATCTTGCGCAGTTGGTTGGTGAGAAGAACGCTGTGAGCGATCCGGCTGCGGTTGCAAATCGTGTTGCGCTGATGCGCGAGATTCCGTACAAACGCCACAGTATGACAGCAGAAGAGTTCAAAGAAGTGATGACTACTGCTCATTTCTCAGACTACTTTGCCGATGCGATCAGCCGAGCGTTTTATGCTGACTATGCTTATGACGTTGGAAGTTGGAAGGACTACACCTACGCTGACACTGTGCCAGACTTCCGTGACGTTGCGCGGTTCCGAATGAGCGAGCCGGGAACTTTGTACCTACGGCGCGAGAAGCAAGGACCGACCGCAACTCATATCGCCGAGACCGAGATCAACTATGGCGTTGAAGAGTATGCACGGCAGTTTGATGTATCGTGGCGTGCTATCCAGAATGACGACCTGGGCAAGATCAAGGAAACGCCACAGCGCATGGCCAATGCTGCAAGACGGTGGCTGGATGAATGGGTTAGCGCATTGTACGATAACGCGACGACTCAGGCCGCCTTGCTTGCGCTTGGTGCGGTTTACGGCGGCACTGGTCGCCTGACCGCGCTTAACCTGGCGATTGGTCTTAACGCTATGATGCAGAGAGTGGATGCGAATGGAAACCAGATGAACATTAACAAAGTTTGGTTGGTCATTCCGAAGATCCTTCAAATCCAGGCTGCTGATATCTTGCAAGACCTGTTGAGCTATGGTGGAGCAGGCGGAAACGTTCTGGCGCAGTTCGTGGCTGGCGTGCGGGTTGATCCTTACATCGGCTTTGCTGGCGCTAACGTGCCTTGGTATCTCTTCGCTGATCCTAGCGAAGTGCCGACCGTGACGGTTGCGCGTATGGCTGGACAGTCCGGACCAGTGGTTGCACAGAGGCGTAGCGATCTCCAGGTCATCTCCGGAACCGCGCCTAGCGCGATGACGATGGGTTCATTCCTCACCGGCGACATCGAGTTTATGGTAGAGGACATCGTGGGTGGCTGGGATGATGCAAGCTATGTTGGTGTGACTGATTTCAGAGGTATCTACTACTCGAGCGGAACCACAGCCTAGGTGAAAGGATAACATGGACATTCAAAAAGAATTGCAGAGACTCAACGAGCTGCGAGACGAGCTGCTCCGAAAGGCGCAAACTGAAGACGGCATCAAGCAACTTGAAGACGTGCAGCCAATGATACGCTATGGGACGAAGGCACACGAAGAGTTGCTGGCTTCTGGCTATCAGATGAGTAAAGAAGACGCAGAAACGATCATCAAAGAGCGTGCGGAAGATCCGAACCGGTGGCCGTACGAAGAGCTTAGGAAGGCCAAGGCTTTTTTGGCCGCCTTGAATGCTAAACCCACGGTCACTTCTACCCGGAAACCTTGGCGCGTGCGTGGTCAAAGTCGGGCTGTAAGGTAGGAGGTACCATGTATGGATTGAGCGTAGATCAAGGTATTCTGCCAGATCGCGAGGGTATCTGGGGCTTCCGGGGCACTGCGCGGTATGGCAAAAGTGGTGGTGATACGGCACTAAACTACTATGTTGACGGCAACCACGCTAATGCCAGTGACAACAATGACGGGACTGATCCGGAAGCGCCGTTTGAGACTATCCAGGCGGCGATCACGGCCAGTAACGCGCTGATAGACTGGGGTGATACGCCAAGCGAGTTTAACACGATCTGGATTGCGCCAGGTGAGTATGCTGAAAACCTGACGCCTCCGTACTACTGCCGTGTAATCGGAACCGGGTTGGCTACTGGAAACACGACTGACGTATGTGTTAATGTCCACCCGGCGGATGGTTCAGCACTGGCAGGGACCGGTCTTGGTTCTTGTTGGTACAATATCCGTTTCACGACTGATACTGCCGCGCCAGTGATCGACTTCGATGTGATGAACAGCTGTGTTTTTGAAAGCTGCTCCATTACAGATGGCAACCCAGGGCTAGCAACGGTAGGGATTGATACTACCGATGCCAACAGTTCCTGGATTGTCGGTTGCTTTTTCAAAGGTAACAGCAACCCGCTGACAATCGGCATCCGTTCTACTGGTGACTTTTACAGTTGCAGAGTGATTGGCTGTGAGATTTGCGCGGTGACTACGGGCATTGACTTGTCTGGTGCTACTCTTTGTGGCAACTCTGTTGCGGCTCACAACATGATCTGGGGCGGTGGCGCTGTACTTCTTGCCACTGGTATCAATGATTCAGCTGTTGGTGATCTGCTATGCGTTAACAACTACATCACTGCTACCGATGCGATTAACCACGCAGACGCAAACATGACTATCGCCAACCACGTCATAGATGCTGGTGTTGGCGCGGTCGAGCTGGCTGGTACGGACTGAGGACATGACCATGGAAGAACTGAACAACTGGAAACATCTTCCTGCTAAAGAGTTTGACAAACTGCTTGGCGAGGTTCTGCACACGCAGATAGATGCGTGGCACGCAGAACTTGAACAGGCTGAAAAGAAAGCTAAGAAGTCAAGCCCGAAAAGTAAGGAAGCAAAAAAGTAAAAGCAGGTAGACAGGCTTTGACGCCTGTCTACCTAATGGACTTATAGGAGGTCTAATGGGCCTTAACGTGCGAGATCGTAACGCAGGGCTTGCCAAAGGTCAGGCGCAAGTGTGGGGCTTTGATGCTAGAACTGGCATTGATTCTCGGAGCTATTTCGCGCCTGGTGCTAAAGTTTTCTACGTCGATCCTAACAACGCGCAGGCGACAGACACCGGCAATCTTGGTGAAGACCCAACCGTACCACTGGCGACGGTGGCAGCGGCGGTGGCACTTGTGCGACCATACCAAGGTGACACTATTGTCATTGGTGCTAACGATGATTGGCAATACTCACCTGGTCTTAGGAATACCGCCATTACTGAGTCGCTGGTGATCCCGATGACGACCGGTGGATTTAGGATTGTCGGAGCGTCCACAAATCCGTTGAGTGTAGTCTGGCAAGCGGCTAACGCGCTTGACTTTTGCATTACGGTCGGCGCGATGGACGTACTAATCGAAGGCATTGGATTTACAGGCAATAGTGGTATAGCTTGCAGTGGTATCTATGCTGAGTGGGACGGTGTGACAATGGCGGGTGAGAACCTGACCATTCGCAATTGTCTGTTTGACGATGCGATTGACACCGCTATTCAGCTTGAGTATACGTGGTACTGCCAGATCTACAACAACTGGTTTAACAACTGTGACGAGTATGGCATCTATACCGATGTTGGCGGCAGTGCTTGCGCGTATTGCGACATTCACCACAATCGGTTTGAGGATGTTGGAACTAGTGCAATTGCACTACTTGGCGGTGCGTCTGACAACGATATTTATGAAAACCGCATTTTCAATTCAAGCGCTCAAGGTGGTGGCGTTGCAACCAATGAAGGCATCAACCTAACCGGTGGTGATGACAACCTGGTGAGCCAGAACGTGTTTAGCTGCTTACTACCTGCTGGTGCTAATGGTGACTATGACGATCTGAACACGGCCGGCGCTACCGATGCTTGGGTGCAAAACTACTGTATGGATGGTCCATCAGTGACCAATCCAACCTAGAGGTGAATATGTCAGACCAACAAGAACACAAGTTCGTAAACTATGGATTGAGCGCGGAGATTGCGGCCGATCTGGCCGATAATGACCTTGGCACGCCAGCACTGATTAAAGCTGCCAGTGATGAGGATGTCGAGGCTGCTGTTGGCAGTGACAACCTAGCAGCGGTAAGGACTTTGTTTCCTGGTGAGCGAGCATAAATGCTCATTATCACTCCAACACATGATCCAGCGTGGCTAGGAGATTGTTGGAAGAGTTTGCAAGCACAGACGTACAAAGATTGGCGTTGGTTGGTAGTACCAAACAACGGCGTAAAGATACCAGAAGAGATTGCCAGTCGGGAGAACGTTAACATACAACATTATAGTGGCGTTAGTAACATCGGAGCGATTAAGCGGTTTTGCTGCGAACAGGCTATAGGTGACGAGATCGTGGTTGAGTTAGATCACGATGACATGCTAACACCAACGGCATTGGAGCAAGTGGCAGAAGCGTTAGAAAGTTCTGACTTTGTGTATAGCAACTTTGCAGAGTTTCAAGACGAGACGTACCAAGCCTTTACCTACGATGCGCGCTACGGCTGGCAGACTAGAGTAAAGCAGTTCTACGGCAGGACATTTACAGAAACGCTAGCGTTTGAGCCGACAGCGCAAAGTCTAAGTTCGGTACACTTCGCGCCAAACCACGTGCGAGCCTGGCGCAACAAAGCATACTGGGACATAGGCGGTCATGACAGTAGTATGAAAGTATGTGACGACCACGACCTGTGTTGTAGGTTCTATCTATCTAAGAGAGTCAAGCACATAGATGACTGCCTGTACCTTTACAGATTACACGGCGATAACAACTATCTAGTACATAACGCCGAGATACAGGCCAGAACTTTGGAAGTGCAAGACAAGTACATCTGGAAGCTAGCGGAAAGACAGGCGGACTTAGCAGGATTGCTAAAGGTGGACTTGGGTGCAGCGCATGGTAAGCCAAACGGTTACATTGGAGTTGACCAATATGCCGGTGTTGGAGTTGACATAATACACGATGTGTCTAACGGTCTGCCGTTTGAGGATGATAGTGTTGGAGTAATCAGAGCATTTGACTTCTTAGAGCACATTGACAGACCAGTACAGCTAATGAATGAGATTTACAGAGTGTTGGCTGATAGCGGATGGCTAATCTCGATGACGCCAAGCACAGACGGTCGAGGCGCGTTCCAAGATCCAACACACATATCATTCTGGAATGAAAACTCATTCTGGTACTATACGGATCGTAAGTACACGGCCTACGTGCCACAGATAGCTTGTCGGTTTCAGGCAGCGAGGTTGAAGACACATTTTCCTAGTGAGTTTCACAGACAGCACGACATACCTTACGTGTATGCAGATCTAACAGCGGTCAAGTCCTGGCGACGGCGACCAGGACTGATAAAATGTTGAGAAAGGAAGGAAAGTATGAACGAACAACAGGCTTGGCAGCAGAGAGTGGCACAACTTAACAAGGAAATACCGGAGTTATTGACGTCACAACAGCCTGGTAAAACGGTGCTATACGTTGGCGCGACGCCTTGGCGATTCCAGATGGGCCGTGAGTTACACGAAGCAGGGTATGACATCACCCTGCTAGAGGCATACAGGCCATACGCCAATCACTACCGTGAACATCCCTGGTTGAGCGAAGTGATTTGTGATGACATACGGAACATAACCAGGTTAGGCAAAACGTGGGATCTAGTAGTCTGGTGGCACGGCCCGGAGCACATAGGCGAGAGTGAATTGCCAAGCGCATTGTCAGACATTGAGTCTGTTACAAAGGATTTTGTCATACTTGGCTCACCTTGGGGCAAGAACTTACAGGGAGCTACAGGTGGTAACTCATTCTGCGAGCACAAATCGCACTATGATACTGGCACATTTACAAATCTAGGTTACGAAACGCGGACGTTAGGTTCTAAGAGTGATCCGTCAACCTGGTGTCACATTCTAGCCTGGAAGCGGTTGGATAGTGATGTGACGGACAGTGATGGTGAAGGAATTGACGGTGAAGGAATTGTCTATACAGCCAACTTCGGAAACTATGATAACCTGCTACTGCCGGAGCATTGCGGTTTTACGCACATTCATCTCACCGACGAGGGAGCCATAGGGTCTAAGTACCAGGAATTGCCACAAGTTAGGGCCAGAATGTGTAAGGTTCTGTCGCACAAGCTTTTTCCTGATTACAAGTACACAATTTGGCACGACGCTTCTATAGAGTTCAAGCTTGATCCGGCTGCTCTGGTGTGTTATCTTGGCGACAATGACATAGCACTTATGGCACATCCAGAACGTGATTGTATCTATGACGAAGCTACGGCGGTGGTTGAGATGGGCAAAGAACGGGCTTCAATTGTGTCCGAACAGATGGAACACTACAAGGCAGAAGGTTATCCGGAGCATAACGGATTGGTGGCGACCGGTGTGATTGTACGCAAGCACACTGCAAAGATGGAACAGTTCAATAATGCTTGGTGGGCTGAGATTGGCCGGTATTCTGTAAGAGATCAACTGAGTTTCAACTATGTATGTTGGAAGATGGGCATTAAGTACGACGTTATTCCTGGCAACTTATGGGACAACAAATGGTTTGTTTGGCATGGGCACAGTTAGGCAGTAGGTAATGGGCGACATCATTCTTATCCCTGGTGGAGGCGTTGGTGCACAAGGCGCACAAGGCGCAACTGGTGCTCAGGGCTCACAGGGCGCTGGTGGTGCGCAAGGTGCGCAAGGCGCAGGCGGTGCTCAGGGCGCAACTGGGAACCAAGGTGCTCAAGGTGCTGGTGGAGCACA
>Ga0180437_10009022_pt1 | contig 12464 bp, 9 predicted proteins | sample SS_ome_4_FD_132410 | JGI IMG/M metagenome (GOLD analysis project Ga0180437, IMG submission 132410) | Hypersaline lake sediment archaeal communities from the Salton Sea, California, USA - SS_3_D_1 metaG | ecosystem: Environmental > Aquatic > Non-marine Saline and Alkaline > Hypersaline > Sediment...
GGCTCTTTGGGACTTTGCGTGGTCAGGGCGCTGGAGTCCCCAACTTGTTGGGGTATCCACGCGCAAAACCCGAACAAGTTCGGGCCTCCGACACGCTATCCCGCGAAATCCCAGAGACCCTCAATCTTCAGTTCGCGGATACCAGGTGGTGAATAATGAAGCACAGCGAACGGCAGTCTCCCTCAATCTGTGAATCCTGTCCATCCGTGTTCTGATTCGGGATTATGACCGATTTAGCTTGTGTCCCACAACTGCAGCCCGGCGCGGAACGGATACTGGAGGTCGCAGCGGCCAAGCGGTTCACCGGGCAGCTACCTTACCGCTTACAGTTGCAGGCCGAGCGCCTGGCACTCGTCGCTGGTTTCGACGAGCTGGTCTGCCTGGATGCGCTCAACTTCATCCCCTTTGACTACCAGCTCAAAGCTGCTCAGACCGCGCTGCGCCGTTTGCGGGGGAGGGGACTCTTGTGTGACGAGGTCGGATTGGGCAAGACCATCGAGGCTGGGTTGGTACTCAAGGAATACCTTTTGCGCCAGATGGTTAGTCGCGTGCTTATCATCACCCCACCCGCGCTGGTCGAGCAGTGGCGGGAGGAACTGGCCAGCAAGTTTCGTCTGACTGACTTTGTCGCCAACTACGACCCAGAGTTTCGCGAACTAGGTCCGCAGGCGTGGGCTGTCTTTCCTCGCGTGATCGCCTCCCTGGCCACGGCTCGCCGCTCCGAACACCGGCGCGTCATCACGGACATTGCCTACGACCTGGTGATCGTGGACGAGGCACACCATCTCAAGAACCGCTCCAGCGTTTCCTGGAAGTTTGTCAACGCTCTTCAGAAGAAATACATCCTGATGCTCACCGCCACACCAGTGCAGAACAGCCTGGATGAACTGTACAACCTGATTACCATCCTCAAACCCGGCCAGCTCAAGACGCCACGCGAGTTTCGGCGCCGATTTGTCGTCCGGGGTGATCCGCGCCTGCCCAAGAATCGCGGTCGATTGCGCGAGCTTCTCGCCGACGTGATGGTGCGCCACGCACGGGGACAAGTAGGGATACAGCTCCCACCCCGCAGGGCTCACACCGTGCAACTGCGGCTGGAACCCGACGAACAGGCACTCTACGACGATGTCAGCAATTTCGTGCGCAGTTGCATTCGCCCGACATCCTCCTCTGAAATAGCGGAGGAGGAATCGAGAGACGTGGAAGCGGTGCTTCCGGCCGTCCACCGTTTCACCCTGCGCACTCTCCAGCGCGAGATTGGCAGTTCCCCAGCCGCCGTCCATCCGACGCTAATGAAACTGGCCGAGTATCCAGAGATGGCCCCCCATCGCGAGATGCTGCTGGGCTTGGCCGACCGCGCGGTCGGCGTCCAATCCTGGGCCAAGGGGAGGGCGCTGGAACAGTTTCTGCTCTCTCGACTGGCCCCCGACGCGCGTGAGAAACTGATCATTTTCACCCATTTCCATGCCACACTGGAGTTGTTGGCGGACCTCTTGCGTGGGATGGGAGTGGACTTTGTACTCTATCACGGTCAGCTCTCGCAGGCAGGGAAAGATGAGGCCATCCGTCGCTTTGAGCAGAGTGCTCAAGTACTCCTTTCGACCGAGGCCGCTGGCGAGGGGCGCAATCTTCAGTTCTGTCGCCTTATGCTCAATCTCGATCTGCCCTGGAACCCACAGCGCATTGAGCAGCGCGTCGGGCGCATCCACCGTGTGGGCCAGAGTCGTGCGGTGGAGATATTCAACTTCTCGGCCAAGGGAACGGTGGAGGACTACATCTTGGAGATCCTCGATCGCAAATTGAACATGTTTGAACTGGTCATTGGCGAGACGGATATGATCTTGGGCCACCTGGAGGACGAGCGTGACTTTGAGGAAATCGTGATTGACATCTGGACACAAGCTCGTACAGCGGAAGAGGCGGCGACCGGCTTCGAGCAACTCGGCGCTGCGCTGGTGCAGGCTCGGGAGATCTATCACCACACTCGCGAGTACGACGAGGCGCAGTTCGGGGAGGACTTTGTGGCTGAATGAGCGAACTGGCCGATTTCGTATTGGGAGCATTCCGACAGGTTGGCGGCATCGTCGAGCCGCCAGCCTACGGTGTCTACGAGGTCCTTTTGCCCGAAGGAGTAGCCCACCGCTGGAATGTGCCAGCCTATCAGCGTCTGGTCTTTGCTGATCAGGCCCCGGCTGAGATGACCGAGGCAGAGGATGCTACAGTCGTGGGCTACGGCCACCCACTGGTAGAGACGCTGATGGAGGAGGTTCGTGCCGAGCCCGCCTGTGCACAGGTTTACGTCAACGACGTGCGGCTTGATAAGCGCGGGCTCCTAACGCTGGCCGACGAGGAGATGGCCTTCCCCAACGCTCGCTTGTTTGAGATACCCGGTCAGAAGGAAACACCGGCGCTCTGCCACTATGTGCGTTTCAATTTCAAGGCCGCGCTGATCACCGACGAAAAGCGCGAGCGCTTGGTCTCGGTCGTGATGGACGCTCAGACCGGATTCGCCGTTCCCGAGCTGACGGGCGTCGAGCAACTGACGCCATTGGCGGAGGAGACGACTTTTGGACATCTCACGTCCGCTCCGGTGCACTGGCTCCCACGGTCAGGGCGTGAAGATGGCGTACTGAGCCGCCCGGTGCTGGAGGAGTTGCTGGAACGGGCGACTCACGCCGCGCTGGACGAACTGGGTGAACCATTGGAAAAGCTACGCCGCCGTGCCACTCGCCATCTGGAGCTCGATCGAGCCCGCCTCACCGAGTACTACGAAGGCATCACCCGCGACCTGCAGCGCCGTATCAAGCACTCCAGCGACGACGCGCGGCGGACCTCGCTGGAAGACAAACTGGTTGCCGCGCAGGCTGAGCGGGAGGCCAAACTGGCTGACGTCGAGGCCAAGTATCGTCTGCGCGTCGAGATGGAGTTAGTTAACCTTCAGATCATCAGCCAGCCCAAGATTCTTCTCCCTGTGCACATCGGAAATCGCACTGTTAAGATTGAACGTAGTGTCATCTGGGATCCGCTGCTGCATCGCATCGAGCTGCTGGCCTGTGACGTGTGCGGGCAAGCGGCGACGCAATTGGTGCTGTGCAGCGGAGGACACCTGGTGCACAAGGGCTGTTTACTGCTGGAGCAGTGCATAGATTGTAAGCGTGTCTACTGCCGTCTGTGTGCCGACCAGATGGGCCGCTGCGTAGTGTGCGACCGCCCGGTGTGCAGGCACAGCCTCAATCACTGCGCTACCTGTGGACGGGCCACCTGCCACGAGCACGTGGAGCTGTGTCACGCTGCCGATGGTGAACCAGTTCACCTCTCCTCCGCCCCATCCCCGGAGCGGGAAGAGGAGATGCAACAGGCCGCTGAACCTCTCCCGCCTCCGCCACCCATCGAGCAGGTTGAGGAAAAGCCCCCTCCTTCTCCCCCTTTGCCTTCCCGAAGCAGAAAGCGGACGCGCAAGGCTGCTGTACCTGGCACACAGGCGGTCCGCCGTTCTGTCAGAGAATCGCCGCGTGTCCCCACCCCCTACAAAATCGAGGTGTACATCGATCCTCGTGCGCCCGTGGTGGATGCCTTCGTGCTGACGAAGGGAAAGAAGCAGATTGCCGTGAGATCCTGGGAGCTGATTGACGAGGGTATTGTAGTCAGGTGTCGGTGTGAGAAATGGTATCACTGCCCAGCGAATGGGACAGTGCTGGAGTTGGTGGATGCCTCCGGCGTCGAGGCGCAGATTGAGACACAGATCGAGGGTCTGCGACAGGAATATGGTATCTCTGCCCGGCATGTGTTCCGCTACGCTGTCGTCCGTGGTGCGTCACGCCAGGTGCCGCGCGTGGTGCTGCGGGGAGAGTGGAGGAAGCAGCACTGAGCAGTGGTACTGACCGGCCGTTACCTCGCTCGACGTCGAGAAGGGAAAGTGTCGCTTTTGCGGGCACGATATACCGGGCATCTGGCGCGACGCTTGAGGTGGTGGTCTCTCGATTCGCCCTGGTCTATCCCTCCTGTAAGACCATCGCACCTGGCAGGTCAGGCAGGCGATGCACCGGGACGGCTCGACATAGTCGCTACCAGGACCAGGCTGCCCAGCTTCAGAACGACGAGTAAGACGCACGTCTCCAGGATTCCCAGAGCGGGCAGCAGCGCGACAGAGACCGCCACAGCGCCAAGGCACGCACCCGCCAGGTCAGCCGCATAGAGCATGCCGGCGGTCTCCCCGACTTCCGCAGTCGTCGCCCCGTATAGTGCGTTGGCCAGGGGGAATTCCAGTCCCACCAGCAGGCCGGCTCCGCCGTTCAATCCCAGGAGCGCCGGTCCCACCCAGGCGAACCGCACCGGCTCCGACGCCCGCGCGTGCAGGAACGCCAAGGCCAGGGGAAATGCGGTCAGGTAGACGACGATGGCGGTTTCAAACTTCAGGAGGGCGGGGCGCAGCGCGACGGGTCGGCCACTCTCTATCGTGCCTATCCTGAGCCGGCGCGACATCCACCAGCCACCTATGCTCAGACCGATCATAAATGCCGTGATGAGCAGGCCAATCTGCTGGTACACGTAGCCGTACAGGGTTTGAAAGGCGAAGATGACCACCAGGTCGAAGGCCATGCCGACAAAACCTGTGCTGCCGATGGCAAAGGGCACCGTGACCGATGAGGAGCGCCGCGCGCGGATGACGGCAACCAGGAGGGTCAGGGCTAACACCGGCCCGATGAGGTGCGGGAGACTGAGATGGGTGAGACTGGTCAGGTACCCGCTCAACCGTGGGGAGAAGAGCTCGCTCCAGTAGAGCAGGCCGTAGAGCAGCCCGCTTGGATGGAGGTCCTCGTTATGCTTCACCGGATCGTGCACATCGAGGGATTCCCAGAACCAGCGCGATATTTCTGGGCGGAGCTTGTAGCGGATGTGATCGACGCTGACCAGACGGGTTGGGATGTCCCGCTCCGCCCACCGGCCCTCCAAAACGGACAAGGGCAGACCGGCCAGATCCAATCCTGGGGAGGCCAGCCACAGGTTGACCTCGCCAGGAATGACGTGCACGTGGGGGAATGCCTGGGCCAGGGCGTCATGCAGCGACGCGTTTAGGCTGCGGGTACCGGGACTCATATAGGTCAGCGTACCGGGCGACGTGATGACCAAGAGCCCGTCGTCGGCCAGGGCTGACCGGGCGCTGCGGAAAAAGTCAGCGGTGTAAAACCGGTTCAACTGCAACGTGGATGGATACGGCAGGCTGGCGACCAGCAGGTCGTATTGGGCCGGTGCCTGGCTGCTTATCTGTCGCACCAAGAGCCGACCATCTATGGGGTGAACCCGCACCCTGGGATCGGCCAGCTCGCCCTGGGTGAGGGGGGTGGGGAATCGCTGCACGATCTGAATGAGCGCCGGGTCCGGCTCTGCATAGTCTACCTGTTCCAGCGGGTACTTGAGCAACTCGCTCAGCAGACCCCCAACGCCACCACCTACCACCAGAACCTTGCGCGGTGGATCGCGAAAGAGCAGGGGCAGATGTGCGGTCTCCTCCACCAGCGCGATATCAGGCGTGGGAGCGGTCAGGAGGGGGATGCCATTGGCGAAGAGAGTGAGCTGTTCGCCGGACTGGATGACGACCAAGTTGCCGTAGATGGAATTCCGGTAGCCCACCACGTGGTGTGGGCTCCACTGCTGAGCGACGAGCCAGCGGTGAGCGCGGTCGGCATTGACCGGGAGAATCAAAAGCATACCCGCGAGCAGGAGCAGGATGACGGCTCCCAGGCCGACCAGGCTGCGCCAGTCCCTGCCAGAATGGGCGACCGCCAGGAGGATGGACGCCGCCGACGCCAGGTTCAACGCTGCCAAGACCAGGACAATCTGGATGGATTGCAGGTATGGGATGAACAGGTAGGTGAAGACCAGCCCGCCGACGATCCCGCCGACGGCCTCCAGAACGTAAACAGCACTGGCGGACCCCGTATCGGCAAAAGCCCGGCAACCAAATGCGAACATCGCACCATCCACCAGACCCAAGGGGATCAGGACGAGGAGGGACGACCACAGAATGGAACCCAGGCCAACGCCCTCCCCCGGCGTGACACCGATGATGTGCCGGACAGTGACAGCGCCGTAGAGGGAGAGGGGGAGAACCAGGGCCAGGGCAACCTGGAGGGTGGCGTAGGCCGGACCGCCGGAGCGTAGCCAGCCGGCCAACCGGCCCAACACCCCGCTACCGATGGCTTCCAGGACCAGCCAACTTCCCAGCACCAGCCCAATGGAAAGCTCGTTGCCGGTAAAGCTGACCAGCAACTCCCGAGCCATCAAGGCCTGTGTTGTAGAGAAACTGAAGCCCATCAGTAGGAAGGCAAAGAGGAGCGCTTTCCTCACCCGCAAACCTCCCCAACTGCTGATCGCTAACCGTTCTGATTGTACTGCTGGCAGGAAGGATGTCAAGCGCGGGAGCGACCTTGTCGGCCTCGCCATCCGGCGGTTCTACCGGGCTCTGGCCATCGGAGCCGGCCTTGTTCTTCGGCTATGCGAGCCCTGGGACTGACCCCGCTTTGTCCGCACCCACGCTAGTGGTCGTAGACCACCGCTTCACCTTGTGGTAAAGTTCCTCCCACCACCGTAAAGTGCCGTTGTTGCGGTTCACCAAGCACAGAGGGAAGGGTGTTCCAAGCATCGGACGCCCGCTGTCCGCCCGGCGGTGCGATCACGACGACCGGCGGATATGGTCCCCCTGACGCTGACATGGGCATCGCCGGATGCGCTTGCCCTTCGCGCTGACGACTGACCGCTACGATGAGCAAGCTGGTGGGAATGGCCGCTCCCACCCCACACACGGCACCCGCCAGAACCGCCAGCGCCTCGTCGCTCAACCGATTGCCAACGATCACCGCAAGGGTCACGGCAAAGGCCGTCACCGCCAATCCCGCAAAGACCCTCAACCGCTGACCAACGGTGCACTGTCTCATCCGTACATTCATATCTACGTTCCTCCTTTGAGCATCCCGGCCAACCGGCTCATCGCTCGGGGAAGGGAGGTCGGACGTTTGGGAGGTGCAAAGGGAGAACTGGCAAATACGGATTCGCCCCGCGCCAAATACGTCACCACCTCCTGGATCTCGGTTGGCGAGACGTGGGCCCCCTGGAAGCGCGTTATCCGTCCCTCCGCCACGGCCAGGAAATCCCCCCGGCCCATCAACCGCTCAGCACCTGTACCGCTCCAGCCGGTAGCCGTGCGCGCGTCCTCGATACTGGTCACACGCCCTGTCAACCGTACTGGAAAGTTCGCCTTGACCAGAGGACCCAACACCGCGGTTGTGGGCTTTTGGGTAGCCGCGATGATGTGGATGCCTGCCTCCCGTCCGCGCTGCGTGAGGCGCGTCAGCGCTTGCTGCACCGGCCTACCCCCCACCATCAGCAGATCCGCCAGCTCGTCAATCACGACCACCACACGTGGCTGCCTCCCCATCCCCAATCCTTCTCCAAGTCCGCCTGCGACCCCGCGCCGCTCCATCAATCGTATCAGGCTTTGGAGCGCCTCCGCCGTCTCCTCCACCTCGCGGATGATCGGACGCACCAAGTGGGGCAGCCCCTCAAAGGGAACGAAGGCATGCCCTTTGGGATCTATCAGGACAAGGGACAGGTCCACGCCTCGGCCCTCTTCGCCTACAGACACTCCGTCCGTGCTCCCCCCAGCCACACTTGGGATAGGCGAAGCGAGCGCTCCCTTCCGGGGAGAGGGGGGAGGATTGGCCATCGCCAGGCTGAGTATCATGGCCTGGAGAAGCACCGTCTTTCCCGAGCCGGTTGTCCCGGCCACCAGGATGTGGGCCACATCGGGGGAAGGCAGCCGAATGAGCAGGGGCGCGCCATCTTCCGCCAGGCCCAGGATGGCAGCGATGGGAGGAATGGGTGGATAGGTGGTCGGCTCATTGGCTGATTCGTGAATCAGTTGGCTGTACAGGGGCAGCAGGCGCACCGACTGTGGATCGTCGCGGGGCACCTCGACGGCTACACAAGCCCCGCGCCGGGATACGCGACAATTGGACGCACCCAAGGCCGCGGCGAGTTCCTCGCTGAGGTTCTTGATGCGGGAGATTTTGGCCCCCACAGCGGGCAGCACCTGGAAGCGGACCCAACGGGGCGTGACAGTGCCGCCGGTCACCCGTGCAGGCACCTTGTGTAGAGCCAGTACGGTCTCGATCCTGTCCGCCTGGAACTCTAGCTTTTGGCGCATCTTCATATCTCCGCCCCTGCTTCACAGGAAGTGATTAGAACATATGTTCTACAGCCTCTATCATATCAGAAATCCACAGTAAGTCAAGCAACCCATTCCCAACTTATCCCAAGCCCGATTACAGCGCAAAGGGCCATAACAGCGCATGCCCCGCCGTACGGCGGGGCATGCGAACATAGCGCTCGTGGGCCTGTGAATTCAGATCCGTAGTAACAACTTCAGCCGTTCAAGGCGCCATCCTCAGGGGCGACAAACACTCACCCCCTCTCTATTCGGCACTTGCAGGCGATGCCCTCGTCCATTTCATCGGGCCAGCAGCGGTTGGCCGAGATGCATGCGGAGCGCTCCTGTGTGCCCGCACGCAACCGGTTCGGCAGGTCCGGTTCGCAGATCAAGGGACGGCAGAGTGAGATAAAGTCGGCGTCACCAGCGGCCAACACGTCCTCCATCACCTTTCGGGAGCGGAACCCGCCGACCAACACGATGGGGAGCTTGGTCATTGGCCGAGCTTGCTGAGCCAGGGGGCGATAATAGGCCTCGTCCGACTCGGAGCGGATTCCCGTGCGCGTCGCATCGCTGGCGATTCCCCCGCTGATCTCCACCCCATCCAGCCCCATCCCCCCCAGCGCTGCCACGACCCGGACGCTTTCGTCGGCGGTGAGCCCGCCCTCCACACCGTCCATCATGCCGAGCTTGACGAACACCGGGTACTCAGGACCGACCTGCTTCCGCACAGCCCGGCAGACGGCCCCCAGGAACCGCATCCGGCCCTCCAAATCGCCACCCCACTCGTCGGCGCGGTGGTTGATGAAAGGAGAGAGAAACTGGCTGATCAAGTACCCATGGGCAGCGTGGATCTGGACGCCGTCAAAGCCCGCCTCCTTAGCCCGTCGGGCAGCCTGCCCGTAGGCCTCGATCAGAAGGGCAATTTCATCGGGCGTCATCTCCCGCGCAGGTCGTTCTGAGGACGGCGCTGTCACCGCCGAAGGTGCGATAGTCTCGGGCACTGTTTCCCGGCTGCATTGCATTCCCCCGTGATTGATCTGCACCACCGCCCGTCCTCCCTCCTGGTGGACCGCGTCGGCCAGCTCCGCCAGGCCAGGCACCATGTCATCGGAATAGACGCCCATCATCTCGGGATGGGCTTTGCCGGATGGATGCACGTACATATGCCCGGTGATGATCAGTCCCACACCTCCCCTGGCCAACTCCTGGTACAGGGCTTTGAGTCCCGGTTTCGGCGTACCATCCGGGTTCGCCATCCGCTCGGCGGTGGCGGATCGGACCAAGCGGTTGGGCAGGACAAGAGTCCCGATGTCCCCTGGTGTGAATAGCCTGCTCGCCGGCATCACACTACGCACTCCCCTCGACCGATCTCCCGGCCCTCGCCCAGGCCGCCCTGGCATCCTCGTAGCCCATCCGGTACAGCCGTTCGTGAGTGCCGAGGCTATAGCGGATGATGTCGGCCATGGGGATCGGGCGGTGCGGGGAGACGATGACCGGCGGATCGATCTCCTGGTGCTGGACCTCAAGCGCCCGGGCCTCGAAGGCAGGCGTTTCCTGCCCGTAGAGTTGGGCTTTCAGCTCCTCGTTCTCCCGCCGCAGCCGGGCGTTCTCGATGCTCAGCCGGACCACGCGGTTGGTCCGATGGAAGAGCTTGAGATCGGCCTGGAACGAGGCCAACAGCGCCCACTCAAAGGCGGCCTGGGCGGCCGACAGCAGACCCTGCACGCCGCCAACCGATGCGTACCGGGGTCGGTCCCGCTCGTCCTCCCAGGGGGTCATCAGCACCACCACGATGTCCTCAGCGCCCGCGTCGATGGCCGGGCCGAGGGGCGTGTTGGCCACGGTGCCGCCGTCCCAGAAAGCGACGTCTTCGATCCTCGTCGGTGGGTAGACCAGGGGGATACTGCAACTGGCCAAGATGTGATCCAGGGTAATCTGGACCTGCTCGCAGTGACTGCCCCGCAAGGGGTCGGGGCTGTTGCCAAAGACGCGCAGCCTGCCCGTCTCCATCTCCACCACAGTGAGGCGCAGGTGCTTGATCACGGGCCGCGCGTTGACGCGCGACAGATCTATCCACCCCTCCTCGACCAGGGTCCTGCGCAGGGGGGCGGTATCGAGCAGGTGATCCCACTTGTCGAGAGAGAACAGGTCCCAGGCTTGACGCTGCACGTCGTCGGTCTTTAACCGGCGCCACAGCGCCCACAGCGAGTGCGCCGTGTGGCCCGAGGCGATAGCCGCCCCATTCACCGCCCCGATGGACGTGCCGACGACGATATCGGGAACCCATTCGTGTTCTTCCAGGAAACGGAGCACGCCCACGTGGTAGGCCCCCCGTCCCCCACCGCCGGAAAGCACCAGGGCTCGCAAAACCTTTGAGTCAGTCATCCGTCACCTCCTCGTTGAAACCACAGAACCAGTGCCAGCCCTGCCACGAACAATCCCGCGCAGAGCTGGTAAACGCCGCTCAATCCGATACCTGGCAGCAGCGCATAGGCAACCGGTGGCCCAACAGCGCTGCCGAGATCGCCCATCGTGTGCAATAGACCCACTGCGCGCCCTCGCCGCGCATGGCTTGCCAGGTCACCCGTGAGAGCGATGGTGAGCGCCTGAACGCTGCCACTGGTCATGGCCCCCAACGCTATGCCCAGGAGGATGGCGATCAGCGCATTCCAGGACACCAGGACCATGCCGACGGCACCGAGCGCCAGCCCCCACGCGACCACGCGCCAGCGGCTGCCCAACCGGTCCGACAGTGTCCCCGCCAGGGGAGCGGTTGCCACGCTGAACAACGTTCGACCGGCCGCGAGCGCGCCGGTCAGCGTCGCCACACCGAGCTCCAGGCCAGTGGCGTGCACGCGATCCTGCACCAACAACCCCATCGTGGCAGACAGGACGCCCGCGGCGACGAAGCGGTTGATCCCCTGCAAAGACGCAGCGATCCACAGCCCGCGGGAGGGGCGCAGCCCAGGTCCATCCCTCCGGGCGGCCAAAGAGGCCGGGCTTGTCGGGGAACGTGGGGGCTCACCGCCAGAACGGGCGGGCCGCGTCTCTGGCAACAGGAAGGACGCCACCAGGCCGCCCAGGGCGGTCAGCGTCGCGCCGATCCACATCGTCGCGGTGTAACCCAGCCTATCGGTCAGCAGGCCGCCGGCGAAAGCGCCCAGCGCCGCCCCCAGAAAGAACCAGGTCTGATAGAGACCCGTCCAACGCCCGCGATCCTGGAGCGTCGTCACGTCCATGATGATCGCTGCCCCGCCGACCCAGATGCCCGACCAGGCCAGCCCCCACAGCAGCCGCCCGATCAACAGCGGCCAGAAGCCCCGCGTGGCGGCATAGACCGCCGTGGAGAGCGCACCGATGAACAGCGCGGACACGAACAGCCGCCGGCGCGGAGAGCGGTCGTAGACCAACCCCGCCGGCCCGTTGAGGATCACGCGTATCGCCCGGTTGGCACCCAGGATGATCCCCACGCCGCCCAGCGTGATGCCAGCTTCAGCGGTGTGCGTGGGCAGCACTGTGTACAGCGTCGCATCGCCCATCAGGGAGAGCGCCGTGCCGAGACCGAGGGGGAAGAGGGCCTGCGCTGGACGGATGGATGTCTTGTCTGGACTCATGAACTCAATTGAGCCTGGCTAGAACCTGTGGAAGGTGGGTGTGTCATTGAACTGGGATAGTGGGACGCAGACGAACGCAGATGACGCAGACAGTGATACGTGTCTCTTGGATCACATCCAGCCCCAACCTGCGCAGTTCAACGGCCATCGCGCCTCTGTAGACCTTTTCCAGAAAACCGCAACCAAGCGTGTGATAGGCGGTGTAGAACGGTTTGATGATCGATAAAGACCACGAATCTCAACACAGGGTAGTCTCCCCGTAAAGTAGCGATGCCGAGGGACAACCAACGTCTCTGGTTTCGATCCATGTGTACTGTCACTCCGCCAGGGTGATGCAGGCGAGTATACACCACGCCCGGCTCCTTGCCAAATGGCAGACTTTGTCCCACAGTACCTGTTTGCCGCAGAGAACCTGGAAAGTCATTCACCATCCGGCGAATGCCATCCTTGAGCACCTTGACCTTGAAGTTGATCAGCAAACCTACCCCGCAACCAGAAGGTTTCAGGTAACACAGCAACTGAGCCTGGTGAATCGGCGACAGGCGATCAGCGGCCTTAACCTCGACAATGACCGCTTGTTCGACGAGAGTATCGAGCCGATAACCAGAATCGAGCGTAACCTCTCGATAGATCACAGGCAA
>Ga0180437_10009023_pt1 | contig 12462 bp, 5 predicted proteins | sample SS_ome_4_FD_132410 | JGI IMG/M metagenome (GOLD analysis project Ga0180437, IMG submission 132410) | Hypersaline lake sediment archaeal communities from the Salton Sea, California, USA - SS_3_D_1 metaG | ecosystem: Environmental > Aquatic > Non-marine Saline and Alkaline > Hypersaline > Sediment...
ATGCTGAGGCATAACTATTTTTTACACCACGGATCAGGTCATGTTTTTCACCAATCTCATCGATGGAAATATTAATTATTATTTGAGATTTTGGGCATTGTTGTGCAATTTGATTAATTTTTTCAGGTATAATTTTGTGACGCAAACCGTTGGTTGGAATATTAATTACCGGCGGGTGACATTGCTCATACGCACTTTTAACGATATCAACGATATCTTTTTTTAAAAATGGTTCACCTCCGCTAAATGTAATCCAATTTACTGAGCGTCCTAAAGATTTGAAGATTCTCGCCCACTCAAGCTTCGATAATTCAACAGATTTGCGTTGATATACCTTACAAGTACGACAAAGTGAATTACATTTGAAAGTTGGACTAACGGTAATATTAAACGGTAATAATTTGGGAAATCTAAATCTTCTAAAAAATTTATACAGTGGTATTATCGCAAGAAATTTTATCATGTTTATGCTTGATATTTTGTTTCGTCGATTGTGCTATTTCCCAAATGCTGTGTTTTTTCCTGTTAAAGCAACAGTCCTTTAATCCTAAAAATCTCCCATAACCCTCTAAAAAAATTGCACAAAAAATCCATAGCAACTGCTTAATCTGGTCTTTAATTAAAACAAAAAGAATGCGGAATGAATTCTTCGTAGCAACCGAATAATTAGCAGCCACTTTTAATTTGATATGTCCGGCTGCAATTCGACGGCGCTGAGCAATAAAATCATTTATATTGTCTGGCCCATTATTCCAAACAATGGCTTCCGGAGCATATACGATGCTGTATCCAGCTTTCGCGATGATTGATTCAATATACGCTTCATCGACTACAGAGTCATTGGGGATTTCATTAAATTGATTTCGAAAGGCTACGATCTCTCCACATTTAGGATGCTTGAGCGCTATCTCATGATGAAGATGCCACAATAAGTGAACAACAAATCCCATAAAAGTATTTTTTTCATTCACAGGTATTGGATGTCCCCCAACCATTCCAATATCCGGGCACTGGAAATGTCTTATTAGTTTCTCAATAGTGTCTTTCTGGGGGAGTGTATCAGCACTTTCTAAAATGACAATTTCAGCACTCGTACGTCGTAAATAATAATTAATTGCTGAAGCTTTCCCCTCTCTTTTTGCCTGGGTGAGTAGCTTAATTTTATCATTTTCTTTCGCATATTCAATAACAACGTGCTCAGTCCTATCAGTACATCCACTTGCCACAACAACAATTTCTTCAATAATGCCGCTCTTAAGTTCTTGATTCAATAAAGAATCAAGAAGTGAACCAATATTCTCTTCCTCATTATAAGCCATGATTCCAATTGAGCAAGCAAGCATAGCTACCCCCCGAGTGTATTAATTTTACTAATGCTTAATTGTTTAATATAGATTCACATAAATAGCGACTAGATAACTTCACGACGTTTTAGTTTATCGATTTTATGTGAGTAATACCGTATGGCAGAAGTATGAAATAATTAGTATAAAAATCAAATTTATCGATTAGATGTTAACCAGTAACGCCGGTCGAGAAAAGGCTGGAATGACAGCATCGGTAAGGGGGGGGTGAACTGTTACTCTTTTATATGGTACCGGTACTGAATTTTGAGTTAAATTTAAATAATCTTGATCCCTTGTGTGGGTATAGCTCCGCCATGTCAATCACATCAATAACCTACGGAACTAATATTTTTATCAATTGATTACAAGAATACAGGACACCATCTGTTAATTTGCCTAATGCCAGTGGCGCCGGGTTGTTAATAAATGGCGCGGCGTCAATTAACATATATTCAGTATTGCTAAAAAATAAGTAGTTGTTGAGTAACCCTTTATCAATAAGATGGAACTGGTTATGCCAATAACCTTATAAGTTCAGAACACCTGATTCTTCATACATTAAAAAGGCATAGAAAATTTGTCGTATCGGTATTGTAATATGTCATAACAATATTTAAAAAAAACATCAGCCACAATTTAGAGGCGGGATAAAATAAGCTCCTCATACGAAGCTAGTAACTTGTTATTTTTATTTTATAATAATAACACAAATGAGCAAATTATTTAATCCCACCTCCTTAACGAAAAATCAGATTACCATCCCATTGTATTCTCCCTTGTGTTTTAATAGGTTACAGCAATGGAGCCTATATTTCTGAATTTATACAATCAATCGTCGTATTTTGCGTAAATAGTTTTTTGGGTGAGTTGGCAAATTTACTAATACATGATTGAAAAAAATGAATTTGTTATCAATATCTTTCAATAAAAAAAAGCCTCCAGGGATAAAGACCATCTTATCGTCTGAAGACCTTTAACTTTAACAACAAAGACCTTATTGAATCATTCAGATTAGACATTTTACCCCACTTCCTAGAATTTTTAAATAGCAATCAACTTAACAGAATCATTGATGAGTCTGTTAATTAATACATTTACCAAAACTATTTCACTGAATTTCAATCAACTTATGGAATAGAATGTGTATCTTCTCAATATTTATTGGTAATCGCTGGTGTGCAACGCCTTTATGCGTTGCATAAATGTGCAACTCAAAAAGGGATTGCACTCCTGACCCTCAATTTTTGGGTGGGTACCAGAATGTAATAAGAATTACCTTATATTGAAGTCGAGAAAGTTTTGGTAAGTGTTTTTTCGAATAATCAATAGAATCGTTAATAACAATTTTATTTATTACCAACATAAATCCTATCTTGCAGAAATATTTAATTTAAAATCTTTGTAAATGTTCAGTGAAATAGCCTTCCCACTACATTATAATTCATAAGAAAATGAGGAGATTCCGGCCTTCTCACACTAAAAAACGATAAAAGAAGGCAGGAATAACAGCGTTGGTAAGGGTTGGTGAACCATTGCTTTCAGGTTTGATTCCTGCTAGCAGCTAATTTTTATGTCAATTATAAAATGCTCAACGAACTAATAACATCTTTTTAGTGATAGATAGTTCACCTGTTTTCAGCCGATAGAAATAAAAACCGCTAACTACTTTTGAGCCATTTTCATCTCGTCCATCCCATTTTACGGTTCTGTTTCCGGCTGATTGTCTTTCTCGTACTAATGTTATTATAGAACGACCTGATACATCAAAAATAGACAGATCAACATCAGCATCACAGGGGAGACTGTAACAGATTTCAGTGGAGGGATTAAAAGGATTAGGATAATTTTGGTGCAAGTTGAATCAATTCGACTGACAAAGAAGTACCATTTACCCAAAGTTCTCCGGAACCAGACTTGTTGAATAGAATTTCCCAACCATCATAACTCACGCCAATTTTATCATCTTGTGAAATTAATTCAACCTCGTCGGCAACCACTTCTGGAGAATCTTTAGAACGACCTGCATCAACCGCTTGCATTACAAATAAAAAATAATCCTCTTTGGCTGTCTGACTCAGTATAACCTCAAATTTGCTTTCATTCATCGTCTCGATTGCCTGTTCCGGTAATATTCTTTTTATCCATAAGGCACCATCCCCATTGGTAATTTTGACCAGTCTTTCTCCTTCAATTTGCGGAGTTGCTCCAGGATCAACGATCCAGCTCTTTTTAATACCAGCATTATTAGTTACCACCCTATCGAATATTACAAAAATATTGCTGGCTTTAAGCCATACAAATCCCCTGGTAAATTTCTCTAATTTGTTCTTGTCATAAGCATTGGTGGCATCCCCAAACACATAATCATATTGTTCAGTGCTTTCAAAGACCTTTATACCAGGGCCAACATCATATACCGAGCCCGGCGAATAAGCCCCTGGCCCATCTGCAATTGTTGGATAACTGGTTATGGGTCGCTGGTATTGATCATCTATATGGATGGTATTACTATTTCCCTCTATCAGCCAGCCTTTTCGCATAATATGAAATGAATTCTGCGCACATAGATCAACGTCGCTCCAATGATAGCGTTGACATATAAAGAGAGCAGCTAAATCGTTAGGAGAAGTAAATCCGGAGCGCATAGCAACCCAACCGAGTTTGGCAAAATGACGGGTACCGCAACCTAATTCATCTGCTGATCTCGGATTCGGCCATTTTTCCTCCCACATTAATTGGTCAAACGAATCATAAGATCCTGCATCAACATACCTATCAGGAGCTATTTCATTGCGAAACCAACCCGCTAATTCGCCCAGCCACTTTTGTTCGGGATCCAATGAAAAGCGACGACGAGAATTGACAAACAATGGAGTAATCCACTGATAGCGATTCCCACTATCTTCTCCTATACCAATATAACCGTTAGGATAGATCATATAATTCTGAAATTCTATGGCATACTTCAGTACTCCAATACTAAAAACAGAGTTCTCAATCGATTGTCCTGTTGCTGTGTAATGAGCAAATAGAAATGGAGCGATGCGGTATATAAACATCCCTTTAGAATTTGTAGTAAAAAATTGACCAGACAACTGACTAAATCCCTCGTTCCAGCCGCCTGTACCTCCCGGCTCATTCAATACAGGAAGTATCTTTCCTACCCAATATTCATCAAACTCATCCAGGTACTGTTTTGCCTTTGCGTTATTTGAAGCGCTGATGCCTTGAACTGAAGATTCATACAAAGCCAAACCAGCTATAAAATAGCAATATCTGGATATATCAACACCATCGAAAAAATGTCCATGTCCCTGTGCATTGTTACGCATATAATCTGCAACAGCAATAATTTTATTTTGTAATTCTTCTCTGTCAGCATCAGAGAGAACTGGAGTAACAACATTTGTTTGCCGTTTACAATTCTCCAGGCAAAAGAGCCGACATTGTTTTTATTCCAATCCCAATAACCTTTCATCCATAGTCTGGGATGGTAATCAACAATCAAATCAGCAGTTGATGTGATGCCAGCGCGGATCTGCTTTTCTATCTTGGACGAATAGTCCGTTGTTGTAGAAAATTTCCTATCCTTAACAGAAAAATTCTCAGCGCTTAACAATACATTGGCTGATATTAATATCACCAACAATACGATTAAGACTATGTGCATCGCCCAATTTACAATTTTAGAATATGTTAACATGCCTAAACCTTCCGCTTTTTGGTAAGATATAGCAAAGCAAAATTGGTTTTTGGATAACGATACTTCGGCATTTGCAATGCCGAAGCATCGTTCGGTATAAATATCTGAAAACCATTTCGTGTTGAGCATAATATTCTTATTATGCAACATCGCTTTTAGATAAAATGAAAACTATCGAACCAATAACATTTTCTTATTAATTGAGAATTCACCGGCTTTTAGCTGATAAAAATACATGCCACTTGCTACAGAAAAACCATTTTTATCATTACCGTCCCATTTCACAATTCTCAGTCCCTCTGATTGTCTTTCTTGTACTAAAGTTTTTATATGTCGCCCATATATATTAAAAACAGATAGTTCAACATCGACAGTAGCAGGTAGATTATAACTGATTTCTGTTGATGCATTGAAAGGATTCGGATAATTGTTGAATAGATCAGGATGTTTTACAGTGATTTTATCTGTTGGTGTATGCCCGACAGTGATTTCTACTATATATGAATACTGGAAAGTGCCATCTGAATTCAATTGTTTGAGTCGATAATAATATTTTCCTTCTTTGACTGTATTATCTAAAAATTGATAACTTTGTGGCACCTTAGAAGTACCAAGTCCCTTGACAAATCCAATTTTGCTGAAAAATCCGTTACGTGAACTAAGCTCAACCTCGAAACCGATATTTTCATATTCACTTAAAGTTCGCCATGTTAGTTCAATTACCTTGTCATTTACCATTGCCGCAAATGATTCTAATTCAGTTCTTTGATTTGAAACACCATTTATCCAGATTATTGAGGAGTTTGACTTGCTGAATAGAATCTCCAAATCATCTATTCTGACGCCAATTTGATCACTTTGATTAATTAATTCAGCATCATCAGCCACTACTTGTGGGGAATTTTTAGAATGATTCGCATCAACAGTTTGCATGACATGCAAAAAGTAATTTTCCCGGGCTGGCTGATCCGGTACTACCTCAAATTTACTATCATTCATAGTCTCTTTTACTTTTTCTGGTAAGAATCGCTTTATCCATAAGGCACCTGCACCATTCGTAATTTTCACCAGGTTTTTTTCTTCAGCATGTGGTACCGATCCGGGATCAATAACCCAGCTTTTCTTAATTCCAGCATCCTTGGTCACGACATTATCGAACATCACAAAAACATTATTCTTATTTATCCAAACCAGACCTCTGGTGAATTTCTCCAATTTATTACTATCATAGGCATTGGTTGCATCACCAATCATATACACACAAGCATAAGCATTTGCAAAATCCAATATACCCGGACCAACATCATACTTTGAACCAGGGGCATAAGTCTCTACCCCATCGGCCATCGTGGGAAATCCGCTTATTGTTCGCTGATATTGATCATCCAGCCAGATAGTATTTTGATAGCCTTCTATTAATTTTCCTTTGCGTTCCAGGGTAAATGAGTTTTGGGCATACGGATCCAGTTCGCTCCAGTGATATCTCTGGCAGATAAAGAGACCAGCTAAATCATCTGGACTGGTAAATCCAGATCGCATACATACCCAGCCAAGTTTAGCAAAATGCCTGCCGTATCTACATTCCAATTTTAGTGGATCCCAAGGATTAGGCCACTTTTCTTCCCACATTAATTGGTCAAACATACACCAGGACCCTCCATCAACATAATCATTAGGAGCTATTTCATTACGAAACCAACCGGCAAGTTCACCTAACCACTGCTGTTCTGGATCTGATGAAAAACGACGCCGGGCAGTAACATAAAGCGGAGTAATCCACTTGTAGCGATGGTCAGCCATATTTACGCCTATGGTTACATAATCACCATCCGGATAAACCATGTGATTCTGAAATTCAATGGCATATTTTACTGCCCCAGTACTATAAAGTGAGTTTTCTATTGGCTGTCCAGTAGCAGTATAATGTGCAAATAAAATGCGAGCGATAGAATAAGTAAGCACCTGGTCCTCAACATAACAATCGAAATAACTACTAGCTTTACACAATCCGGCATGCCATCCACCAGTACCACCTTGCTCATTTATGGCTGGTAGAATTCTTCCTATCCAGTATTCATCAAATTCATCTAAATATTGCTTTGCTTTAGCGTTGTTTTCAGTACTTATCCCCTGGCCCGATGGTTCATATAAAGCCAATCCTACCATGACATAAATGTAATTTGCTATTCCAGCGGTATCAAAAAGCAGTTCTGATCCATTTACTTTATTTCGTATATACTCAGCATTCCTGATGAGACCATTCTGTATACATGTTCTCTTTTCTTCAGATAGAACCGGAGTTATTCCATCTGAAAACTTTCTTTTCACTAACCAATCATAGGCAACTGAGCCATCAATAACTATATAATAGGGATATTCATGTCGCATAAAATCATTGGAATCAAGATAATACAATAATTTATTTACAGCATCTTCTAAAAATTCATCTTCGGTGTGTATAGGACCAATATAGGCGGGTGTGCGAGATCTGTCCGGCAAATTTTCCGGGAGATTCCAATCTGAAAGACGAGCACTTGCTTCTGCAGCTACTATAGTCCATAAGTACTTCAAACTATAATAACCCCGCTCTGCTGCAAAACCGTCACCATCCGCCAATTGAAATACACTGTTAAATTCATATGTTTCTTGATCATTAGCTGGATCACTTCTATCCTGTGATGCCCCGTGTTCAATTCTCCAGGCTAAAGTACCAACGCTGTCTTTGTTATCCCAATCCCAATATCCTCTCAGCCACATTCTTGGATGGTAATCAACAATCAAATCTGCTGTTGTAGTGACTCCAGCGCGTATCTGTTTTTCTAATTCCGACGAATAATCTTCCAATGCTGAAAATCTATCCGGATTAAGAAAAGCTGTCTTACCAGCAAACAATTCTCTTGTTAAAATATTTGTCCCTAAAATTCCCATTAGAACTATAAGAATCCCCCAATTAACAAGTTTACAATATCTTAACATAGCTAATATCTCCTGAAAAAACAAATATCGAATATAGAATTTGGAAGTACTTAAAATAAAACTAATTTAACAGCCGATATTCCTTATTCTATTTTACTATTTAGTTATCCCCGTCTTGAGGATTATTTTATAATAAGCTAGAAACTCTTAAATTTATAAAAATGGACCGATACGATATATAGAACTATTAACAGAACCGGATGTAAAAAATTAACTGGCTGAGTGAGCATATCATGAGGACTCATACAGAGACAAACCACCTATGATATAACAATAGCAGGAAATATACATATTGTCAAAAAAATGTCCGCTACCAAGCGTACGGCGGCTCATATCTTTTGCAACAGCAATAATATTATTCTGGACACTATCTCTGTCTGCATCTAACAAAACCAGCGCACCATTAGAGTATTTTAGTTCTAAACCAAAGAGGATTTAAAAGCCCACTTGCGCCCCTCTGGCGTTAACCTATGCGAATGTTTTCATCGGCACTCGCTAACAGTTTTTCTCATGCGTTTGCCAGGTATTCATCCTCTGTATGTTCCTGATGCCAATTTTGTGAGGTGCTGGGTAAAGTCCTGGGAAAATCCCATTCAGGATGTGCCATTGCTTCTGCTGCTGTTATTGTCCTAAGCCACCACCTACTGGCACCATCAGTCCTGCTATATGCATAATCCGCTCCCCTTGCGACCCAGGTAAATTCATACTGCTGAGAATCATCTGCTGGATTATCTCTTTCCATAATAATGCCTGGATTATTCATAAATTTCACTTCACCAATTACGTCAACTTAAGCATTTTTATATAAGGAGTCACGGAGCAAACTAAGTTTCACGGAGTGAAAATTAATAATAATTCCAATATAAAGAATAATTATTAATTTTTGCTCCGTGTATCTCTATTCTCTCCGTTTCTCCTTGTTTTCGTTCATTTGTCAGGTTGACGCAGATGACCACTTGGTGGACTAAGACGTAACAATTAAGATGTTAACTATCGAACCAACAACATCTTCCTGGTCACCGAAAACTCACCAGCCCTTAATCGATAAAAATACATACCGCTGGATACCTTATTATTATTTTCATCCTTACCATTCCATATCACAATCTTTGCCCCGGCTGATTGTTTTTCTCGTACCAGTGTTTTAACGCAGCGCCCGCTTACATCAAAAACCGATAAATCAATATCAATCGCACCGGGAAGAGTATAACCGATTTCAGTAGCCGGATTAAAAGGATTAGGGTAATTTTGCTGCAAATCAAATTGATAGGGTTGCCCTGCATCCCGTTCAACATTTGCTTGACTATAAAATTCAACAGCTCCGATATCCGGAGCCACCCCATAAAAATCATCATTAATGCCTGGTATACGAAGCCCGGCATCAGTCAGGGAACTTCCTTCTGGCAAACCAAAATTACCATGTGCCGGGTCAATATGCTGTGGATTTTTACTCATGCCATTTAGTTCATATCCACTCCTTTGCATATCGGCAAGGCTTGCACACGCGGTGCCTATAATTTCAGCCAATTCTCGACCAGCAGGACGCCAGAGATTGTCATAATCGATATCAAGATTGAACGTATACCCGGCGGCATACCCCTGAATCCAGATAACATTGCCCCCGCCCTCTTTTATTGTCAATGAATTGTTGCGTAACAGAACATCAAGTCCCGCAGCATTATCCCAGACACGGCTAAAGGCAGTCGCCCGATTGTTTTGAATTTTGGTATCAATAACTATCGTATTATGATAAAGCAACATACGACCATTTCGAGGCGGTCGTGCTCCCGATGCGAATTTAAACACACCATAAGGAGGTCCACCATATCGGCCTGAATAATCAACCCCTCCACCTGGTAATAATCTATCAACTCCATAAATAATATTTCTTATCGCCCAAACAGGACCAACCCCAATTGGCGCGGTTGAGATGGCATTAAAACAACCATGAAAATAATTTCCGAGAATGACAACATTATATCCAGGTCCGTCCGCCTCTACGGCATCATCGCCGATTAAGTCAAATTCATTATTAATAATAATCACGCCCGGGTTATAAGACGGATCACCGAAAGCACTGTTTGACCAGGGCGAGTCACAAACCAGACCGTTTTCAACACCATAAATCCGGCTGTTTCTAATAACATTATTACCCCCGTTCCTGGAGTCAAAATTTACGCCATGAACCTGAAGAATATCATGACCGAGCTGCCACTCTCGATACCAATAATCAGCCGAGCAACCGATTTCACAATTGTCAATAAGCGTAAAATAACCCGTAGCTTCAATGCCCAACCAATTCCCCTGACACGCAACATTCCTGATGACAACATGATCGCCACTAATATCAATTCCTGTCTTCGTATGCTGTACGATAATCCCGTCAAGTACCACATAATCCCCTGAAATATTGAATCCGTTCTCAGACAAGGCAACCTGAACCCCGACCGCAGACGGATCTTCCGTTGAACCACTCCAATTCCTAAAATTCACCGGGAATTTTATATAAAGTCGATTATTGCTATAATAATAAGCACCATAAGAACCGATGTCATAAGTCCAGCCACCGCTATTGGCTTTTCCATTCACCAAATATTCAAAATTTTCAGAGGGATATAAATAATGTCCTTTATAAAAAACTAAATAAGGCTCAAAGTCACAGGGTGCTGAATATACTCCCGGGTAACTCGAGCTTTCGTTGTGCCAGGTGATCTTGCCAGGTTCTCCCAAACCAGAATCAAAGCTATCGATGATAACCTTCTCACCATCGGCGGCTTTAATAATAATCGGTGCTGCTTCAGTTCCTGATTTGTTAATCTCAATCGGCTGACTGCGAGGAATACGGTACGTCCCTTCATGCACGACTACCGTACCCCCCGCATTTACCATACTTATTCCTTTCTCAATTGTCTTAAACGGAGCAGATGGTGCACCATTATTGTTATCATCTCCGGCGGAACTGACATGATAGGTTTGTCCTCCATTATTCCCGACAACAGGCTCGCTTCTGCTTGTTACAGCAAATATCTTTGGATTTTCTCCCGTCACACCATCGGGATCAATAAACTTAACCTCTATCTCATACTGGGTGCCGCTTTTCAAGTAAAATATTCGACCGGCCCACTCATATTGATCAGAATACCAGGCACGGATGCAGGGATGACCTTCCTGCCACGCTCCACCTGGTTCGCGGTATCTAATATTTGCCTGACCATTTTTATTAGCATCGCCTTTAAAACGAATTTGAAATCCCACCGTATTGAAAGCGGGTAATAATTGAGGCTGTTGACCGGGAATCTCCATGTTATTTCCAGTTGCAAACAGTTGTGCCTCGGGTATGAGAAATATTGATAAGATTACCCACCATAAATATATTATCCTGAACGTCTTTTTATTACTGATCATGACTTTACTCCTTTTTGATCGAATTCTAAGTTTTCAAAGGAAGATTATTGAACTAATAACATTTTTTTGGTAACTGTAAACTCACCGGCTCTTAATCGATACAAATATATACCACTTGATACCTTCATGTTATTTTCATCCTTACCATTCCAGGTCACAGTTTTTTGTCCTTCTGACTGTTTTTCTCGGACCAACGTTATAATATGTCGACCCATGATATCAAAAATAGATAATTCAACATCAATGGCAGAGGGAATACTGTAGCAAATTTCAGTGGAAGGATTAAACGGATTAGGATAATTTTGCTGCACGTTAAATTGATCTGGTTGTTCTATTTTTGATTCAATGGTTGATGATTGACCATACTCAAATGCACCCAAATCAGGAGCATCGCCATTATAGGGGATACCCACGTATACCCCAGCATCGATGGCCGGGCTATCTTCCTTGAGATGAAAATCATACTCCGCAACATTTACAAATAAAGGCAGCTCATAAACAGCATAGTCATCTGTCGCGCCCAATCCGATGGAGGAAGGCTGGTAGTAGAGATTGTGGCTGTCAACCAGATTGTTTAAATGACTGGATATATTTATATGAGTTCCATTGGAAGCGAATATATTATTTCTAATCGCGACATTATCCACATTATGGGCAATAATACGTAATCCTACCGCATGATTCCCATACATAACATTATTAAAAATGTCCACATTTCTTACGCTTCCATAATACCTGATAGTTATTCCATCTTCAGCGTTATTAATAGTAATATTGTTTCTGACAACAACACCGTCAATCTCAATGCCGGATCCAGTGCTTTCACCAGCCGATATAATAATGCCAGAACGGCTTTGTGAACCGATAACGGTATTATTTTCGACCAGCAGATTTGTAATTCGGGCAGTATGGTTATATTTGTTTTCATCATAGATATGGATACCATACTTACTCATCCCGGCGATATAATTGTTTCTCACAATATTACCATCGCCATGCATGACATATATGGCATGTATAGCCGAAGTTGAA
>Ga0180437_10009025_pt1 | contig 12458 bp, 10 predicted proteins | sample SS_ome_4_FD_132410 | JGI IMG/M metagenome (GOLD analysis project Ga0180437, IMG submission 132410) | Hypersaline lake sediment archaeal communities from the Salton Sea, California, USA - SS_3_D_1 metaG | ecosystem: Environmental > Aquatic > Non-marine Saline and Alkaline > Hypersaline >...
CGAATTTGAGGACGAGCTGGCGGCGCTGCTGCACGAATCGAACCAACCCGTCGGGCAACTCGTGCGCGAGTTCGTCGTGCTGGAGTTGTATCGCCGCGGATCGATATCGAGCGGCAAGGCTGCTGAGCTTCTGGGGATGCCGCGCTGGGAGTTTGTCCGTTACGCTTCGCGGCTCGGGATTGCGATGTTCGACATGACGGAAGATGAGTGGCGGGCGGAGCGTGCTCAAGTGGAAGACCTATGACGTTGGCTCCGGTGGTCTGCAACGCGAGTCCGTTGATTGCACTGGAGCAAATCGGCCAGTTGCAGGTGCTCAACACGCTCTTCGGGGCCGTTCTTGTTCCCCCTGCGGTCGCCGCCGAAGTTGCGCCAACTCTCGCGCTGCCCACGTGGATCCAGTCGCGCACTCCCGCACAAGGCATAGGCCCACTCGTTCTGGGCGCGTCCCTCGGTCGCGGGGAAAGTGAAGCCATTACCCTTGCCTTGGAAGTTGGTGCGAGGCTGGTTGTCTTGGATGACCGTGCGGCCCGCAGGCTGGCACAGGCGTTGAGATTCCCGGTGGCGGGTACTCTGGGCATCCTTCTGGCGGGAAAGCAGCGGAGGCAGATCGCCGCGCTGAAACCGTGTCTGGATGAGCTTCTCTTGCACGATTTCTACATCGCGCCCTCTCTCTATTCGCAGGTCCTTCGTGACGCTGGAGAGTGAACGTTTCCGGATTTCGGCAAATGGTGCCGAGGTCGGCTTGCCCCCGTGCAGGCAGCCCCGGAGGCCGACAAGCCGGCCCCCGCGCCCACCCCCTCTATGTGGAGCAAAGACGGCACGAATGGGGTCACGAGAGACGGCGGTCACTACGAACGGCAGGGAGGTGTTCGATCGACGACCGGCCGTTACAATATCCGTTTGCGGCGCCGCATTGCCGCCCTGGGGCGGCTCCGGCCGCAAAAAAGTGAGGGCCCTCACTCGCCGGTGTGAGGGCCCTCGGTTCTGGCTGCCCGAATCTTGCGACGTTTGCACGTCGCATGGTCCGGAGACCCGCAGCCGTTATGAAGCTATCGGGACAAAACCTCGACCAACTTTAGGTGACCGCCGACAAAGGACGGCCGTGCAACGTGTGCGGCGGCGATTATAGCGGTTGGCACCGTACAAACCGCAGTCTCCGCCAGTCAACGTCCTTGACTTTCGACCCAATCGCCAAGACACCAACGATGACAGATATCGCCAAACTCGCCTTGGAAGACGGCGCCGTGTTCACCGGCAGGGCCTTCGGCGCCCGCGGCGAAGTGGACGGCGAAGTCTGCTTCAACACCTCAATGACGGGCTATCAGGAGATCCTCACCGATCCCAGCTACCGAGGGCAGATCGTCACCATGACCTATCCCGAGATCGGCAACTACGGGGTCAACGCCGAAGACGTGGAGAGCGCCAAGCCGCACCTGGCGGGGTTTGTGGTCCGCCAGCGGAGCCGGCGGGTGAGCAATTTCCGGGCTGACGGGTCGCTCGACGACTACCTCGACCGGCACGGCATCGTCGCCATCGAGGGGATCGATACCCGGGCGCTGGTCCGGGGGATCCGCATCCGGGGAGCCATGAAGGGGGTCCTTTCGACCGTTGACCTGGACGATCGCAGCCTCGTGGCCAAGGCCAAGGCCAGCCCGGGACTTGTCGGCCGCGATCTGGTCCGGGAGGTGATCCCCGCAGCGAAGATCGAGTGGAGCCAGCCGTTGAGCCCTTGGGCGAGCTTGTCGACGGAGCCGGGCCGACAGGAGGCGCTGCCGCCGAACGCTCCCCACGTGGTGGCCCTCGACTACGGGATGAAGTGGAACATCGCCCGGCACTTGTTCAACATGGGCTGCCGGGTGACGATCCTGCCGGGCACGGCCACGGCCGCCGACGTGCTGGAGTTGGAGCCCGACGGCGTCTTCCTCTCCAATGGCCCCGGCGACCCCGAGCCGGTCGACTACGCCCAGCAGGCGATTGGCCGGCTGTTGGGCAAGCGGCCGATCTTCGGCATCTGCCTGGGCCACCAGCTCTTGTCGCTCGCCTGCGGCGCCCGCACTTTCAAGCTCAAATTCGGCCACCGCGGGGCCAACCAGCCGGTGCTCGACAAGGCGTCGGGCAGGGTGGAGATCACCTGCCAGAACCACGGCTTCGCCGTCGAGCCCGATAGCCTCCCCGACGACCTCGAAGTCACCCACGTCAACCTCAACGACGAGACGATCGAGGGCGTGCGTCACGCGAAGCTGCCGGCCTTCAGCGTGCAGTACCATCCCGAGGCCTCCGCCGGCCCCCACGACAGCAGCTACCTCTTCGCCCAGTTCCGCGCGATGCTCTAGTGGTCGGCCGATCTTGTCGGAGCAGCAGACGGATCACAGGTCTCCGACGGGCACTTTGACGGCGAAGGTGCCGTTGTCGGCCACCGGCAAGAGCGGCACGCTGGCGTTGCCGGAAACCGTGCGGGAGACCGCCTTCGGGCCGAAGTAGAAGACCAGGCCGAAAGAGACGTTCCAGGTCTCTTCCGCGTAGCTGTTGCCGATGCCGTTGGGGATCGTATCGCCGCCGGTCGTGCTCGGGATGATGTAGTGCACGTTGCCGAACAGCGCGGTCCGCGAGTTCAGCGGCGAGTGCCCCGACAGCCCGAGGACGATGTCGCCCGGGTTCTCGGCGATGCCGATGTAGGCCGTCGTGTCGGCGCCCCGCGCCCAGTTGTGGTGCCAGAATAAGTTCACCTGATTCATCGCCCGAACGCGGGTGGGGCCGGGGTTGCCGAGTCGCGCGGCAAGGTCGCGGCTGGTGTGGATGGAAGCCCAGACTCCCAGCTCGTTGCTCTCGTTCAAGGCGTAGGCCCCCAGCAGCCGGACCTGGCTCAGCGAGATGTTGTCGGCGTCCTCTCCCCAGTTGTTCGAGAGCATCTGGTCCCAGACGGCGGCCCAACTGACCCGCTCTCCGCAGGCGACGTTGCTGCGGCGGTAGAGGCCAGCCGTGATGAAGCACTGCGTTTCCGTATTCCGCGGGAGCCGCCCTTCGCGACCAAAGAAGTCGTAGATGCCCAGGCTCAGACCGACCTGGCCGCGGACCGGCCGGTCGCCCAGGGCGAAGCTCGTGTTCAAGCCGGGGCGGAAGCCGAAGTTGTTGTTGTCGGAGTCGTCGCCCTTGTTTTTCCAGCCGTCTGCGGCGAAGAAGAGGGACATGTTGTCGCGCCATCCACCCGCCGGATCGCAGCAGCAGGAGTCGCAGGCGCCGCACGACGGCTCGCAGCACTCGTCGGCCGCCTGGCCGTCGTCCTCCGAGAGGAGGGACGTCACGGCGAAGCTCCGCGACTGGAACATGCCGGCCGAATTGTCGGGTGACTGGCCGCGCAAGGTATAACCCGAACCGAACGTCCAACGGTCGACCGAGGTCGCCAGTTCGCCGTCGCCGCGGACGGACGAGCCGAGAAGGATCACGAAAGCCAAAGACCAGAGAGCAACGAGTCGTGTTGAGGGCATTTTTGCCGCCTCCATTCGGCCGATCGCGCGACGTGCGTCGGCGATCGTAAGTCTCCTGTTTGCCCGCCGCGCCACACGTCACCGCCGGCGGAGCCTACCTGTCCCATCTATCGGGCGGCATAATGCGATTGAAAAGAAAAACCGGAGCTTCCACTACAACCGCTGCGGTGCACAAAAGCGCTACGACCGCACCGTTCGGAAGAATCGACAGGGTTCCCGGAAGTTTCCTGCTTTCACATCCCCCACTGGGGGAGACAACAGGCCGGCGCAGGCGGAACCCCAGGCCGCGGCCGGGGTTTCATACTGGGGCTCGGGGGGTCGGCGCTTTGAGCGCAGGCGGCTTTTCTGCGATTCCTTCTTGGGGGGACGGCGAATGAAAGTGGCGTTAAGAAACGGTTTGGCATCGATCCTGACGGTCCTGGTTGCCGTGGCCTCGGCCGCGGCGGACTGGCCCCAGTTTCGCGGTCCCGGCGGGTCGGGCGCGAGCGACGAGGCGAACCTCCCCCTGGAGTGGAGCGACTCGAAAAACCTGGCCTGGAAGACGCCCCTGTCGGGCCCCGGCGCTTCCAGCCCCATCGTTTGGAACGATCGCATTTACGTCACCTGCTATTCGGGCTACGGGGTGGACCGCGCCAGTTCAGGTAACATGACGGACCTCAAGCGACACCTGCTGGCAATCGACTTGGCAACCGGCAACGTGATCTGGTCCCGCTCGGTCGACGCCGTCCAGCCGGAAGATCCCTACGGCGGCATGGGCATCCCGGAACACGGGTACGCCAGCAACACGCCGGTGACCGACGGCCAGCGGGTGTACGTCTTCTTCGGCAAGTCGGGCGTCTTGGCCTTCGACCTGGACGGCAACCAGCTTTGGCAGACGGACGTCGGCCGCGAATCGAGCAACCGCCGCTGGGGCTCGGCGGCCAGCCTCGTCCTCTACAAGGACAAAGTCATCGTCAACGCCTCGGAAGAGAGCCAGTCGATCCGGGCGCTCGACAAGACGACCGGCAAGGAGGTTTGGAAAGCCGAAGCGTCGAGTCTCGATCTGGTCTACGCCACGCCCGCGCTGGTCGAGGTGACCGAGGGGCGCAGCGAGTTGGTGCTCGCCGTGCCCTACGAAGTTTGGGGATTGGATCCCGACACCGGCAAGCTCCTCTGGTACGCCGAGACGAGCCTCGATGGAAACATCTCCCCGAGCCCCGTCGCCCGGGATGGAATTGCTTATATACTCGGTGGATTTCGGCAGCAGGGCAGCCTGGCCATTCGCGCCGGCGGCAAAGACGACGTAACAGGGAGCCACGTCCTTTGGACCAGCCGCGACGCCTCCTACATTCCCTCGCCCGTGCTTCGCGACGGAAAACTCTACTGGGTGGACGATCAGGGGCTCGCTTACTGCGCCAATGCGGCCACGGGCAAGACAATCTACCGCGAGCGGCTCGAAGGCGCAACAAGCGGCGGCCGCGGCAAGCCGTTTTACGCCTCGGTGCTTCTGGCCGGCGACCGGCTCTACGCCCCCAGCCGCACGGGCGGCACTTTCGTGCTCGCTGCCGAGCCCGAGTTTGAAGTGCTCGCCCACAACCGGCTGGAATCCGACGCGAGCGACTTCAACGCCTCGCCGGTGCCGGCCGGCAGCCGGCTGCTGCTTCGCTCCAACCGATTCCTGTACTGCATCGAAGAGCGGTGAACCACGCGCCGCTTCAAGTCCTATCCTCAAACTGAAAGGAGCACTGCGATGAGACACTGGAGCTGGATCCTGGCCGGGGCGGCAACCCTGGCGATTTCTCTGGACGCGGCGACGGCGCAACCGCCCGGCCCGCGCGACCGCCCGCCCGGCGAGCGAGGTGGCCCTCCGTTCGGTCCTCCCGGTCGGCCGGGTGAGCGCGGGCCACGCGATTTCGGACCGCTTCGGTTCCCGTTGATGGTCGCGCTGGACGGCGACAAAGACGGCGAGCTCTCCGCCGAAGAGATTGCAGGCGCCGTCGCGGCTCTGAAGAAGCTCGACAAAAACAATGACGGCAGGCTCTCTCGCGAAGAGCTGCGGCCCGAGTCTGCCGGCCCTCCGGGTGCCGGCGGTCGAGGGCCGGGCGGCCCTGCGGGGCCGGGATTTGTCGACCGGCTGATGAGTCTCGATCGCAGCGGCGACGGCAAGATCCAGAAGGACGAAATCCCCGAGCGGATGCAGGCGATGCTCAGCCGCGCCGACGCCAACGGCGACGGGGTCATCGACAAGGAGGAAGCCCAGGCTGCGGCCAAGCGGTTCGAGGAATTGCGCCGCCAGCGCGGCGACCAGCCGTCGCCCCAAGCCGACCGGCCCCGTGGCGATAGGCCCAGAGGCGACCGCGGCGACGCGCCCCGCGGCGACGCCCCGCGCGGCGACCGCCCGGACCGTCCCGAGTGACCCTCGGCGGCCGCTCGTCATAGGTAGCCCGCCCGGCAGGAGCCTCCGAAGGGGACTGTCCTAGTTTTCGCGGCGTGCCGCGAAAAAGCGGACAGTCCTCCGTGAGCGGCTACGCCGCCGGTGGCCTCGGCCGTGCTTGCCTGCTAGAATTCGCCGTTTGGAAAAGAGCCCGCCGGGCCGTTGCCTGACGGGCTGCCCTTTTCGAGCGAACCCAGGAGGCACGCGGTCATGTTTTTCCGGCTCAAGCTGGCGGTCTGTCTTGTTTCGGTTACTTTGGCACTGGCGACCGGCTGCGGGCGGACGGCCGACCGATCCCCGAGTGAGCCGGCGGCTCCAGCCGCGCTTTCGGACTCGTCGAACACGGGCGCGACGGCGGTGGAGGCTGGACAGTCAGTCGCCGCGGCCGGCGGAATCTCGACCTCCGCCGCCGAGGCTTCGGAATGCTTTTGGCCCCGCTTCCACGGCCCAGGCGGCGACAACATCTCGCCCGACGCCGGTTTGCTCAAAAAGTGGCCGCAGGGCGGACCGCCGATGCTCTGGACGACCGAAGGGATCGGCGAAGGCTACTCGAGCGTGAGCATCGCGGCGGGGCGGATCTATACGGCCGGCAATATCGGCGACGAGACGACCGTCACCGCCCTGGACATGGAAGGACGGATCGTCTGGCAAGCGCCCAACGGCAAGGCGTGGACGAAATCGTATGAGGGCACGCGCGGCACGCCCACCATCGACGGGCCGAGACTCTACCATCAAAGCCCTCTGGGACGCCTCGCCTGCTTCGAGGCGGTCTCCGGAAAGGAGATCTGGAGCCGCAACGTGCTGGAGGAGTTCGGCGCCGACAATATCCGATGGGCGTTGGCCGAATCGGTGCTGGTCGAGGGCGACCACGTGTTCAGTTGCCCCGGGGGGCCGCAGGTCAGCGCGGTAGCCCTCGACAAGATGACCGGGCAGACCGTCTGGAAGGCCCCCAGCAGCGGCGACGTGGCCGGATACGCCACCCTGACGCTCGCCGAGTTCGAGGGCCGGCGGATGCTGCTGACGATGAGCGCCAAGGCGGCCATTGCCGTCGACGCCGACGCGGGCGAGCTGCTCTGGCGATGGCCCCATGAGACCAGGTACGACGTCAATGTCCTGAAGCCGCTCTATCACGCCGGCCAGGTCTTCATCAGCTCCGGATACGGCGCCGGCTCCGAGCTTTTGACGCTCTCCTCCTCGGGCGGCAAGGTGACCGTCGAGCAGGCGTGGAGCTCCGAAGAGCTCGACAACCACCACGGCGGCGTGGTGCTCTTCGAAGGCCGCCTCTACGGCGCCGCTTCGCAAGCCAACAAATCCGCCCCGTGGATCTGCCTCGACTGGAAGACGGGCCAAATGGTTTACGCCAAGCAGGGCGTGGGCAAGGGCTCGCTTACCTGCGCCGACGGAATGCTCTACACGCTGAGCGAAACGCGGGACGTCGGCCTGGCCGAGGCGACGCCCGCAGGGCACAAGCTCGCCGGCCGCTTCCAGATCCCCGCCGGCGGCAGCGGGGCGAGCTGGGCCCACCCCGTCGTCTGCGGCGGCCGCCTCTACATCCGCCACGGCAATTTCCTTTACGCCTACAACGTCCGCGGGCCGCAGTAGCTCGGCGTTTGAAAGGCGAGATTCATTCTTGAGCCGATGCTTGCACGGCCTCGATCGCCGTCCGGGCGGAGGCGAGGTCGCCGCGGGCAAGGGCGTCGGCGGCCGACTGAAGCCGACGGATTTGCTGGGCCGTGAAGGGCACCGCGGCGCCGGCGGGCGGAGGCTCCGGCACCAGCCGCCCGGCAATCGCCGAAAGCAGCTCATCGAGCCCCTCGACCTTTAACGCGCTGGTGCGAAGGCCCGCCGGACGCGGTGGACCGGGGGCCTCCGGCAGGTCCCGCTTGTTGTGCACCACGAGTGCGTCCGGCCATTGGCGGACCAGGGCGGCCTCTGGCGGCGCCCAGGGGCGACTCAGCTCGAACACCAGGACCACCAAGTCGGCGGCGGCCAGCTTATCTTGAGCCAAAGCCATCCCCGCCTGCTCCAGCTTGTCGTCGGCGGACGGCCCTTCGCAAAACGGCCGCTGCCCGGCCGTGTCCGACAGCTCGATCGGCCAGCCTTCGATGGCCGTACGAGCGGTGACGACGTCGCGGGTGGTGCCGGGCGTGGCGTGCACGATCGCCCGCCTGTAGCCCAACAGCGCGTTGATCAGGCTGCTTTTGCCGACGTTGGGCGGGCCGGCCAGCACGACGCGCCACGGCTCGACGAGATGGGGTCCGGTGTGGGCGTGGCGGAGCAGTGCGTGGATCTCTCGTGCGGCCGATGCGGCGTCGCGCCGGGCGAGCAGAGCGGCGATCGAGTCAACCGTCCGGCGAAGCGCTCCCGAGAGTTGGTCCAGAAGCACCAATGCGGCCCGCTCGGTAGCCGCTCCGGCCAGCGCGATTCGCGCGGCGGCCGAGATCGGGTCGGCGTTGTGCTCGGCTGCCCAATCCTGCCAGGCGACCGTGCGGCCGCCTTCTGCCTCCAGTGCTGCTTCCAGGGCCGCGACGGCCGCCTGGCCACCGTGGCAGTGCAGCTCCAACGACTGACGGCTGCGGACGCGGACCACAACCTCTTCGCCGTATGGGGCGCCGAAATCAAAATGCCCGAACACCAGCCGCCCCGGCGGGCAGGACGCGAGCGGTCGGCCGGCGGCCGCTCGGAACCGCCGCCCGACGGCGTCGGCCGCGCCCGGCCCTTCCACCAGCAGCGTGGCCACGGCCCCGCGGCCCGCCGGCGTCAGCCGGACGATCTTCAGCGGCGTTTGGTCGGACATTTCCCTTGGGCTTGTTTGCGTTTTTTTGGCAGCCGGAGGCGACATTTTACCGCCGGGGATCATCTGCCACGAGGGACGGGAGGACTAGCGGAGAGCCTGCCGGGCAAGTACCGGCGAAATTTTTTTGGGGGGCAGGACGGCGGGTCTTGAGTCTTGCGGAAGCAACGCTACAATCCAGACTTGTGAGGGGAAAGCCGGGGGCTGCTGGCGGCCCCAACACGCCGCGATCAGCCCATCGCTGTCCGATGCACTCCGGGGGCAAATGTGATGGCGGCTCTTGCTTCGGCTCGCTTTCGGGCTCGCGGCGCGACACCGCGGGCGTTTACGCTGGTAGAACTGTTGGTGGTGATCGCGATTATCGGGATCCTGGTCGCGATGCTCTTGCCGGCGGTTCAGGCAGCGAGGGAATCCGCCCGGCGGATGCAGTGCTCCAATCACCTCAAGCAGATCGGCCTGGCGCTGCACAACTATCACGACGGCCATCGGGTGTTGCCGCCGCCGAAGCTCGTCAACCCGGGGCACAATCTGATGACCTTCCTGCTCCCCTACCTGGAGCAAGGCAACGTGCAGGCCATTTACGATTTCTGCCAGGACTGGGACTCGCCGGCCAACGGCCCGGCCCGCAAAACGCCGATCGCGGTTTTCGTCTGTCCGAGCGGCCCGTCGGACCGCTCGGTCAAGGGGCAAGACTACGCGGTGAGCGATTACGCCGCCTGTGAGAACTTTCCCGGCTCACCGGAGCGGGCGGCGCTGATCGCCACCGGCGTGATCAGCGACCGCGGAGCGGCGGAGTGCTGGTACAACCTCTTCCGGCCCTACTGGGCGGGTTCGTCGCGGCTGGCCGACGTCCGCGACGGCCTTTCCAGCACGTTCATGCTCTTTGAGGACGTCGGCCGGCCGTTGAAGTACCTGGAGAACGGCCGCCGCGGCGACCCCACCAAACCGCCCAAGGAGCCGATCTCCGGCGCCGAGTGGGCCAGCGCCGAGGCCGAGTTCTGGATCCACACGATCTGCAACGGATCGCAGCTTTTCAACTGCCACAACAACAACGAGATCTACAGCTTTCACCCCGACGGCGCCAACTTTCTCTACGGCGACGGCGCGGTCCGCTTCCACGCCGATTCGATGCACGCCGAGACCTTCGTCTCGCTGTTCACCCGCGCCGCCGGCGACGTCGTGAAGCCGTAGCCTCACTGGGAAGTCAGCTCCAGGTCGATCACGTTCTTTCCCGGTCCGACTTCTTTGACCAGCGTTGACGCGGTGTTGTAACAAGCGGGGATTGGGTCTTTAAACGGCTCTTGCTTAGACGGCTGGTTTTCGGCGGCCTCGGCCATTGCCAAGGCCTCCTCTTCCGACAGCTCGACGGCAGGCGCTTGAGGCGCCACGCTCGTTACCCTGACCTTGTGCGGCCCAACCAGAGCCCCCTGGCCTTGGGCAAAGACCAACTCGTAACGGCCGTTCGTGTCGGTTTGGCCGACGGCGGGCCGCCCGCCCGCTTCCGGCACGAACGTCACCACCGCGTTGGCCAGCGCCTCGCCGTCCATGGTGACGGTGCCGCGGACGGAGCCGAGCTGTGGCCCCGACTGGCCACATCCCGACGGCGTTATCGCAAAGGTGCAAATGAGCAAAGCAGCAGGCAGGCGGCTCATGGCGTGGTTCCTAAAGAAAGAAAATGGCAGGTGAGCAACTGGCGGACGAACGTGTTCCCCGTCCCCAGCAAAATGGCCGGCTCGCCCGAGGGCGCATGCCTTCGGGCGAGCCGCTGAATCCAACCGCTGGGCAGGGGCCTGGCGGGCAGCTACGGCACCGAGACCGGCTCTTCTCCGAATCGGGTGCCCAGGGCTCCCCAGACGCCGAACGGCGATATCCCCTTGCCGCCGGTGTTCGGCGACTGCGCCGACGGATCGCCGGCGTCGATCAACTGGTTGATGAATCGGACCGAGCCGTCGGCCAGCACCACTTGCACGCCGTCCGGATGGTGGCTGGAAGCGGTTCCCATTTGTTCCTCGCCGTCGCCGTTGGCCTTTTGGCAGGAGGGGCCGTTGGGCGGCACGATCGTGGCCAACCCTGAGAAATAGGGCCGTCCGTCCCAGGCGCGGCCCATCGGGCGGAAGGCCGCCCGCAGCGTCGTGCCCGGCTTGAACTTGCGGGGATTGTTCGGATCGACGTAGGCCAGGCAGCTGGCCGGGGTCCGCTGCGGTGCCGCGTCGCCGTGGTTGATGGCGCAGCCGCCAAGGATGTCGTCCGGGTTGCCGCCGATGGCGATCTCGCCCATCGCAATCGTGTTGGACGTGCCGTCCAGGGCGTCTTTCAGGCATTTCACGCGGTCACGGGAGAAGAGCCCGCGGGTTTCGGCCGAGTGGTTGTCGTTGTAGCGGTCGCCGACGCAAAACTTGTAGTTGGACATGCTCGGCGTCTGGGTGACGTCCGGCAGGCCGATGTCGGAAGGGCACCGCAAGGCGTCGACGTTGATTTTCCAGTTGGTGTCGTTCCAGGCGTTGTTGGAGGTATCCCACGGGTTGGGCAGGCCCGGCCCGTTCGGCCGCGCCCGAGCCATGATCGCGTCGAACAGCGGCTTTTGCTCGAGGTAAGGCAGAAGGCCGATGTTGCCGGAGTACGAGTTGCCGGTCGTGGACTTGGCGTTCATCCCCCGGAAACCCATGCCGGGGAAACACTTGTGACTGTCGTGGTAATTGTGGAGCGCCAGGCCGAGCTGTTTGAGGTTGTTCATGCACTGCGACCGCCGGGCTGCCTCTCGGGCCGCCTGCACCGCCGGTAACAATAGCGCGATGAGAATTCCGATAATGGCGATCACCACCAGAAGCTCAACGAGCGTGAAGCCCCGCCTCCCCTCCGGGATGGCACGACTGCCGCCGCTTTTGCGAGACATAGATTTCCCTCCTCTGTTCTGGAATTGGAATACGAAGATTACCGTCACCGACAGGTCGCCGCGGGGCTTCTCGGAGAACCGCCGCACGACGCGATCCTGCCACGCGTCAACCAAGATTTGACGAAACACTACGGCAGCTCGACCAACTCGCCGCCGTTGCGGGTACCCAACGCCTGATACGTGTCCTGCTCGATCAGATTGCTAAAAAAGCGTGCAGAACCGTCGGCCATCAGGAAGTTGGCCCCGTCGGGGTGGGCGCTTCCGAAGGCCGCGTACGTCTCAGTGCCGTTCAAGAGGTACCTGCTGCCCACGACGCCGTCGTCGGCCATGCAGAAACCGACGATCCAGTCGGTGTAGTTGGTACGCTTCATGCCGCCCCAGATCCCCGCGCGATGGGGGTCCATGCCGTCCCGCTCGCCCACGATGAACGTGCTGCTTGTTCCGTCGGTGACGTCGGAGAAGGGATGCGGCTTGTATTCCAGGATCCCGCGGCGGTCATTCCGCCAATAGTGGACGTCCGCGTTCGTATTGCTGATCTGCTTGACGTGGTCGGGGTTGGTCACGCCGGGCAGGCAGCCCGCCACGCCCGGGTAGTTCGACTTCGCCAGGCTTTGCGCCGACCCGCCCGAGGGCGTTATGGTGCGGAAGCTGTTTAATCCGCTCAGCGGGCAGGATGGGCAAATGAAGGTTTCCAGGACGATCTGGTCGATCTCGGGGAAGAACGTGGTCTCGCTGAACGTCTGGAACTCGCTGGTAAACAGCTTGATTTGATCGTAAACCGGCTTCTGCTCCATAAAGGGGAGGACCGTCACGCTCCAGGTGCTGAAATTCCGCTTCTGGTCGTAGGTGGCCCAATTCGCATCGCCCTTGAAG
>Ga0180437_10009026_pt1 | contig 12455 bp, 10 predicted proteins | sample SS_ome_4_FD_132410 | JGI IMG/M metagenome (GOLD analysis project Ga0180437, IMG submission 132410) | Hypersaline lake sediment archaeal communities from the Salton Sea, California, USA - SS_3_D_1 metaG | ecosystem: Environmental > Aquatic > Non-marine Saline and Alkaline > Hypersaline >...
ATTTGGACACTTGATTTAAGTTTATTTTTTAGCTTGATCTCTGTAAGTTTTTTCCATTCTACAGCATCATAGATTTTACATTTAAACTGTAGACATTCTTCTCCTCTCGCCATACACCTTTGTTCGATTATATTTATCCTGTAATCATTTCTTTTTATCTTTAATATAAAGTTTGCAACACTCTCAAGCATACCCGTTAATCCACAAGCCAAACCTTCCATATTTTTATCTTTAATTTTGCTAAAATCAAAGTCATCAGCAGTATCTGCCCCATAACCCGCACAAATGGGACATGTTCTGATACGAATAATATAATCACTATATTTGGATCCTTCATGAGGGATTTCTTCATATGTCAAATCACCTTCCGCAATTTCTTTTCCGAAAACAACGACCCATAAGAGTTCAAAATAATCAAGTACTTTTTTGGGATTACCTGGCATGAATTTAAAGATATTCGAATGCCGTTCGCATGATTCTTTTGCAGCTTTCTTCCCAATATCTCTTAGAATTAAGAGACTATCTTCTTCATTTTCAGTGATTTCATTAATTTCTTTTAAGATTTCCCTATAGAGAAGCGTGTAATAAAGAGAATTAGTATTTCTACCAAATGCTTTAGTAATTTTTTTCAATAACCATTGAACTGCTCCCATATTTAACTTCCTCCTATTGCATATTTATAATAATGAACACATGATTTATGCCCAAGTGAACGTGATTCAGAAACCTCAAAAGGTTGTAATATGACTTTAGAAGGCTCTTTCGATTCACTATTAATAATATTTATAAATTCTGCCATCATGGCGAGAACTATTTCACAACCAGCCTCATTGATATCCTCAAAATGGTATTTACATAAAGCACAATTATTATCTTTTACACTTATATTCTGCGCTAAATCATCTAATTCTATTGTAACCCCACTATTTAAAATATTTTTATAGAATGTTGCTAGGACATCCTTAACATTATCTAATGTAACTGAATTAATTGGTTTCCAATATTTTATATATGTCTGAGCTATATTCTTACCCATTCTTCTTAATCGGTTTCTGATGTCCTCAATCTTATTAATTTGCATGAATCTTTCAAGGTGGTATATAGCATTTCTTAACTGATTTAAACAAGCTTCAGATAGCACAAGTTCTTCTCTAGTATAATTCATTATTCACATCTTTAGGTTTATCTTAAAATTAAATAATAAATGAAAAATTAAGTGCTTTTTTAATATTTTCAATTTGATTAGTATATGATTAGTATGTATTATACGAATAAGCTTTGATATCATTAACCGAAGACATCATTTTATTCTAAACTAGAACCTATTGAAAAGAGAAAAGAAAAGAAAATAAGAATTACATATTTTCAATTATTTGGCGTATAATAGGTTCTCCTGCAGCGCCAATCATCATGCCATCTCGTACAAGAGGTTGACCTTGAATTTCGATTGTATGGTCCAAAAGTTTTCCGTTTTTAAAGAATAATAGAGTCGGAATTGCAGTTATTCTGAATTTATTTCCAAGAGGACGATTTTGATCAAGATCGACCTTTAAAACATCGATTAATCCCTCATCTCTTAATTTTTCCAAAATAGGACTTATAAATTTACACGGACCACACCATACAGTATAAACATCTATGATTACTTTTCCATTTTTCATTTCTTCAGTAATTTCAAGGCCAAATTCCTTTAATTCTTCGATATTCAATATAAAATCTCCTTAAACATTAAATAATATAATAATTTTCAATAATAGGTTTTATCAGAAAAATCTTATTTTTCTATATTTTTTTTATATTATTCATTCTTTTTATTCTTTTTATTTATGAGAAATCAATGTTTAGTTATGATTCTTATCTCATCACTTTGATATCAGTCAGAATTCTTCAATTTAAGAAGAGTATGTATTCTTTTCCTTTCAATTATTCTGGATTTATTATTCATGGTTTAGATTGAAAAGAATTAATTTTAAAATGAAATAATAGTTATAGATCATTAAGGTTAGAAAAAGAATTTTGATTAAAATGGCTACGATTGATTTTGATTTTAGAAACCAGATCATTCAATCTGATATTGGAAGTACTCTTGCTTACTGCTATCAATGTGCTACTTGTAGTGGTGCTTGTCCAGTAGCACAAGTCACCAATGGACGTTATAATCCCAGAAGATTGATCTTGGATGCATTACTTGGTCTTAAAGAGAAAATTTTTGGTAAAGAAAATGCATTTAATATTTGGGGATGTACAGTATGTGATACTTGTGATGAAGTATGCCCACAAAAAGTTGAACTTACAGAGATATTTACAATATTAAAAAATATGAGTGTTGAAAGAGGAGAAGCTCCGGAACATTATACCATGCAAGCATCTACAATTCTGGAAAATGGAAAAGCAATTCCTATGCAACCAGCAATAGAAAGAAGAAGAGAACAATTGGATTTACCTCCTATTATTCCTCCCAATTTAGATGAAGTAAAAAAACTATTAAAAGCAACTAGTTTAGCTGAAAAAATAAAAAAAGAAGAATAATTCTTTTTCCGTTACTTTTTATTAATAGAGCTTTAAATATTACAATTCAATTTTTATAAGTTAAAGAAGAGAGGAAATTTTAAATGAGAAAACCTGTAATTGGTGGAAATTGGAAAATGAATAGAGGAACTCCATCTGAAGCAGAGGAAATGCTTTTGGCATTGATTCCAATGGTAAAGAATATTGATAATGTGGAAATTGTAATTGCTCCACCATTCACTTCAATTAATAAAACTATAGATTTAGTAAGAAATACATTCATAAAAGTTGGAGCTCAGAATATGTATTATGAGGATAAGGGAGCATATACTGGAGAAATTTCGCCCTTATTCTTAAAAAATATTGGTTGTGATTATGTTATATTAGGACACAGCGAAAGGAGAGATATTTTCAAAGAGACTGATGAAGTTATTAACAAAAAAATAAGAAAAGCATTAGAAATCGATTTAATTCCTATAGTGTGTATTGGGGAACATTTAAAAGAGAGAGAAAAGGGGAATACTAAAAAAGTGATAAGTAACCAGTTTAAATTGACTTTTAAGGATATTTCTGATGAGGATATGAAAAAGATAATTATTGCATATGAACCAATTTGGGCAATAGGGACTGGAAAAACGGCCACTCCGGAGCAAGCAGAGGAGATTCACATCTTTATCAGGGAATTAATAAAAGAAAAGTATGACGCGGATATAGCAGAAGCAGTAAGAATTCAATATGGTGGTTCAATCAAGCCCAATAATGCGAAAGCGTTATTCAATAAAGCTAATATAGATGGAGGTTTAGTTGGAGGAGCATCACTAAGCTCTGAATCTCTATATGAAATTATTAAATCTGCACAGAAATAGAAATTTAATTTTTTTTATTTATCCTAGAATATTATTAAATTTACTAGTTAATTTTCCAGGGAATTCTCCAAGATAAGATTGTGGTTCAGCGAATAATAGATAAAAATAAGGTTCAAATAACCCATCAACTGTGGGTCCAACACCTGATTTTATGATATATACCCATAATTGCTCATCCGAGATAAATGATTGCCGATAAATCCATTCCAAAGAGGGTATTTCTGGAAAAATTCCAATATTTCTGAGTATACTATCAATATTTTCTAAGGTATATTTGTTCCCAAAAGTACATAATGGAGATAGATCAAATGAAGTAATAGCAATTCCAGTTAAACCATATTTTTTCATAGCATTTAAATAGTCATCACACGCTTTTTTGAGCTCATTTTTATGATGGTTTATATGATCCCTTGCGATCTTATCTGTTAATATGTCAATAATATCATCCTCTTCGTTTTGCAGGATTTCTAATGCAGAATCTAGAGGTATTTTATTTGAGATAATTGAGTTGTATATTAATTTAATTTTCTCTTTCACTGATTTATGTAATAGATACGGTTCTGTTTGAGTTGTTATTAGTACATCTCCTTTATACTTTGATGATCTTTGTTCAAGGGAGATTTTATCTTGAGAATTAAATTCGATTATTTCAATTTTTTTATCTATATTACGGGCAAATTCAAAGAGTGCTGAAACCAATCCCGCATTTAACTCAAATAGACTAGTACTGTCTAAATCGACCTTCATATCATTGTTACTCCTTGAAAAATCAAAAAAGCGCAAAAATAAATTGACATCTTTAGGAATTTCTTTTAGACTTAAATTATGATAAGGAAATCCTGTATTTGTAATAACAGATAATACATAATACGTCATTTCTTAAAGATTCTCTTTAGCAGTATTATTTTTTTATTTATCCATACTTAAAGATTTGGTTATATATATTTAAATTAATGTAGAAAATAAAAGAGAATAATTAAGAGGGAAAGTCTATTTTATAATGATTGAGGGTCTTCCCGGTAATGCTTGAATTGCTTTTTTTTCTTTGGAATCCTTTTCATTCAAGATAAGAATTTCACATTGATATTTAGTTTCTAAAATGGAAGAGATTTCAGAGAAAAAAGAAAATTCTTCCTCTGCATTAATTGGTGGAAGTACAAATTTCCCAAGATTTTTCAATACTTTAACAATTGTTTGAGAGACAAATTTCCCTTGAGTTCTAAATTCTTTAATTTTCATTAATTGGGTGATAATCTCCTTTTGATCCTTAGTAGTTTCAACGATTTTTAGTAGCGATTTCATGAGATCATATTTCCATTGATCTGCTATGACTAATTTAATTTGATTAAGTTTTTCTAATTTTATTATTACAAGAATATGATTAATAGAATCTATTGTATCATTGAGAAGGTTCCATTTATACTCATTCTCAGCAGAAAGGTATTGTTTATCATAATCTGGCCAACTTTCTAAACTAAGAGATGTTTTTTTATTTAAGGATTCCCAGATTTCTTCGGTGACATGTGGAATAAAGGGGTGTAGTAATAGAGTTAGTTTTTCTCTACATTCTTTAAAAGTTTTATGATTTATACCTTGATTCTTGTATTTAAGAAGTTCTGAGGAGAATTGAATTAATTGATTTATTGCATCTCTTATATCAATAGCTTCTAAACTTTCACTAACATTTTTAATAGTTTTGTTTAAATTATAGAGAATTAAAGTATTTCTTATTGATTCTTTTTCAATGAAATGATTAGGCTCATTCATAAGCAAATTAAAAGTGTTCCTTACATACTTATAAGCAAAATCAACACCCTCATCAGACCATTCTAGTCCAGATTTAGGGCTTGCTCCAAATAAAATGAAAAATCTGGCAGCATCAGCTCCATATTTATCCATGATTCCAATTGGATCTACAGTATTTCCTAAGCTTTTACTCATTTTAACGCTTTTCATAATATATTTTGTTCCACATCGAGGGCAAACTTCACCAAGCATTTCAGTTTTCAGCGCAAAAGTTTCACATTCAGGGCAATAGGGATGATTTTTATTTATCATCCCCTGAGTTAATAACCGCTGGAAAGGTTCATCAAATGAATGAAGCCCTATATCACGGGCAACTTTTGTGAAAAATCGGGCATAAAGTAAATGAAGTATGGCATGCTCAATCCCACCTATATATTGGTCAACATTCATCCAATAATTGACTATTTTTTTCCTATAAGGTAATTCATTTTGATGTGGATCACAGAATCTTAAAAAATACCAAGAACTGTCTACAAAAGTGTCCATTGTATCAGTTTCACGCTTAGCCAACGATCCGCATTTCGGACAATTTGTTTGAATGAATGTTTGACTTGTTTCTATAGGATTTCCTTTCCCAGTAAATTTCACATCTTTAGGTAACTTCACTGGTAGTTCTTCATAGGGAACAGGTACGATCCCACACTTCTTACAATATATTATAGGTATTGGACACCCCCAGTAACGTTGTCTTGAAATTAGCCAGTCTCTTAATTTATAATTTATGGTAAAAGAGCCTTTATTAATTTGATTCAGCTTTTTTGTTATTGATTTAATTGCAGAGCGATTTTCCATTCCATCAAATTCCCCAGAATTAATTAATATTCCGTCTCCTTCATATGCTCTCAACATCTTTTCTTTTTTAATTTCATATTCAAATGGCTGGATCACGATCTTTATAGGAATATCATATTGTTTTGCAAATTCAAAATCTCTTTGATCATGCCCTGGAACCGCCATCACGGCTCCAGCGCCATATTCATAAATCACAAAATTCCCAACATAAATCGGAACTTTCTCATCTGTTATAGGATGAATGGCATATTTTCCGATGAACATTCCTTTTTTTTCAATTTCAATATCAGTACGTGCGAATTTATCTTGTTTGGTTACTTCATCATAGAATTTTTTAAATTCAGGCTCTATTTTTGTTCCCTCAATCCATTTACTAATCCATGGATGCTCAGGTGCAAAAACCATGAAAGTGACTCCGTATAGAGTATCGGGTCTTGTTGTAAAAATATTGATGGTTCTCTCTTCACCATCAATAGGGAATTGAATTATTGTTCCTTCAGAACGTCCAATCCAATTTCTCTGCATAGTTTTAACTTTTTCAGGCCAATTAACCTTATTTAATCCCTTCAATAATTCTTCTGCATAAGCTCGTATCTTCAGAAACCATTGTGTAAGAAATTTTTGATTTACTTCAGCATTACAACGCCAACATTTACCGTTCAATACCTGCTCATTTGCTAATACAGTATGGCATTGTGGACACCAATTAACATAACTTTCTTGCCTATATGCTAAACCTTTTTCAAACATTTTGAGGAAAAACCATTGATCCCATTGATAATACTTTGGATCATGGCTAAAAATCATTCGTGTCCAGTCATATGAAAGCCCAATCCGTTTTTGTTGTGTTTTCATTAGATTGATATTATTATTTGTATAGGTTTCAGGATTAGCGCCTTCGTCTATAGCGGCATTTTCTGCGGGTAGACCAAAGGAATCATATCCCATGGGATAAAGTACATTGAAACCGCTCATCCGTTTAAATCTAGCATAAGCATCTCCTATTGAGTAGTTTCTTAAGTGGCCCATATGTAATCCACTACCTGAGGGGTAAGGATACATTTCTAAAACATAAAACTTTTTCTTCTGATCTTCGGGTAGTTCTGTAACTTCGAAAATTTTCTCTTTTTCCCATCTAGTTTGCCATTTTTTCTCAATTGATTGAAAATTGTATTCTATATCTGCCATATTAATACCATCAACTTCACAAATCAAGCCAATATTGAATATTAACTTGAATAGTTGATTCATTAAATTTTTTTGGAATTATTGAAATTAGTTAAGCAAAGCTTAATTTTATCCAAACACAAATTCAATTAATGGGAGTAGAGAAGATTAGAGTTTCAATTGGAAGTGCTTCTGTACTTGGTTTATATAGTGGTGCAAATTTCAAAGATCTTTCAACCACATGTTATCTTATGACATATAAACAAGGACGATGTACGGCGAATTGTGGATTTTGTCCCCAAGCTCGAAGTGCTAAAAGTTCATTAGAGCTTTTATCTCGAGTTACGTGGCCTCTTTATGATTTTAAAGAAGTAGTTACCAAACTGACATATTTACCTCCAAAAAAAAAATTTAAACGAATTTGTATTCAAACTTTAAATTATAAAGAGAGTTTTGAGGACCTTGTTTATATAGTGACTCAAATTAGACAAAAGAGTGATATTCCTATATCTATAGCAATTCCCCCTTTTTCTATAGAGAGTTTAAAGGAATTGAAACGAATAGGAGTTGAAAGAGTAGGCATAGCATTAGATGCTTCAACAAAAGAAATATTTGAGTCTGTTAAAGGTGAAAACGTGAAAAATACATATAGATGGGAGAACCATTTCGAAAATTTGGAAAAAGCTTTAACAATTTTTTCCAAAGGAAAGGTTTCCACGCATCTTATTATTGGATTAGGCGAAAATTCCGAGGATGTAATAAAATTAATTAAAAAGTTAAATGATATGAGTGTTACTGTGGGTTTATTTTCATTTACCCCCATAAAAGGAACGAAACTAGAGAATAATAACCCCCCAGAACTCATAAGATTCAGAAAAATTCAGCTTGGTTTATATCTCATTAGCAAAGAAAATAGAAATTTATCTGATTTTACTTTCAATTTAAAGGGTGAAATTGTTAGATTTAATTTGTATAAGTTGGATCTGTTGAGAATCATTCAAAATTCTGATGTTTTCTTAACAACTGGATGCCCAGGTTGCAATAGACCTTATTATACCTCGAGACCTTCAGGATCGATTTACAACTTTCCTAGAAAGATAACTCAAGAAGAGAGTAAAATAATTTATGAGTCTCTAATAAAATATGTAAATTAAGAGAAAATGGTCTATCAGATGAATAAATGGAGATTGATACCTATAGAAACAAACAATGGTTTTTTGAATATGGCTTTAGATGAAGCTATATTAACTAATGTTGCCAAAGGAATTAGTCCTAATACGATTCGATTCTATAAATGGAATCCCTCAACGGTATCAATCGGAAGGCATCAAAGCTTATCAGCTGAAGTAGATATGGATATGATCAATAAACTAAATTTTAACGTGGTAAGAAGAATTACTGGCGGAGGTGCAGTATTCCATGACAGATTTCGTGAAATTACATATTCAATTATATGTCCTATAAGTTTTTTAAAAAAACATAAAGCATATTCTATCTTGGAACAATTCGAGTTAATTGAGAATGGTATAATTAATGGATTAATTGATTATGGTTTAAAACCAGAGAAAGGAGTTATACATTGCCCTGCTATTTTTTTAGATGGTAAAAAGTTTTCCGGAAACGCCCAAGTGAGAAGAAAAAACTACATACTTCAACACGGTACAATATTATTAGAAATTGATCCAAATTTGATGTATTCTGTACTTAAAGCACCTTACAATCTTTCTAAATCAAAAATGGTAAAATCGGTATATGCGAAATGCGTGGGAATTAAGGAAAAGTTAAAAAAATATGAAGAAGCGGATTTCTTAAAGTCACTAAAAAAGGGATTTGAAACAACTTTAAAAATTGAATTAAAGGAAGATAGATATAATAATGAAGAATTACAATTAGCAGAGAAATTAGTTTTAAAAAAGTATTCAAATCATAAATGGCTACATAAATATGAATGATTACACTAATTTATTGCAAAGATTTAGTTTGAATTCTCAAAAATGGTTAGATTATTATGCCTTTCTTAAATTATCTGAAGCAGAATTATCGCTTTTTTTAAAACTAACCAAAAAATTAACATTTGATAATTTTGATAATACACTGAAGATTTATATCCCAAATAAAAAGTTTCCAGCGATTTCTATAACTGGAGCCCAATGTAAATTAAACTGTGAACATTGTAATAGGAAATATTTAGATGGTATGCGGGATCTTCAAACGAATGAAGGATTAAAATCTTTTTTATATGAACATTATAGAAATGATGGCGTTGGTGCTTTAATCTCAGGAGGATGTGATGTTGACGGTTCAGTTCCTTTATTAGGTTTCGTAGATACAATTAAGGAAATTAAAAGGAATACAAATTTAATTATCAACGTACATACAGGATTATTAGACGAGATAACAGCAAAGTCGTTAGCTGAAGCGAAAATAGATATGGTTTCATTTGATATCACGATGGATAAAGATGCTATTAATGAAATCTATCATTTAGATAGGGAAAGAGAAGATTATAAAAACTCAATAGAATTACTAAAGAAGTATGACTTAAATATAGTACCTCATATATGTGTAGGATTATATTTTGGTAAATTACATAAAGAATTAGAGGCTCTCAAATATATCAAAGAATCGGGTTTTAAACCCTCTTTAATTGTAATTATTGCCTTAATCCCTCCAAAAGATAAGGAGAATAAGTTTAGAGAGCCTAGCTCAATTGAAATTGCTAAAATTATCGCTGTAGCTAGATTCCTTTTCCCTGAATCAGAAATCTCATTAGGTTGCATGAGACCTAAAGCAGGTGTAAAAATCGAAATTGAAAAATATGCGATACAAGCTGGAATTACTAGAATCGAATTACCTTCTTTGAGAACTTTGAAGTGGTTGAAAAGAATTAATCCAGAAATAAATTTTAAATATTATTCCTCATGTTGTGCTATTCCTAATGAGCTTGAATCTCGAGCAATTAGTTCAAAACAGGATTTAAAACATTATAAATTTTAAATGAATTAAACATTAATGGTCAAAAAACGATGAATGAAAAGATAGAATTAATTGGGGTTAAAAATATACCATTTATAAAGAGGAGGGATGATATTGCTGAGATTATCATAGATTCACTGAATTTAGATGGTCTTTCTCTAAAAGAGGGAGATATTCTTGTTATTGCTCAATCAATAGTATCTAAAAGTTCTGGTTATATAAGAAATCTCAAGAATATTAAACCAAGTAAAAAAGCACATAAATTATATGAAGAAATAACTAATAAAGCAAAAGAATTTGATATTCCCTCAAAAAGTCCAGAATTAATACAAGCAATCATGGATGAATCAAAAGAAATCATCAAATGTGAACATGTTATAATTGTTGAAACAAAACATGGTTTTATTTGTGCTAATGCTGGGATAGATAAATCAAATGTAAATGGTTATGATAATGTAACTCTATTACCAGAAGATTCTGACAAGGAAGCTGAAAAAATAAGATTAAAAATAAAGGCAATGACTAATAAAGATGTTGCAATAATTATTTCGGATTCATTTGGAAGACCTTTCAGGAAAGGTGCTGTTGGTGTAGCTATAGGAATTTCAGGAATACAGGCTCTTTTAGATAAGCGTGGTTCTAAAGATCTTTCTGGCAAAACCTTACAAAGTACAATAGTTGGACAGATAGATAATTTAGCTTCAGCTGCTCAACTAATAATGGGAGAAGCAGATGAAGGATTACCTGTTGTGATTATTAGAGGGTATAGTTATAAGCTCTCAAATGAATCCTCTATTACACATATAATAAGAGAGAAGAATACTGATGTTTTTCGATCCATAGATGAAGAAATGTTAGTATTAAAATATTTAAAATCTCGGAGAAGCTATAAATTGGAATTCAAAGATGATTTAGTTAATATTAATGATATTAAAGATTGCATTGATATTGCACGTTTTGCTCCAAGTGCTCATAATGGTCAACATTGGCGCTATGTTATTCTTGAAAAAGAATCCACCCGAGATTTTTTGATAGAGAAAATGAATGAAAAATTAATAGAAGATTTAAAAAAGGATGGAAGATCTGATTCCTATATTTCAAAAAAGGTAAGAAAAACACGGGTAAAATTTAAAAAGGCACCCTTTTTGGTTTTACTTTGTTTGGACGCAAAAGAGCTTGAAAAGTATAATGACCCAGAGAGGGATCATTTAGAATATATCATGGGAGTACAAAGTGTCAGCTCATCTGCGACTTACTTTATAATAGCATTAGAGGCAAAAGGATTAGCATCTTGTTGGTACTGTGCTCCATTATTCGCCCAGGAAATAGTAAAGAACATCTTAAATCTTCCACAGTCATATATTCCGATGGCATTTTTTACAGTTGGTATCGCTCAAGATTCTATCAATATTCCTTCTAGAAAAGAAATGAATGAGATTATTTTTAAAATATGAAATTAAGCATATAGCGTGATTAAGATGGATTATTATGTTCTACTAGCTGGAGGCGTTGGGGCTGCAAAATTCATTCAAGGCTTAGCCAAAATTGTTGATCCACAACAATTAAAAATTATTATTAATACTGGTGATGATTTAGAATTATTTGGTCTAAAAATTTGCCCCGATATTGACATAATAACGTATACATTAGCAGGATTAGTAGATGAGAATAAATGTTGGGGTTTTTCTGATGACACATTTAATTGTTTAAAGGTTCTTGATTATTATTATAAAGAAAAATGGTTTAATTTAGGGGATAAAGATTTAGCAACTCATATTTTCAGAACAGATTTATTTAAGCAAGGTTACAATAAAACAGAAATTACATCCAAAATAACAGAAAAATTACATGTAAAATCTCATCTAATTCCTATGTGCAATGAAGAAGTACAAACTTACATAGAAACGGAATTTGGGTTGATCCATTTTGAAGAATATTATATTAAATATCATTATCAACCTAAAGTAAAAAGTATTAAATATTATGGCATTGAAAATGCATCTGTTTCTGAGTCCATAAAAAAATATATTTTAGGTGCGAAAAAGGTGATTATTTGTCCTTCAAATCCAATTGTTTCTATCGGAACGATATTAAATATTCCTGGGATTAAAAAATCCCTTACGAATGTTAAAGAAAAAGTATATGGAATCAGTCCCATTATTCAAGGGACAACAATAAAAGGTCCCGCGGACAAACTTATGGAGATTTTAAATTTAGAAATATCGTGTGTGGGAGTCGCCAAGTATTATAAAGAATTTTTAGGTCATTTTATTATTGATTTAAAGGATTGTAACCATAAACAAGAAATTGATGAATTGGGAATCAAAACTTATTGTTTTG
>Ga0180437_10009027_pt1 | contig 12454 bp, 16 predicted proteins | sample SS_ome_4_FD_132410 | JGI IMG/M metagenome (GOLD analysis project Ga0180437, IMG submission 132410) | Hypersaline lake sediment archaeal communities from the Salton Sea, California, USA - SS_3_D_1 metaG | ecosystem: Environmental > Aquatic > Non-marine Saline and Alkaline > Hypersaline >...
AATACATCCATCAATTCCTTCGATGATTTATCCCCACCGCCACCAGACCCTATACTAACCACCCCTTGCGCTCCTTGTGATTTTCTCTGTGACATGTCAGCTTCCTCTCCTTTATTGGATTCCACCAAGACGTACTACTCCCACTCAACCCATAAATGGTCTCGGTTCCATCCGTAAATTCCTTGGCTCAACCTTCGAGCCACAACTGTTTCCAATTGTGAGAGGTAGTTTAATTCAGGTGAGAAACGATGTCAAGTACCAACCAAAATACCCAGGCATTTTTTCCTCGACACTTAATATCCATTCTCACTCTCGTAATTATTTCAACCACCTTATCCAGTAACTGCTAGCGTATATTTTACAACTAATCTGGCAGAATTTGATGAACGCTCGATTCTTTGTATTTGAAAGAATGAGATGACTGCACTCAATGGAAATCAAACACCACTAACCATTCAACCAACACAACCACTACCCTATACAAATATCGAAGTCCCTCGAAAAATCAACAAGGACTCCGTCCACCATTCACTACTACACTAAATTCCCCGCCTACCACCACTGCACCCCAATCAGCCAAAACTAACCTGGACTCCCTGTATACTCAGGTACCACAATGTATACTTACGTCGAAAATGTAGAGTACTACACGATTCGGATATAGGGTGCCATACCCTGGATCCCCTATATAGCCCTCAGATCCCCTATTTTACCCCCATATTAGGGATCCAGGGGCCTATTTAACCCTCTGGATCCCCTATATACTCGTATCTGGAGTAAGTAGGTCCGGAATTACCACCCCAATGGATCCCCTACACACTACACTTTTTGTTTATCAACTACACTTTCTGTGTATTAAGGACTTCACAGAAAGTGTAACACCCCCATCCACACTACACAGATTGTGTATTTTCACTAAACAGAACGTGTATTCACACTAAACATTCTGTTTAATAAAATAGTGCGCCTCCTCAATTAGACCTGACTTAACGATAAAACTGCCGCAAAGTACAGTAATTGTGTAATTCCAGAATTAAATAACTCACACCCAACCCACCACAGCCGCCTATTTAATCCGTTTTCGACTGTCCCCCACTTATACTTGCACACCATATGCCAACTTTGACGGGGAATTTATTTTATTTCATGCGTATTCTTCCCTACATTACCACCACCACACCAAACCACACGCACACGAGCACCCCACCGCCGCCTCCATTTAGCAGCAAGCTGCGCACGTTCCACAGATTCAAAAGGATGACTCAGATATAGCTTGATCGTTTTCATGCCTTCAATTCTATCGTATTTAATTTCACTGGGCAACTTTTCTGCCGTTTTGCGTTTTTCAAAAATAAATACTTGACTCCGTGGTATTAGTGGTAACGCGTGAAGGCTTTAACTAAACCCAATTAAACGAAAAACCCAGCAGCATACGCCACTGGGTTCGGTGGGAATTCCTACGAGGGAACCCGAATTTAATTTCAAACGGTACGGTTTAGCGGGGACGCTGAGCAAGTGGTCCGGTGCTCCCACTATCTACCACAGCCGCTAGGATAAAAACCTGCCCGTTTGTCCTCCCCATGAATAAAGTGGAGAGCGATGGACGGTAGCCCAGGATGCGCGTGGTCGCCTTCACCGCATCTTTAGCAGCCGCTTTACCTTTGTCACGAGTATTATGGATCACCATACCCACCGTGGTGAGCCCATGACGGAAACAATTCCGTTCCACGAGCACGGAAACGTTCCGTGTGACCACTGGTTGATACCGGCGGCACCTAGCCTTGGGTCCGTTCCATGACACCGCAGGCGCGTTGTGGGGCGCTTTGAGCGCCTTGTGAGAATAATTGTGCTGGTGAGCTTGCGCCGAGCACCCCTGCGAGAGTGCAACAACAATCAAACCCAAACAGAACGCGAGCACGTAATCAAAAGGTCTGGCAGTCATGGTGTGTTACCTCCTTGTACTAAAAACATGCGTTCAAATAAATCAATGTCAAGTATAGTTTCCCCCTTGACTCTTCGCATTTAATGGTAACGCGTGAAGGCTTTGCCTGACACCGGAGCAAAAGAAACCCCGACCGAAGCCGGGGTTTGGTCGGGGTGCTAGGCGATCGCCTTAATGGTGTTCATGAAGTCATGGGCACCCGCGTAGCGGTCCATGATGGTAGCCGGTCGGCCCCGCTTGAGCCCTTCCGTAATGCAGTTGTACAAGGACCACAGGTTGCGCGGGGCGAATTCCTCATGGCGTGCCTCGCGCCAATCCTGGAAGGCCACCGTGGCCTGCGTCGGGGTGAGCACCTTGGCACCCAAGGCACGCCCCAAAAGCTCGTGGCCCCGTTCCTCGCTCACGGGAACGCGCTTCATGGCGTGGGTTTCCCACTGCATGGTTTCATAGTGCTCTTGCGAGGCCATGACTTGAGCGTTGACCAACGAGCGAAAGTCTTCCCACACGTTGACAGTGTTCTTTCGGACCACTTTGAACGCGTCCCCGTTGAACATGAGGTTATCGCAGACGAACACTTGCGCGCCGACTACGATACCCAACGCCAGCGACCGGTTGTAGGACTGGCGGATACCAACCGCCATTCCCTGAGAACGGTCCCCAGTGTCCAGCGTGAGCACCCCGAACATTTGATGCCCGTCTTTGCTCATGCCGTATTCCTCGGATTCGAGCTCATAGGGCAGCGACCGGTCAATGGTGCTCTTGAGGAACCCAATGGCATCCCCGTAGGGGACCGGACGCCAGCTGTGCGTGTGCTGGGGGACCGGGACCGCTAGCACTTGGTCAAGGTTAACGCGATTATTGGTACAGAGTCCGTTCATTGCTACCTCCATGCAGGGTGGTTGGTTGTGGTGTCCCTGCGACAACGTACAAGATACGAATAAAAAAGATCAAAGGTAGTATTGACTTTGAAATAATCGTGCTAACGCGCGAAGGCAATACCAAATAAAAGCATATTTGTTCTCTACAACCACTTGACAGTGTCTATTTAATGGTAACGCGCGAAGGCTATGCCTTAACCTAGGTGGCAAAAGACCCCAGGGGATCCAGTCCCCTGGGGTGATAGGGATCTCCAACCACAGATCCCTTAATCCAGCAGCCAATCCGTACCAGCCATGTCCAGGAGAACGCCCATAACCGCCTCGAACATAGCTTCTTCACTCTGCCTGTGCTCCAAGGTCCCGTCGCGACCGGCATTGTGGGCCAGTTCGTGCACGATCACAGAGACCAGCTTGCGTAGGTTGCCCAATAGACAGCGGTTGATCCTCTCCTCTCCGTTGTGATGCGTCCCGAGGGGGGCATCCGGCGCGCTGTACTCGTAGCAACGCACGCGATTGTGGAGATAGTCCCGATCTGCAATGTCGGCGAATTCGCAGAGATTGATAGCCTTGCGCCAATTGACCCGTTCTTGGGGATCCATGTCCGGGAGATTCACGTAAGATCCAGACGCGTCAATCGCCTTACTCAAGATCTCATCCAGATCCCCGAACGTCTTGGCCAGCACCTTGCCCATGGCTTGAGGCACCACAACCCCACGTAGGCCGTAAAAGGAAACCTTGGTAGCTTCTTCGTCATTGGCCACCGGAACAGCCTTTTCCCCATGCGTAGAAGCGAAGGTTGCAGCCATTGCGTTGTGGATCGTCTCGTTGCTTGAACTACTGCCGATCTTGTCAAAGTCAATCGCGTTGTCTTTGGACAAGGTTTCGTAGATGCGCTGGATCCAAAGGTCGGAACCCTCGGCACCTTCTTTGCAGAGTTCAGACATAACATAGGCGATTTCCCATTGCAGATCCCAGTTGGACACCATGCGGCGATCACGATCCAACTCCAGACTAACAAAGTCATAGCCATATTGGAGATCGGGGTTTGTACAAACGTAGATCCCCTTGGAGTAGACCCTACCGATCATCTTGGGGTCTAACAGGACAGTGCCCCGATAGGTGTGGGCTTTGTCGGATGCGGGAATCCGAGTGAGATCAAGAAAACGATCTTGGAGATCTCGCCAATCGGCTTTGGAGATCTTGACAGTGACAGTGAAATCGGATTCGGGGCGATCTCCCCAGTAATCCGCGCGGCGCTTCCTTGTGCGGCGCTTCCTTGTCTTGACGGCTAACACCGTCTCGCCCGCGTAGTCTTTGGACTCTTCCAATACGGGAGTCCAGATCTCGTCACCATTGAAGATCTTCACTTCAACCCCCGCGCGAACAAGCGCAAGGGTTCCGACCTTAAGACCGTCCCCATGTTGGCCACGTTGGCTGTCATTGAAGCGCTTGGAGCTTTTCCCCAGCAGCCAAACACTGGTATCCAGCACACAACCTTCATTGGTTACGTGCAGAGCACCATTCTTGTGCTCAACAGTGAGAGGGTATCCCATGTCGCGAGAATCCAGCCCATTCTGGATTACTTCGCGGATTCCTTCCCACACGCCCCATGAAGGGGCGTAGTCGGCTGTGATCGAGAGTTCAAAGCGTGCCATGGTGCTACCTCCGGTTGTTTGCGGTTTTCCCGCTTGAGTATCCAACATGTGCACGATACTTTCATTGTCAATAACCTTTTTCATTTTAATTTGGCACGTAGCTTGCTACGCGTGCGCGCAGACGCGCGTTTTAATGTAGGTGGGGTTAGGGTAAGCCTTCGCGCGTTAGCATTCTTTTGACAAAGTCAATACTTTACTTTGATTTATTTGTGCATATCTTCTGGGATAAGGAGGTAGCAATCCATGAAAACGAAAGTCACCCATAGAGAGTACAGTGCTCAACAAAGCCGCGACCCCAACGCACACGCGTTGCGGGCTGCTTACCCAAGCGCTGGTGCCTTTTGCTCGGTGGAATGGCAAGGGGACGACGGCAAAGAGTATCCCCTTGTGAAGCTAGACAGTCACCGCCCGTAATCCTGCCACCGGACCCACCTTGCCCCATCCTTGGGGCTACGGTCTTAGGCATAGCCTTCACGCGTTACCATTAAACCGACATTGTCAAGCGCTAGGACAAAGAAACCCTGGGGACCGTGCAATCCCCAGGGTAACGGGTTTAGTAGCTCATCATATCGTTGTAGCCGTCGCACCCGAACGCCATGCCTGCCTGCATGGCTTGTTCCCTGCGCCAATCGTCGCAGTCGTCGGGTTCGGGGGCGTACGCCTTCACGGTGTACTCCTTGTGAACGTCGGGGCCGTCCAGGACAACCCACCCGGTCTCTTTGCAGGTGGAGTGCCAGATGCGTTCCCCGCGTTCCAGCGCTTCACACACCTGCTTGAAGACAGCTTCGGCCTCTTCGCGGGTGGCGAAGTCGTCGCCTGTGTTGCAACCATCGTCTGTCATGGGCTCGCAACCCCAAAGGTCGACGACGTATTGCGCGGTGTGCTCGATATAAGACATGGTGCTACCTCCTGGATACACGTATCCGCCCCAAAGGGGCGTTATGTTGGTTCACTATCTAAGGTGCGCACGATTATTTCAAAGTAAAGGATTGACTTTGCTTATTTAATGCTAACGCGCGAAGGCTATGCCTGTGCGGTAAGCCCCGCAAGGGGCGCGGCTACTTCCAACACCGGGCGTATGGCCCCGCTGACCGGCCTGCGTTGGTGATAATAGCGCGGTGACTGGCTTTCTCGCCCCGACCGTAGACCTGGATACGGACCATGCCCAGGGACACCAAATCAGAAAGGGTGGCCGCACAAAGGTCGGCCACAGGAACACCAAAGAGGTGGCCCGCGTGGTCAAGGCCCGCGTTGATAGTGTAAAGCATGTTGATATGATTGGCAGAGATTTTAGACATTTGCTACCTCTCCGGATTTTAGACGCACCTGTGCGCCCAAAGGGCCTGGGATGTTGTGTGAGCGGGGAGTATTTCTCCTGCCGACCCTACTAAGATAAACACGGCATAAGCAAAGTCAAGTATATTTTGTCGCTTGACAATGACAAAAGAATGCTAACGCGCGAAGGCTAATCCTTACGCACAAGGGGATAAATCCCCAGCGTTGCCCGCTAATCTTCCTACTAACGCAAGGCAGACCGCGCGCCCTCATCCATATTCTATCCTCCAATTTCCCCGCTAGCACAGCGGATAGGCTCAGGCATACCATCCGAACCATCCGGATCAGGGTACGCCATACCAAAGAGCGACCACGCGTAAGCAGCCGCGATGTTTCTGGTGATGCTCTCCGCTTCCCAACGCCCTACCTCACGCAACCACCAATCACCATTGGCGTCTTGGATTAGGGTGGCCCCTTCCCACACGGGAGCTACACAACGGAAGGGACGCGCGATCATCATTTCCGCGCCCTTCTCATTGAACCAAGGTCTTTTCGGTACTGCCATGGGTTGCTACCTCCATTAGATACAAGATAAGCATGATACCTTCATTGTCAATACCTGGAGTTATTTTATTTTATTTTCTCCCTTGACTTTGCTCGTTTCGTGGTAACGCGTGTAGGATTACCCTAAGACTCAGGGCAAAAAGAAGGCCCCCGAAGGGGCCGAAGGGGACTAGCAGGTGGGCCTACTTGCGGAGATACTTTGCGGCGCGTTCCTTGTACCAATCCTCAGCCATCAAATGGCCGAAATATCCATGCCCCCAATGAGAGTCGTCGGCCTCTTGGCGGGTCATGTAGGTTGCCTCATCTGCCGCGCCCTCAACATCAGCGCTAGCCAGGATTTGCGCCACCACGCGGCGATTGTGCGCGCGTCGCGCTTTACGGCGACCGCGCCGATTAGCGTTTGTGGAGTGGTCACTGATTCCGTGGTAAGGGTTCTTTTTGAAGCTGCGTGCCATGATTGCTACCTCCTGTTACCTATCAAAGATAAGCACGGTACTGTCATTGTCAATAAGGAAAAGAAAATAACTTTGACCCTTGACAATGCTAGTTTAATGGTAACGCGTGAAGGCTATACCCTGAGCTCTGGGGGGGCTGAGCTTGCGCCCAGCTACCCGTTCCTTTAGTACCCTCGGGGGACGTAATGCATATCATGCCAGAAATTGCGGTGAGCGTCCCGCGCGTTCTGGTGCCCTTTCCCTTGGCAACGGAAGCACTGGCCACCTGGCCCCTTGGGCTGGCCGTTCTCAACCATCGTGATAAAGCGCCCGGTGCCACCACACCGACCGCAGGGGAAGGTCACGCGGTGAGCGTACTTAACCCAATCGCGCGGGGTGGGCTCGGTGACTCCTGCCTTTTCCATGTCCGCTTTGACGCGTGCGTCAAAGTCGGCGTTAGTTGGGAAAGCCGCAGACCCCGCGTAGGAGTTCTTGACCACGTATTTACGCGCGGCGCGGTACGCCGCCCGGCAACCGTCCGCTGTTTTCAGGTCGTAGCCTGAGATCTTGGGGTGCAACGCGTTAGGGCTTGGGTTCGGCTTCCAGGACTCGGACTCCTGAGACGCGCGCTGAGCTTTCCCAGCGGGGAGCGGGGGATCTGGCCAGGAGTACCCTTCCCGGCGCATTTCGCGGGCCGTGTCTGCGGCGTCTGCGTAATCCTCGCCGAATTGCTGCTTGTTCAGGTGGCGTTGATAACCATCCCTGATCCCTGCGTAGTATTCCGCATCCTGAGACGGGGAATGCGAGGGGACGCAATTGGGATGATACAGCTTGCCAACCACCTTACGGGGTTCCCCGCGTAGGAAATTGAGGGGAGTACCGCACCCCGCGCAAGGGGCGTCTAAATCTGGTTTGCGATTTGCCATGGTTGCTACCTCCATTCTCAGAACATAGGCATAATTATTTTCGTTGCACCACTTGACAATGCTAATTTAGTGCTAACGCGTGAAGGCTTTTCCTACGACACATAAACCCTTCGGGCCGGTTGGCAGTCCCGGCCCTTGGGGTTAGCGCTGCGTGGTGATTTTCAGATAACCCGTGTTCTCCACATACGGATCCTTTTCCACCGGAACCACTACCAGCGAGAGGTTCCCGGCGTCATCCGCGCCCCCTTCAATCCGAAGCGCTTTGACGATTCCACCAGCGTCCCGCTGGTAGATGTTAAGCGAAAAGCCGCCGTCCTTGGTGCGCGGGCCACCAGACATCTCGGTCTTGCGCCCATCAATGTTGCCCTCTATCCAGAAATTGCGTACCATGATGCTACCTCCCAGGGTTTGAAGTGGTGTTCCCTGTTACCTCTATAAGATAAGCACGATACTTGACAACGCAAGACCTAAAATCATTTTTATTTTCTCCCTTGACTTTGCTTGTTTCGTGCTAACGCGTGAAGGCTACGCCTAGAGACTAAGGGGGACAAAGCCCCCGGTGCTACTCTTTCGAGTAGCCGTCGAACCATGCCCCTACCTGCCGCGTGCGCCGCCGTCCTACCGCATTGGTGCAGGTCCGGGAGCTAGTCTCTGGATCGCTGCAATGCTTTTGCGCTTCCTCCAAAGTCAACCCCGTGTGAATCACACGCTTTCGGATGCCTGCGTCTCTGTAAAACCTGATGACCTTATACATGATACTACCTCCTTGTTGGTTATCCGATGTCATCCCACGAAATCGCGTGGAAAATATCCAAGCAGATCACAAGATGATCTAGCACTGGAATACCCATAAGCTCACCAGCAGCCCGCAGGCGCGCGGTAAGCTCTTTATCTTCTCTGCTAGGAGTAGGATCCCCGCTCGGGTGATTGTGCGCAATGATCACAGCAGCCGCGCCCGCCATCACCGCCCCACGGAATACCTCGCGGGGGTGAATCTCAACTCCCGTAAGCCCACCCATGGCCACCGTTTGCACAGCAGCCACATGATGCTTGGCTGTAAGATACATCACCGCGAAGTGCTCTTGGCACTTCTGCCCCAAGCCCCATGCTTGGAATACAGCAGCCGCATCCCGAGCACTCCGCACTTGGCGCGAAGCTTCGATCTTGCGGCCAGTGTAGGCCAGTTCAGCTTCTCTGAGAATCATTGCCATGGGTTGCTACCTCCATTAGATACAAGATAAGTCGCGTTATGTCATTGTCAATACCTCACAAGGAATAAATTATTTTCACTTTGCCCCTTGACTTTGCTTGTTTCGTGCTAACGCGTGAAGGCTAAGCCTTAGCGGTGGGGGAGGGGATCCCCCGAAGGGGATCCGGTGTGAGGTTATTTGCAGATCAGTTCGTAGAGATCTGATAGGCGGCGACGGAGCTTTGCTTTGACGCGCTTTTCGATTTGATCCACGGCTTGACGGGTGCCCCCGGTGATCTCCCCTACCTCACGCATGGGAAGGGGATCCGGGTTCATGATCCGAAGGTCCAGGACAACCTTTTCTTTTTCCGAAAGGGTCTCACGGAACCGATCCACGCGCGCCCGGATCTCCCTCATGTAATCCTGAGATTCACAGACAACCCCCGGATCGGGGATATCTCCGGGGATTTGATCTCCAAGCGTGCATTTTTGATCGTCATCCCTTGATGGAGTCGCTAGGGATACCTCACGCGTCCCCAAAGCGGTGACAGTAGCGGCGACGGTAGAAGGATCAAGATCCAACTCAGCCGCGATCCGTTCGGGGGTCGCTTCTATCCCTTGCGCTTCCAGGGAACCCCGCACCTTGGGGAGGTTCCAAAACACAGATCGCTTTTCCCCAGATGTTGCCACGCGTACCATGCGGCTGGTCTCGTGGACAAAGTTAAGGATCCGGCCTCGGATCCACTGGTGCGCGTGGGTTGTGAAGCGTCCCTTTTCAGGGTCGAAGGACTGCGCAGCTTCACACAATCCCTGGCATCCGGTTTGCACGTATTCCGCTAGCCGTTCTTTGTCACCCCGCGCGTATTTGTGGGCAATCTGAAGGACCATACGCAGGTTTGACTTGATCAACAGGTCTTGGGTCGCGGTTTTCTCCTGCTCTGCTGTGAGCAGGGGATAGCGCTTGGCTTCTTTGGCAAAACTTTCAATCATGGGTGCTACCTCCTTTGATGCATGTAAGATAGGGTCAATTATTTTTGATCCAAGTATTGACTTTGCTTTATTCGTGCTAACGCGTGCAAGGCTACACCTTATTCCCAAGGGGGCGGGAGCCCCCGGATGGGTGGGTCCGCTATGCGTGGCGCAGAGCGGGGAAGAATTCCGACAATTTCGCTCTTTGTTGTGCCTCCTTCACCCGTTTGACCTTTTCAGCCGCGCGGGGGTCTTTGGGGTTGATCACCGGGACAGCGCGATAACTCAGATCGCCCCAGACAAGCTCACCATGGGCTTGCGTACCATGGAAGGTGCCGCAATCGTCCCCAAGTCGGGACGCGCCTTCTAGCGCCTTCTGGGCGTTCTCAGCGCGATACTCCCCAAGAGTCATCACGCTACGAGTGCCTTGCGCGTTCACAACGCGCGTAACGCGCCAGGTGTTGGGTTTGGGATTTTCCATGGGTTCACCTTAACGCAGGGTGAAATCGGCGTCTGAGGACAGCGCCAGAACGACCATGGACATGCAGGAGATCCCGAAAAGTGCGGTTGCGATGAGACTCATAATGCTACCTCCTAGGCGGGGTGGGTTGGTGTGTGGTGTTCCCGCCTTCCCTATCAAGATAAGGTCGATACTTTCAATGTCAAGCATGATTCTGCGTTTATTTTGATAAGGAACGTGCGCACGCACGCACGCGAGGCCCGCGACCCCTAGGCATAGCCTTCACGCGTTAGCATGAATAAAGCGAAGTCAACCCCACAATCGATCTTTTTTCGCCTTATACTAGATATGGTGGATTTTTTCACACCGGCCAGGTGTGCCTTGCGCCCTGGGCCATGCTTGGGTGCTCTAAGAATTTATTTTGGTGTGTTGGGGAAGCGAGAAATCAGGAGAACCCTGATTTTGTATAGAGGGGGTGGCGGTTAAATACATATTAAACTAACACGTTAAGGGAATGCGCAGGGCTCCCGACCCTTATTATTACGATTTAGTAGGACATCCCGAGCCCTCCAAGATCCCATGGGGGATGTGTTTAGTTGGGTACTCGTACAATCCTCACTCACTAACCGCCAAGCTAGCAGGGAAAGCGCGAGTATGAGGGCGAAGTTGATCATGGATCTATTTTAAGTCGTTGACTTTCATTGTCAAGTGTCAACCTACGGAAAGGTAGGGATCCGAGTGCTGGGAATGGGATCTGGTGTTCCATAGAACAGTTCCCTGGCCTTTTTGGTTAGGTCTGGTCGTTTGGTTTTTCCTTCGATGATGCGCCAGGCATCATTACGGCTACCTGGAACCCGGACCTTTGGCCCCAAGCAGCCGCAACGCCAGCAGTACATATGGATTGAGTATCCGCCAGCGCCAGCTTTAAGCCGGTGATCTTTGCGAGGGGATCCACAGAAGGGACAGATCCAAGGTGATTTTCCGAAGCGTGCCATTTTAATCCTCCGGGATTTCTCCGGGTGCCATGATGCACGGTTGCGAGCAATCGGGACGCGAGATATGGATCTCCTCAAACCCCAATTCATCTTTGAAGTCTTGGATCCGTTGCGCATACCGCTCCAGCATAGGACCCCCACAAACGCACCGCCGCGTTTTACTCCCCAACCAACCACAAGGACAATAGTTCATTGCCCCAATTAGCCAGAAGTCGGTAGACTCCCGAGGGGACGCCGGGGGATCTCTGCGATCATGATGCACAAGTTCACCCTCCCGATACGCCACCCGCACCGCGTCAAACAATACGTCTCGCCGAAACTCCGGGAGTTCATCAAGAAACAGGGTGCCCTTGTCCGCCAAAGCACACTCGCCTTTTGGGTTACGCTTGTTTCCTGTCATCCCCACCTTGGACACCGTGTGGTGGGGGGCGCGGAAAGGACCACCACGCACCGCGCCCAGCTTACGCGCCAGCATAGACTTGCCAGCACCCGCAGCGCCCACCAATAAGATGGGCCTACCCTGGGCCATTGCTTCAAGCGCTTGCTCGATGATAGTGATGGACACCTTCAGTCCGTCGACATTGATTGTGGGTTTCTCGATCATGGGATGCTACCTCCGTTGTGTACTTATGATAAGGGGTGGTATTACATTGTCAAGCATGAATCGTAATAAACCCCAAAAAAGTGAACGCCCTGGAGCGAGGTAGCAAGTCTCTCCAGGGCGTTCGGGGGAGGGTTGATGTCCCTCAGTAGGTATCTCTAGTATAAGTGGGCATTACCGATTGTCAAGTATTGAGAAAAATCAACTCAACCCCTTGACATTGATAAAAAGATGGTAACGCGTGAAGGCTATGCTTATGGTACAAAGGGTAACAGCGCCGACCTTTCAGCGCTGTTACCGACCAAGTTATAAGTTTTCCGCGCGGTCTATCCGTTTAATAGAGGAAAGCGCACCTCCTTCCTTTGGGCAACCCTAGTGCCCGTTAGCCATAGATAGCGTGCGCCCAGCGCCGCGATCCGTAGTGTTTTTCCAGGGGCACGCAGGCGCAGATTGCATCAGCGATCCGCTGGCCTCGTTCCTGCGCCGCTTTGACGCGCTCGTTATCGTACCCCTCGCTTTCCATGTCCAAGTAGAAGGACGCGGAAAAGGGGATGCAGTGGTGCTCG
>Ga0180437_10009029_pt1 | contig 12454 bp, 25 predicted proteins | sample SS_ome_4_FD_132410 | JGI IMG/M metagenome (GOLD analysis project Ga0180437, IMG submission 132410) | Hypersaline lake sediment archaeal communities from the Salton Sea, California, USA - SS_3_D_1 metaG | ecosystem: Environmental > Aquatic > Non-marine Saline and Alkaline > Hypersaline >...
CAGACTGGCCAGAGAAATTGCTTCGGCGAAGAAGCCAAAGTATACCAGTAAGGACATTGATGCAATCACCAAGCAACTGGAGGAGTTCGTTAAGCGTGGTGGCAGGGAGTATGGCGACTACCAGTTCAACATCAAGCTCTACCGGGTGGACATCCCCGACGCCGTAAGGGAGGAGTACGGCGATAACAGGATAAACGATGTCTATATGCTGGAGGCCGGAGACCAAATCGAGCGTCTCGTTGAGAACGTCAAGAGGCGTTTCGGATGGGTCAGGGTTGCTGGCTCTGCCGGTCGCAGTAATGGATGGTTCGTCGTTGTGGATGATGACGCAACGATGGACTCTCTCGAACAGGCCGCTGGAGCGGCTGAGTCGCGTGATGAACTCGACAAGGAAGACCCCTACTACGAAGAAGACTGGAATGATTTGGAGGAAGAGGTTAACGGTGCCGTCGAGGAGGGCAAGCAGAAGGTCAGAGACCTCAAGGAAATCGAAAAGATGGTGAAATCCGGGGTTGCTGATTACGTCAAGGATATGGAGTCCGAGGATTGGTGGAGGGACACTTTGGGATGAACAGACAGAAAATAGCTCAAGAGTTGGTTGCCGTCGCAAGAGAGTTGACCTCGGCCAAGAAAGGTACTGGTGTCAGGGATATTGACGATGCCATGCATATGGTCGGTCGTAATATGAAGGCCACAGAGGAGTGTCGCCGGAATACAACCGATTCACTCGTTCACGCCTCCATGTCCGGGGACGAGCAGGATTTTGCTCGCATGGAGATGTATCTTTCGGATGCTGAACACCATCTTACCAATCTTTTGGATGATGCCGGGCGAGCAAGGAAGTTTGTGCGCGATGCAATGAAGGCGGTGAAAGCGCAGAGGTAGTTTACGGATTTTTTGTTATTTCCACTATAGTGGAGACTGATGTGGAGAACCACAGGGACTTTGAGACAAAGAAAGAAGCTCTTGCGTTCCTCAAGAAGCATGCCCTGATGTCGGTGGGATGGCCCGAGGGTAAGAAGCAGAAGGTCGCCATTTATTGGAACGGCAGGCTTCACGTCGAGGACGCAAAGACGAAGAAATACTGGGGGTCGAATCGCATGAACAGACAACGTATAGCTCAAGAACTGGTGGCTGTGGTGAGGGAACTGACGGCACGAGACGTGAATGTGGAATATCTCCAGCAGATGGAGGATGACATTCAGCGTAGGTTGGACAATCTCCGCAAGCATGTGAAGAAGTATGGCAGGCGTTCTCAAGGTGCCTTGAACAAGGCGACAAGGGCCATGTCTCAGGCTGTGAGTTATCTCAATGAGGCTCAGATGATTCACATTACAGAGAATGACCCACTTGGCGGATAGAATATGACCCTACGCCCATATGGAGAATGACATGAACAGACAGAAGGTAGCGAGAGAGCTGGTAGCCGTAGCGAGGGAGCTGATGGCTGGAAAGAGACCAAGCTCAAGGATAAGAAGACGCCTTGAGGAGTTGCGGAAAGAAATCGAGAACGAGAGCATTAGCTATCGTGAGATTGCCGAGTTGCAAGACTTGGCTGAGTATATTGACGATGACGACGTTTTGCTGCTTGAATGGGCTGGTGTCCCAGAAGGCAGCAGGTAGAGGGTAGATTTTATCTGACCCTGCGCCCATACGGGTCGGCATGGAGGAAGAAATGGACAACCAGAAGATAGCTCAAGAGCTGATGAGATTGGCCAGAGAACTCATTGCCAAGAAAGGCGAAGTTCCCGAGGCTTTCAAAAAGCAGTGGAAAGACAAGGACAAGGACAATGACGGCAAGGAAAACGAGCCAAAGCCTGATTTTCTGAAGAAGAAAAAATCTTCGTCCAGAGAACTGATAGCGCGTCGTGGAAAGATGACTAACGAGGACTACGATATCCTTGAGTCCTTTCTTGACAAGGTCGTCCGAAGGATGGGCAAGCGCAAGCTGATGGAGTATAAGGCCAAGCTGGCTGAGAACCCAAAGGTGAGAGACCCCGAGATGAGGTTCCGTTGGGACTTGTTGTGGGCATCCAAGATAAAGATTGGGGATGCGCGTAATCCGGGGGACGTGAACCTGTACGCGTACATGAACGACGCCCAGATTGACACGGCTCTGAAACACTATGTGCAGTCCAAGGGGCTGGATAGGCTTTGAGTCGCTCAAGTAGGGAATGATGAGGTTGGAATGAATAGGAAACGCATAGCTCAAGAGCTGGTAGCCGTCGCGAAGACACTTGTCTCCGCAGAGATGACGCCAGAAGAGCTGATGAGCAAGCTGGAGGCGGCTTACAAGTCCCAGTTTCCCAAGAGTTTCTTCAGCATAAGGCTCGACAAGGGTTTCAAGGAAAGCATCACGATGCGTTTTGGAGTGCAGCCGAAATCTGATTGGGAGAACGGTATCTTCCACAACGACCCGGCAGCCTCCATTATGATAATTTACGGGGTTCAGGACGGACAGCTCGGTGAGATACTTGAGGTGAGGGATGCTATGGGTGGCTCACTTTTGGTAAAGCCAACCGACCCGCATAGGGCGTATGGCCGCGTGAAGTTCGGTTGGAGGAAAAAGAAGGGCACGCCCGAACAGATTTTGAAGCACATGACGAACTACTTCAGGAAGATGCGTCAGGTCGTCAATGCGACGAGAGACCAACACGCCCATAAGATAGCGCGAGAGCTGGTAGCCGTAGCGAGAGAGTTGACGGCTTACAGTGCTTATGAGGAAGAGTTTCTGGAACAGGTCGGTGACAGGCAGTGGGGGATTGTGGAGCCTGATGGTAGAATGTGGAAGCCTAGAGGCAATGTGATTTATGTTTATCACAAGAGGGACAACCCCGGAGCCTCACGATACTTGAGTGGGTTGAACTTCGTCGAACGTGCTGAGTCAGCAGGTGGTAGTGACCCCTCTGTCGTCAAGGTTTGGATGAAAAGAGTGTGAACCTACGCCCATACGGGTCGGAACGGAGAACGACATGAACAGACAGAAGGTAGCGCGGGAGTTGGTGGGGCTGGCAAAAGAGCTGACGGCAGCGAAAAAGACTCAATTTGACAAGGTCAAGCCCGGTACATCTTTCAAATACAAAGGGAAAACATATTGGAAGGCCAGCCGGACAAGGGCCTGTCTCCAGAAGGACATGAAGGCTTTTCGCCCCGATGATGAGGTTGATACGAGATGAACAGACAGAAGGTAGCGCGGGAGTTGGTAGCCGTAGCGAGGGAGCTTGCCGGAGCGGGGCCGGGTGATGTGAAGTGGCGACTCATTGACCTTCAGGAGGAAGAGGAAGAACTCAAGAAGGAAGTCCGAAGAGTATCTGACGATGTCGCTTATTCTTTCTATGCCCATCCGACCAAGAAGGAGATGGAGAACGACCCCGACAGGGCCATGAAGGCGGTCGAAGACAGGCTGAAGAAGACCCAGTTGGCGAGAAGGCTCATCAAGAAAGTCCAGAAGCTTCTTGCGAGGTAGGAGATTGACATGAACAGGCAGAAGGTAGCCCAAGAGCTGGTGGCCGTGGCTCGCGAGATAGCGGGTGCGGATACATATCGGACTTTCCAGAGGCAACTGAAGGAGTTTAGAGACCTCACGGTAAACATGAGGGAGACCCTTCGGGAGGCCGGAATGGAGCAAGCTGCTGATGTCTGGTATTTGGATGCACAGATGGCTCTTTCGGGAGCAACCAAGCTTTTCAGAAGGATGAGATGAACAGACAGAAAATAGCCCAAGAGCTGGTAGCTGTAGCGAGAGAGCTGACGGGGACTGATGGGTTCGCAGACTCCTTCAATGACGCTGACCGTTCTTTGAGGGCTTTTTTCAGAGAGGTACACACCAGCAAGAGCCTTCCTGATGGGGTTCAGCGAAAGGCAGACAAGCACATACGTGATGCTATGCAGGATTTAGATAAGGCGTTGAATGCCTTGGGTGATTTTTTATGACCCTACGCCCAGATGGGTCGGCATGGAGCACTGAGGCGACCATGTTGAGGTTATCGCTTGCGAGACCTCTAAGGGCAAAAAGCGAAAGGAGGCCATAAAATGGCCGGAACAAGTAATGGTTCATGGTGGCAATATGCGAGGTGGGTGTGGAACATCGCTCGTAACAGCAGAATCACGGAGCCGACAGGCGCGGAACTGGCTGCGGTCAAGACGTTCCTGAAGCTCATCTACAACCCGCAGACGCAGACGGGTACTCGCGTGTGGCTGGCGGACAAGTTCAACAGGCTTTCGGTGACGGCAGCCGCGTCGAACTATCAGGGCGACATCGACTCTGAGCCGACGCACGTTCTCGTCGAGATGCTTGGGGTGGCCGGACGTGACCTTGACGACATCCCCCTGACGGATGCCGAGAAGGGGTACGCTGACACGCTCATCGCCGCGACGGGTAACCGTCGTTACGGTACGGGCGCACTGTTCGGTGGCGTTGGTGGCTCCAACGTGACCATTCCGTAAGGAATCAACGGGGAAGGGCGGTCTTCGGGCCGCCCGGAACCTTGGAGGCCGACATGGACAGACGGAAGGTAGCTCAGGAACTGGTGGCCGTAGTCAGAGAGCTGACGGCGGCATGGTCAACCCGTGACATCCTGAAGGAACTCAAGCACACCGGCATTGAGAACAACAGGCTTGAGGTGCTCGACTATCTCGGAACGCCCGAAGTCAGAGTCTGGCGTATTCAGTCGTGGAATGGTCGTGAGCGTCTTGTCATGCATCAAGAGATGGACAAAGACGAGGCCAAAAAGCTGCTTCAGAAGGCGCAGCGTCAAGGCAACAAGGCTGAATGGTTTCGGTAGGAGGCGGACGTGAACAGACAGCGCGTAGCTCAAGAGCTTGTGAAGATTGCAAAAGAGCTGACGGCTCGCAAGCCTCCTTACTACGATGTGATTTTTCCGATTCTCAGGAGAATGGGGCGCACCGACATAGACCCGCGTCACGTGGAGGCGTATCTCCGTTTGGAGTCGCCGACAAGTACCCTTGACGACTGGTCTCGTGCCAAGTTCCGTCGTCTTGTACCAGAGATTGTTGACGTGATAGATGCAGACCCGAGGGGCGCGGAGCAATTGGCTGATTCTTACGGCATGTAGGGGGCTGATATGAATAGACACAGAATAGCACGAGAGCTTGTGAAGATAGCGAGGGAAGTGGAATCTCGGGCTGTTATCACCACCGACGAGGCACTCCTGAATCTTCGCAATCTTCAAGAAGGCAGACTCGATGCGGACTCTTATGAGGCCAAGGAGACGGTCAATTTTTTGCGGTATAAGGCTATGCGCTTTCGTGATGCTGGCAAGTCCTTGCAGGACGATATGAAGAAATTGGATGATTTCGTCATGAGCGGAGGGACAGCTAATGTCAAATCCATCGGATACATAGCTGCCACGCTGCGGATACTGAAAAGAGAAGGTTTGCTTTAAGGAAGTGGCCGAGGGGGCTGATATGAATAGAAACAGAATAGCACAAGAACTTGTGAGGATTGCAAGGGAATTGATGGCGAGATATCCTTCTGACTACTTTGTCAATCCGGGCGCGGAGTCAAGGGCTCAACGATACGGCCTCATGGATGTGGAGAATGAGGACATGACTGGATTGGGCTTGGCAGCAAAGATGCTCGAATGGCAGGAATCCGAGGGGGGGCGTTGAGGCTTTTGTCTATGATGACGCTGCACGTCGCATGAGACAGGATGGTGTTCGCATGCCGAGGGGTGTAAGAAGGGTTGCGAGACAATTGCGAGCAAGAATAAGCGATGAAGAATTTATTGCCGACCAGTTGAATAACGCTTGGGAGGCGACACCCGAGGATGAAATGATTGACCACTTGACGCGAAATACCAAATACAGTCGCTCTAAAATCAGTCGTCTCGTCAAGAAGTGGTACGATGACCACCGGCTTCGTATGAAGATGGATTTGGCCAGAAAGTGGGAGTGGGAAGACTGGTTGTTGAAGGAGTTGAACTGATGAACAGGCAGAAGGTAGCGGAAGAGCTTGTGGCGGTCGCGAGAGAGTTGGTGGCGGTCGGCCAGACTCCTTTTATGGATGCCGTGGCCAAGGCGTGGAAGAAGTACCGCCATTTCAGGAACGAGCCTGCCATGCAGGACGTGGTGCGGAAATACGACCTCATCGAAGCAGCAATGGCATACGATGACGCCTTGAGAGACACGATGAGGCAATTGGGCCTTACTGCCAGCACGACCGCTTCGAGAGGACGCAGGGCAGGCACATGGGCTCTCCCCAGAACGCCGTCTGACGTGTCCAAAATCTTTGCGATGGTCAAGGAAATGGAGGGGGGCTCACCGCCGAACGACAAGGCGGACCCCGGTCAAGCTTTTTATGGGTTGCTTGGCAATGATAGTCTTTTTGACGACTTCCTGAAGGCCGCAAAGCCATACTACAAGGCTTGCGCCAAGGCCGTGAAAGCCAGAGCCAAAGAGCTGGCAAAACAATCAAGAAACGACTTTCGTAATCCGGTCGAATACGATATGGTTGTCGAGTTGGCGGATAGATTTTAGTGATTTCGGTGCACGGTGCACTGGGAACGGCCATGAGGCCGAAAGTATAAACAACATATGGAGGCTGAGACATGAGCGAGAAGTTCATTCTCACGAAAACGCTGCACTTGGGGTTCGTCAAGGACACCTTCCGTGCAGGAGCGGTCATCGAGCATGACGAGGATAAAGGAAGACTCGTCATTGATGGTCGCAGGTTCGACGACACACGGGACTTGGACATTCTCCAGCGGCACGGCTGGATTGTCCCCTACGACGAGGAAGTCCTCGCGGAGTTCAGGCAGGCCAAGTCCGAGCCCGTCGTACACGAGAAACCCAAACCCATCGAAGGCATGAAGGTCGTTCAGTCGGACGAAGACCTCATGCCGGACCCCATTGACATTCGGGACACCCAAGTCTCCAAGCGCAATCAGGAGGCGAAGGAGGCTGCTCGCAACAAGGCGAAGCAGCGTTCCGAAAATCGTCAGATGGAGATTATCAAGGGCGACGAGACGGTCGAAGAGCGTCTTGCGTCCCTGAAGGACAAGACGGACATCAACTCCATTTCGGAGCGAGTGCGCCTCAAGAGACAGAAGGCCGCGATGCCGGTCGTGAAAGACGACAGTCTCGGAGCCGGAGTCGGCAGGAGCGAGATTCCGCTCAACGCCGGACAAAACCTTCCTTCGAGGGAGGAGGCCGAGGCCAAGAAGGCCGGTGCGCAGGCGGCGGCAGATGCTCGGAAGAAGCAGGTCGAGAAGACCCGCGAGAAGGCCGGGGTGGACGTGCCGGAGGGAGTCGGAGAGGTGGACGAAGTTGTCGCTCAGGAGGTCGCAGACGCCACAGAGGGGCTTATCTTGGACGAAGCTGTATCAGGTAGTCCGGAAGCCGCTCAGAGCGATTCTGGGGCCTCTGAGAGCGTTGACGACATTGACGCCCAGATTGCCGCTTTGCAGGCCAAAAAGGCGGCGATGGAAGGCGAGAAGGCTGATAAGCCTGTAAGAACACCCGTCCGGGCGTGAGGCGGTTATGCTGTACGAATATCAGTGCGAAAAGTGTGGGGAAAAGTTGGAGGGGGCATTTCGCATGGGGGAAGCCCCGCGCACGGTTGAATGCCGGTGCGGGGCTGAGGCCAGCAGGGTCTTCAGTACCTTTGCGCTGAGCATCAACGGCGGCATAGACCGGAAAACCACGTTCGGGGAGGAAATGAAGCAACGAAACGAGCGAGCTGGCCGACGCATGCGTAAAGAGCACGGCAAGGGGCCGGTTCGTACGGTTGCATACGACTACGGGAATGGAAGAGTCGAGGAAGTAAAATGAGATACGGCCCTAAACCCCAAGACCTAACTGGACTTGTCTTCAACAGGTGGAAGGTCTTGGGGTTTGACCGCAGGGTTTCGAGCGGTCATCGTAAATGGTTTTGTCGTTGTGTGTGCGGTATGGAGAAAAGTGTGTATGGGCATTTTTTGAAATCAGGAGTGTCAAAAAGCTGTGGTTGTCTAAAGAGGGAGCTGTCCGCTGTCATATGTCGTGAAAAGTTCGATGACTTGACGGGTATGCGATTTGGTCACTTGTTGGTATTGAGTCGGTCTCGGAATGCGCGAGGCAGAACAATGTGGAATGTGATATGTGACTGTGGGGTTCACATCTCTGTCCGTTCTGATTCGTTGAAAAGCGGTAACACGAAATCTTGTGGATGCGAGAAGATAAGAAAAGCAGCGAATCAGGGTGCGTCTAATGTTTTTAGTCTGGTCGGTCTTAGGTTTGGAAGGTTGGCCGTGCTTCGTCGGGATGTAGACGGCAAGCACGCTTCGCCGCGAAAAGCATATTGGCTTTGTCAGTGCGATTGTGGAAATCAGACAGTGGTTGTAGGCTCATCGCTTACCTGTGGGACTACTCGTTCTTGTGGGTGCTACAAGAGCGACATAACCAGAGAGCGTATGACCAACCACGCGTTGACTGAGGAAGAGAGGCTACTCGGACACAACAGAAGTCTTATTGTTGGACATGTAGAATGGAGGCGGTCTGTCTACGAGAGAGACCATTATACATGTTGCGTTTGTGGCGATAGCCGAGGGGGCAATCTGGTGGCTCATCACAAAGACGGCTGGGAGTGGTGCAAGGAGCGTCGTCTTGATGAAGATAACGGAGTTACGGCTTGCGAGGATTGTCACAAGGAGTTTCACCATGCTTATGGATGGGGTGGCAACACAGAGAAGCAATGGAGGAAGTTTGTTGCCTCCAGAAGGGAAAAGGAGGCAGTAGCATGACCAGTCATAAGTCCTTGGCGCAGACCCGTTTGTACCGCACGAGCGATATTTATTTTGCGAGTTTTCTCTGCTCATTGGACTTTCCCTTGGAGGCTACGGAGAACGAGAAGAACCCGGAGGGCAACAGGAAGGTCGTTTTCGTGTTCAAGATGACAGATGACCACCTTCGAAGGGCCAAAACCGGCTATTTTAGCGGTACGGCGACTATCAAAGCCAGAAAGTTCGTGGACAATATCCGCAGTCTGAAGTCCATGTGCTTCGTCGTCATCATAATTTGCCTCATGCCGCTCTCTGTGTTTGTCTAATAATCCTTTGATATTTCTCCCATTGGTGGAGGCCAATGTGGAGAACTATCGTCAGATGGCGAGGCGAGTAGCGTCCACGGAGGTCGTTGCCGCCTCGCTTCTTTTTGGAGCCCAGAGGCCAAGCGACCTCTTTGGTGCGACATTCTTTGATATTCGCCAGAAAGCCAAGGACTTGAAAGAGGACTGGTCGCAGAAGGCGAAGACGAAATTGGAGAAGGCCCTCAAGGCCGACATGAAGGCCAAGAAGGTTCCGGTCTCGTCTTTTCAAATCAGTCTGGGCAAGTATCGGGGCAGCAGGTTTGTGACCTCTGCCAAGCTGAGGGTGAAGATGAAGGACGAGAAGTCCGCGCAGAATCTGCTCAAATATCTCCAGTCGAAGTTCAGTCCCAAGTTCAAGCTGAAAAATTATGATTCCGATTCGGGAGAAGCATATTTCAATGTTCGCTGATATGCCATTGTGTCAATGTGGGTGCGGAAATAGGGTAAGGAGGAAGGAAAGCCGATTTCTCCGTGGGCACTCATCTCGTACGCCGGAGGCCAGAAAGGCTATTGGTGATAAGCGGAGGGGTGTCCCGCTTTCTACGAAGCATAGAAAAAAGTTGTCTGAGTCGCATATGGGTAACGTATCTGGTATGAAGGGAAAGCACCACACTGAGGAATCAAAGGTGAAGATGGGAAGAAAAGGCAGAAAGATGTCGGCAGACAGTTGTCGTAAGATGTCTGAATCAAGAAAGGGGCACCTAGTCTCACGTGAGACTAGGCGACGCATTTCTGATGCGACAAGGGGTAGGCGGTCATCTATGGAAGGCAGAAAGCACTCAGACTCGACGAAGGAGAAAATGAGGATTTCTACATTGAGGCGATTGTCAGAACAATGCTTCAACGGAGAACCCATGGTGCCTTGTGTTGGTTATGATGAGAGAGCGTTCCTTGATGATGTTCAGAGATTTTGCCCTTTTGTGGTTGAAAGGCAATTTCAGGTTTCTGGTTACTTTTTGGATGGGTATATCCGAGAGATTTGTCTTGGCATAGAGTTCGACGAGGCTAAGCATCGAAGGAAGAAGATGAGAGCCAAAGATAAAGAAAGAGAAATGCGGATAATTGAGAGGCTTGGCTGTATCATCTGGCGTGTCTCTAGGTCGGAATGGCTGGAAAATCCACAAGCCGTTCTTGATGATTTTAGGAAGATACAAAAAGCCGCATAGCACAGCAGAGCGGCGAGGCGTTCTACAACGTGAGGTAAGCATGGCTCCTGAGTGGATAAGTGTTGAGTCTGTATCGAGCATCCGGACATCTGGCACAAGGCTCAAGCCGTTTTCCGGAAGGCTACGAAGCAGTCCGGAGCCGATATGGATTTTGAAGACGAAGGGCGTCCTGTACAAGGACAGGTTTGGAAAAATCAGTTTTACTTGGATGGTGCATCCAGAGCTGGACGGCAGAGATTGGGTTGTGAAGAGCACGCTGTCGTTCGCCCCGGCGACGAATGGGAGCTTTGCGAACGAGAAGTACCGGGAGTTCGTAGAGGAAGGCATCGTACCGGGCAAGTCGAACAACGTGGTGTTCGGCATCAAGGAATACGTTCTGGAAGATGAGCCAAGGCCGAGTGACCCGGTGAGCGATGTCAATGGTGTCATAGCAAAGCACGCGGACGGTTTGAAGAAGGCAAGGAAATTCTGGAAGAGACAGTTGACTGAAGCAAAGAAGCAGATGCTCGCATCGGAGGAGAACATGAAGGAAGCCAGAGAGCTTTTGAAGCTGGCCCGAGAGATTCTCGGTCGGGCCGAGTTCTCGATAGGTGACATCGTTGTCGTGAAGAACAAAGGTCGTGAAATCGAGGATGTGGTGGAGGATTACAAGCTCAGGGGAGGTAAGTGGGTCTATGAGCTGGAGAAGACCAAGGGCCAGATTCCACAGGAGCAGCTTAGGTGGGCGTCTCGCTCCAGACGCGCTTTTCAGGTGCCTCTTGGTGAGACCTCTCTGGCTGGCATGAGCAAGCAGGTGGCAAAGAGAAACGTGAACAAGCTCCTCTCTCGTTATACAAGGGGTCTGTTCAGGGATTCAAGTTGGCAAGCTGTCCACAAGATTTTTGACGCTATGGACGCGGCCCAAATCAATTGGCACATGACGGACGCCGAATATAGGCACAACGACCAAGGAGTCCCAACAGCCAAGGAATGGAAATTTGAAATTGATTTCATCAACAATCGTGACCGGAAAAACACGCTTTATGGTATTGTTGTAGCCTCGGGGGCAGGCAGTGTCGAAGACCCGTTGGATAGGTATGATTTGGTCGCTTACGTGAGCTAAGGAGAATGACATGAACGAGATTGCAGAAGCACTGATGCAGTTGGCCAAGGAACTGGAGAGGGGAGAGAAGACAGCCGCCGCAAGGCCGTGGTCTCCTCGTGTTATGGGCGAATGGATAAAAACAGTCAAGGCCCCCACTAACGCCCTTGGGCACGAGTGGAAGAAGGTCTCAACCTCCCTCAAGAAGGCGGAAAGAAATCTGGGTAACCGGCAGGAACTCTATGCCGAGCTTTTGGATGCGAGAGACGCACTGGATGCTATCGCAGATTATCATCGGATGGCAAATAATAAAGTCCTTGGTGCGTTGCAATATGTAGATATGGCGGAGGAGTGAAATGAGAGAAGCCAAAGCCCTTTTGAATCTGGCTAAGGAGCTGGTGGCTGTTGGAGAAGTGTCGCTCGAAGACCTGAGTGGCTCTATTTCGTTCAGTCCGAAGTTCATAACGGGTAAGACTTTTTACGTGCATCCGGGTCTTGGCGGAATCTTTGTGCGCGGCCCCTATGGGGCAGAGTATTTCCGGAAAATTCGCTGGCGAGACCGGCACGGCGAGTTGGGGCTCAGTGGTGCCCCCATAGACGTGCAGAGGGCTTTTGATTATTATGGAGGCAATTTGAGGAAGCTGATTGCCGAATTGAAGCGTACTAAGGCTTTTCACATCAAGAAGATAGCATGAGGAGTGGACAATGTCGGTGTTCCCCGGAACTTACATACCCACAGGCGTAGGCTCGTCGGCGGTGTTCAACACGCTGATTGACGAGTACATGACGCCGAGGTTGATGTCGTTCCGACAGATTTGCATTCACGATGAGCCGTGCAATCTGAGTCCGGATGACCAGCTTACATGGAATACGACCTTTGGTAACTGGCTTCAGGATGCGCCGTTGCGTATTCGGAAGAATGGCATCCTTGTGGCAAGTGCGTCGGTGACGGTCGTGAGTTATAGATACGGTACGTTTCAGGTGGGCGCAGTGGATGTCGGCGCGGACACGAGACCACGCGATACCGTTGAGGCCGATTATTGGCTTGACTACTTCACGGTTGAAATTCTGGAGGGCTTCTACAAGGCAGCCGTTTCCATCATCAACATGAGGGCGATTGGC
>Ga0180437_10009030_pt1 | contig 12453 bp, 9 predicted proteins | sample SS_ome_4_FD_132410 | JGI IMG/M metagenome (GOLD analysis project Ga0180437, IMG submission 132410) | Hypersaline lake sediment archaeal communities from the Salton Sea, California, USA - SS_3_D_1 metaG | ecosystem: Environmental > Aquatic > Non-marine Saline and Alkaline > Hypersaline > Sediment...
ACTGGATGGTCGTCTTGCATCGCCTTCTCAAGACGAGGAAGTGCTTTGGGATGCCGCGAGGTGGCCAGGTCGGCAACCTCCATGATGCGAGCCAGCGGGTAGCGATCGCTTTGGGCATAGTCGTAGAGCGTGCCCTCGCCCGCCAGGCTGGAGAACATCGACTCGGGAATGAAGCCCGTGTCGCGGACTTCGAGCGTCTTGGCAAAGAGCGCTTTCCGCATGGTCTCGAGGCGGTCGGCGTAGAGAGGATCGCCAGCGAGGTTGTTCACCTCGTAAGGGTCGGCCTGGACCTCGTAGAGCTCTTCCGACGGCTTGGGCTGCCAATAGCGTGCCTGCACAGAGTTGCATTTGCCGTCCAGATAGGCCAAGTGCCACGCCCGCATGCTCTTGAGAACCTCGAACGGGTAGGAGTAGTGCTGTCCCCAGGGCACCTGCGGCGAGAAGTTGCGGACGTAGCGGAACCGCTCGTCGCGGACCGCGCGGACGAAGTCGTAGCGCTCGTCCATGCGGCCGCGGAAAAGGAACGCATAGGGCTCGGCCGGCTGTTGCTGCTCTCCCAGAAACGCGCGACCCTGCATCTGCGGCGGAATTGGCACGCCGGCCAGGGAGAGGAGCGTGGGGGCGAAGTCGACGAAGCTCACCGGCCGTTCGACCGTCTCGCCCGCCGCGGCCGGAGCGAGCTGTGCCCACTTCTGGGGAAAGCGGATGATCAGCGGCACGCGCGTGCCCGAGTCGTGGATGTTCCGCTTGCCGCGGGGCAGGGCGCCGCCGTGGTCCGAGTAGTAAAAGACGATCGTGTCGTCGGCCAGACCTGCCTCCCGAAGCTCTGCCAGGAAGGCGCCGGCCTGCTCGTCCATCAGGGTCACGTCGTCGTAGTAGTTGACCCATTCGTCGACGACGTCGGGCACCCTGGGATGGTAGGGCGGAATGGCGATCGTGTCGTGATCAAGCCGCGGCGTGGCGGGCAGTTGGCCCGTCTGGCGCATCTTCTCCGCTCTCTGCGGCGAGCTCTCGTGGCTGGTGGTCAGGTTGAAGATGGCAAAGAACGGCTGGCCCGGCTCGCGGTTCTTGTAGTGGGCCTTGCTGCTGCTCTCGTCCCATTCGTCCTGGCTCGGATTGGCGATGTTGTAGTCCTTCTTGCTGTTGTTGGTACAGTAGTAGCCGGCTTGTCGGAGGTACTTGGGGTATTTCCAGAACGCCTCGGGAATCAGGTACCGGCTGCGATGGTGCTGAAGGCCGACAGTCGGCGGGTACATGCCCAGGATCAGCGTCGTGCGGGCGGCGGAGCAGACGGGGGCGTTGGCAAAGGCGTTCCTGTAGCGGACGCCCTCGGCGGCCAGCCCGTCGAGGTTCGGCGTCCTCGCTTGCTTGTCGCCGTAACAGCCGAGCAGGGGGCTGTTGTCCTCGCTGGTGATCCAGAGAACGTTCGGCCGCTCGGCGGCAACCGCCTGGGCGGACACGGTGCCGGCCAGCACCAGCAGCAGAGCCTGATAGAGTCTCATGGGGCGTCTCCTTAATGTGCGGCAACTCAGTTTGCGCCCGGCCGTCTCCTGCAACGGGCCCGGTCGGGCCATTATAGCGTGCCGATCGCGGACCGCAAAACTTGCGGGCGACGGGTGGCACCGGCAGGGCCAGGCTCGAAGGATCAGAGGCGCCCCGCGGTGGACCGGTCCGGCAGCGGGATCTCGCGATCGAGCATGAGCGCACGCACGAACTGGACCGGCGGCGATCCGAACGAGAGCACCTCGTCATGGTACGTCTTGAGGTCGAAGCCGGTGCCCCGCAATTCTTCCACCTCGCGGCGGAGTTCGACGTGTTCCAGGTAGCCCACAAAGTACGTCGACAGTTGCGCCGAAGTCAGTTGCGCCCGCTTCCACTTGCCGGCCGCCTCCCGCTCTTCCTGAAAAGCATCTTCCATCAGCAGCCCTAAGGCGTCTTTTTCCGCAACGCCGTCGACGTGGACCGCCTGGTCGAGAATCGCGTTGGTCGTGTCGCGGAGGTACCATTTCAGCACGATCAACTGCATGAGCGGGTCGCCGTCGAGGAATCCCCGCTCACACATCATCCACTCGGTGTAAACGGCCCAGCCCTCAACGAATACGCCCGACGAGAGAACCGCTCGCAGCTTTCCCGGGTAGCGGTTCGAGTGCGACAACTGGAGGAAATGGCCCGGCATCGCCTCGTGGATCGTCAGGTTGTGGATGGAGCGGACGTTGTATTCGCGCAGGAAGGAGCGCGCTTGTGCCGGCGTCCAGTCGTCCGGCAGGGGGGCAACCGCGTAGAAGGTCTTCTGCCCGACGTCCAAAGGGCCGGGCGAGTCGCAGTAGGCCAGACTCACGCCTCGCTCGAACTCCGGCATGACGATGATCTCCAGAGGATCGGGCGGCAAGGTCACGAGGTCCTGCCGGTGGACAAAGTCGGTGGCCAGCTCCAAGGAATGCTTTGCCGCTTCGACGATGCCGTCGGCCCGCGGCCGCTCGGCGTAGGCCAGCTCCAGGCAAGCCCGTATGATCGCCCGCCGGTAAGCATCCGAAGGATCGGAAGGGAACTCGGTGTAGGGATACTCATGACGGTAAATACCTTTGGCAATTTCATACATCCTCTCGCGGACTTCGCGGAGCTGCCGCTCTGCCCTTTGTCGAATCTCCGCCCGCGTGAAAGACGTCTGGAGAACGCGGGAAAGCTTCTCGTCGTAGAGGTCCGCCCCCAATCGAAAATCGCCGCCCGCTCGCGGGAGCAGCTCCGCTTCGAGCCATTTCTGATGCGCGTCCACCGCGTCGCGGGCGACGGTCATGGCTTTTTCGAGGCGGCTGCGCTCGTCTTCAGACAGTCGGTCGAGGCACGGCTTGACCATGTTCTCGAGCATGCTCAGCACGCCGCGATTCTGGTCGACCGCCGTGCGGGCGTGGACCTCCGGCACGCGAGCCGGCCGCAGCGCCGCTCGAATCTCGTCGAACAACCGAGGAAACTGCTCGAGGCGTTCCGCTACCCTCGCCAATCGCTCTTCAAGCGGGGCGAACTGGCGGGCCATCAGGCCATAGATCGCGCTGCCCGACAGCCGCGTGTAAGAGAGCGGATTCCAGGCCCACTCTTGGAGTGTTTCCAGATGCCAAAGCTGCGCTTGCAGGTGATGCCGGAGCATGGCGTAGTCGACCTGCTTCGCCCGCCCAAGCTCGCGCGGCTCGATTTCTGCGAGCTGCTCCAGGAACGAGCGGAGGAATCGCGCCTCCGCGTCGCGAGCGGAGGCATTTACCCGATCGAGCCGGCCGTCGAAGCGGTGGTCTCCAAGCAGCGTGGCGGAGACGGGCGAGAAGGCCGGGAACTGATCGATGTAGCGGGCAGCCAGCTCATCGAACCGCCGATCGGCCGGAGTCTCTCCCGCCGCGGCGAAGCACGAGGCCGTCACGGCCGCGATAGCAGCAACCGTCGAAAAGGGCACAAGCCGGCGTTGGAACATGGCTATTTCCATGTGGCTGAAAGGGAAGCATGACGCGGTCGCATGACAGCGTTGAAGGACGGCTCCGTCAAAACAATTTGACGCAGATCGGCATGCCGCGTCAAGCGCCGGCGCACCCGTCCGCGACAACCGGTTCAAGTTGGGTCCGATCGATCTACCCAATTGCAGCGTCGGGCGGGAAGTGTTATGGTGACGCGCGAAAGCCGCAGGCGGCGGATACAACGACGCCAACGCCGGCCGGCTGCGGCACGAGGCGATTTGAGGACGATCCTTCCGGCATCTTCTGAGCGATACCATGAGACACCGTACTACTTGCCGCCTTCTTCTTGCACTCGTCGCCATCGCGGCGACGGCTCTTGAGCCACGGCGGGCAGACGCCGCCGAAAGAGAAATCCCTCCGAACGTCGCCATCATCATCGCCGACGACCTGGGCTACTCCGATCTCGGCTGCTACGGCGGCGAGATCGAGACGCCGAACCTTGACGGACTGGCATCCGGCGGGCTTCGCTTCACGCAGTTCTACAACACGGCCCGCTGCTGGCCCACCCGCGCCTGCGTGCTTACCGGCTACTATGCCCAGCAGGTTCGCATGGACCCGCCCAAGGGCCGGCTGCCGGAGTGGACGCGCGTCTTGCCCCATTATCTCAAGCCGCTGGGCTACCGAAGTTACCAGAGCGGCAAATGGCACTTGCACGGCGCGCCGCGGGCGGTCGCCGACGGCGGGTTCGACCGCTCGTACCTGGTTGCCGACCAGGACCGCTTCTTCTCGCCCCGGCGGACGTCGCTGGACGACGAGCCGCTGCCGCCGGTGGCGGAAGGGTCCGGCTACTACGCCACGACCGCGATCGCCGAGTACGCAATCCGCTTTCTCAGAGAACACGCCGAGCAGCACGCCGAGGAGCCGTTCTTTCTTTACCTCGCGTTCACCTCGCCGCACTTCCCGCTGCACGCGCCGGCGGAGGACGTCGACCGCTATCAACAGCGCTACGCCGTCGGCTGGGACGCCATCCGAGAGCAGCGCTACAAGCAGCTCCGGGCGTCGGGCATCGTCCGGTGCCCCCTGTCCCCGGCTGAGCCCGACGTAATCCCGCACTGGAACTTTCCGGCCGAGCGACTCGCAGCAGAGATCGGGCCGGGCGAGGCCCCCGGGGCGGTTCCCTGGAACGAGCTGTCTCTGGAGCAGCGGGCCTTCCAGGCGATCAAGATGGCCATTCACGCCGCCATGGTCGACCGCATGGACCGGGAGATCGGCCGAGTGCTGGATCAGCTCAGGGCGATGGGTACCTTCGAGAACACGGTGATCTTTTTTCTCTCGGACAACGGAGCCAGCGCCGAGCAGATCATCCGCGGCGACAACCACGACCCGGACGCCGCGCCGGGATCGGCAAAGTCTTACTTGTGCCTGGGCCCCGGCTGGTCGACCGCCGCCAACACGCCCTTCCGCCGCCACAAGTCGTGGGTGCACGAAGGCGGCATCGCCACGCCGCTGGTCGTGCACTGGCCGAAGGGCATCTCCGCCCGCGGCGAGCTAAGGCATGACGTCGGCCACGTGATCGACTTCGTGCCCACCTTGCTCGATTTGGCCGGAGGGCAAGCTTCGGGCCGGTGGAACGGGCCGCAGCCGCCGCCGCTGCCGGGCAAGAGCCTCGTGCCGGCCTTTGCCCGCAACGGCGCGACCGAGCGGGACTTCTTTTTCTTCAGCCACGGCGGCAACCGGGCCCTTCGCGCCGGCGACTGGAAACTGGTCTCTGCCCGCGACGACGACCGCTGGCACTTGTACGACTTGGGCGCAGATCGGTCGGAGACAAAGGACCTGTCGGCCGGACAGCCGGAACGCGTCCAACAGATGGAGACCCGCTGGACGCGCCTGGACGCCGAATTCCGCCGTCAGGCCGAATCCCAGTGACCCGGCGAGACAGGCCCCTGGTCGCTTGCGTGAGCAGGAGCGATTTCGGAGGGGAAAGCCCCGATTTCGCTGCGCGAAAATTCGAACAGCCCCCAGGTTGTTTCCCGATCGCGCCCTAATGGCCGCCGCAGCCGGGGCACCCCCCTCCAGAGGTGTAGTTCGGGTTCTCGATGGAGAAGCCGCGCCCCATCGGACCGTCCTGGAAGTCGATCTTCGTGCCGTCCAGGTGGAGGGCGAATTTCTTCGTCGTCACGACGGAAACGCCGTGGTTTTCGTAACGGGCATCGACCTTGACGTCGTAGCTGTTGTCGAAGTTCAGCGAATACTGCAGGCCGGAGCAGCCGCCCCCCGCGACGCCCATCCGCACGATGGTTCCCTCTTCCAGGTCCTGCGATTCCATGATCCGCCGAACTTCCTTGGCGGCGCTTTCGGTCAACGTAATGGCCATCAGTCTGGTCCACTCCAAAGTCAAAAGGTGCTGAGAGTTCAGTTCACGTTTCTTCATCCTACGCCAGGCGGGCGAGAAGGCCAAGAGGCGAGCCGAGCATCAGGCCTCCGGCCGGATCACCGGCAGCGTGCTCATCTTGCGGAGCCGCGCGACGCACTCGCCAACGGCCTCGATGGCGTACTCAACCTCCTCGGCCGTGTTGAATCGTCCCAGGCCGAAGCGGATGCTGCCCCGGATGAGGTGGTCGTCGAGCCCCAGGGCTCGCAGAACGTGGCTCGGCTCGGGGTGGGCGGAGGTGCAGGCGCTGCCGGTGCTGGCCGCTATCGTGCCGAGGCTCAACAGCAGCGACTCACCGTCTACGTAGGCAAAGCTGACGTTCAAGTTGCTCGCCAGCCGCAGATCTTCGTGCTCAAGCGCCGGGCCGTTCAGCACGACGTCGCTAAGTGCCGTTGAGAGGCCATGATAGAGCCGGTTGCGAAGCCCGCGAAGCCTTGCGGCCTCCGCCGGCATCTCGGCCAGACAAAGCTCCAGCGCTCGGGCAAAGCCGACAATGCCGGGCACATCCAGGGTCCCGCTGCGGAGGCCGCCCTGGTGTCCGCCCCCGGAGATCAGCGGCTCCAGCCGCACGTGCGGGGCCCGGCGGCGGACGTATAGCGCCCCCACGCCCTTCGGCCCGTACATCTTGTGGGCCGTGAAGCTCATCAGGTCAACTTGGAGCTCCTCGACGTCGACGGGGATCTTCCCCACCGCCTGGGTGGCGTCGCAGAGCAGGAGCACCTCCCGCTGCTTGCAGATTCGGCCGATGTCGGCCAACGGCTGGATCACGCCGATCTCGTTATTGGCCAGCATCACGGAGACCAACACGGTGTCGTCGCGGATCGCCCCGGCGACCCGATCCACTTCAATCACGCCGGCACGCTCCGCCGGGCTTCCAATGACGGGCAGAAAAGTGATCTCGTAGCCGAGTTGGCCGAGCTTCTTGAGCGGATCGAGGACCGAGGGGTGCTCGGTGACCACGCTCACAATGTGGTTGCCTTTGCGCCTGGCTCGCTCGGCCACGCCGCGAATCGCCAGGTTGTTGCTCTCCGTCGCCCCGCTGGTGAAGACGAGCTCTTTGGGCTGGGCGCCGATCGCCCCGGCGATGGACTGCCGGGCGGCATCCACCGCCTCCTTCGCCCGCCAGCCGAACGAGTGCGTCGTGCTGGCAGCGTTGCCGAAAGTCTCGGTGAAAAACGGCAGCATCGCCTCCACGACGCGGGGATCGACGCGCGTCGTGGCGTGATTGTCCAGGTAGATCGGCGTTGGCGTCACGAGTTGCGGGGCTCAGGCTTTCAAAACAGCGTATCGTCCGCTTGCCGACCGCCACTCAAAACCGGCCGGCGGAACCGAACAAGGCGGTCACGCATATCTGCGACCACGTCTCGAACCCCGCGAGGTCTGCCAGGATCTCCTCGATCGGCTGGAAGCCGCTTTGGATGATCTCGCTTTCGCGAGGGCGGACCTCGGGGCGTTCCACGTCGAACAAATGCACCACGCCGAGGTGGACGCGGCCCACCTCGGTCTGGTCGTCGTTGATCAGGCCGACACAGCGGGCAGAGTAGGGGGTCTCGACAGCGACTTCCTCGTCCAGTTCCCGCTGCATTCCTTCCCGGTAGGGATCGGCCGCCTGATCGGCGCCCGCGTCCACCGCCGAGATGTGCCCTCCGATGCCCACGCTCCGCTTGCGGTGCAGTCGGCCTTCGCCCTGGCCGGTGCCGCGGGTGTATTGGAAGAGGGTCTGCCGGCCTCGGCCGCCCCGGTGCCGGAAGACGACGTAAGGGATTAACTGCTTAAAGCCTGGGTCTTCCTCGACCTCGTGACGAGGGCGGTAGCTGGTGTGCTCAGGGCTGAACAGCACGTCCAGATAACGATCGACCTCGGCGGTGAAGCCTTGAAAATGGCCGAGGCGATGGAACAACTTGGTGGGCACGACAAGAACGTGTTCAGCGAGGACTTCGGGCACGAGGGGGTCCTTCTGTTGTGCGGGGCTGACGGCTGGCGATTAAGCAGGGCAGCCCCGGTGAGACGGCGTCGCGCCGCGGCGCCTTGGTCAGACGGCCATCCAAGTATACGGGTCGGCCGGCCGTGTGGCGAGCCACTCCCGCCGGCCCCACTTGCGAGGCTCTCAAAGGACCAGCATCGCGTCGCCGTAACTGTAGAAGCGGTACTCCTCCCGGATCGCCTCAGCGTACGCACGCCGGATCAACCCATCCCCGCCGAAGGTGCGCACAAGGACCAGGAGCGTTGTGCGGGGCAGGTGGAAGTTGGTCAACAAGGCGTCCACGGCACGGAACTCGTACGGCGGCCGGATGTACAATTCCGTGTGCCCGCAGAACGGCCGCAGCTTCCCGGACGCCGCCGCCGTTTCCAACAGGCGGACACTTGTGGTGCCGACGGCCACGATGCGGCCTCCCCGCCGGCGGCATGCCGAGATCGTTTCCACCGTATTTCGGTCGATCTCCCCCCATTCAGAGTGCATTCGATGGTCAGCCAGCGTCTCGGTCTCGATGGGTCGGAACGTGCCGGTCCCCACGTGGAGCGTCAGGTTGCAGATCGTGACGCCCATCTCCTTCAGTCGCCAAAGCAAACGCTCGGTGAAATGCAACCCGGCCGTGGGGGCGGCGACCGCCCCTGGGACCCGGGCGTAAACGGTCTGATAGTCTTGGCGGTCGGACTCGACCATCGCCCCCTTGCGGACGTATGGCGGTAGAGGAACACGGCCCACCCGCTCCAAAAGCGCGAACGTCTCCTCATCAGTCTCGGGACGGGCGATCCAGGTTCCGTCCGGTTCTTTCAGGCAAAGGCGGAGCCGGATGTCCTCGCACCCCCGGGCGTTGATCAGGGCAATCGTCTCCCCGGGGCGCGCTTTTCCCCGCGTCTTGCTCATCACCCGCCAGGGGCCGGCAGGATCGAAGCCCAGGAACAACCCTTCCCACTGTCCGCCCGTGCCCGTGCGAAAGCCGACAAGTCGGGCCGGGACCACGCGGGTGTCGTTGAGCACCAGGCAATCACTGGGCAGGAGGATCTCGGACAGGTCGCGGATGTGCTTGTGCTCCAATGAGTTACGCGAGCGATCGACGACCAGCAGGCGGGCGTCCGCACGATGCCGCAATGGCGACTGGGCGATCAACCGCTTCGGCAGATCGTAGTCGTACTGGGAGATCTCGGACATCGATGCGGGCTAACTCGGGTGGTCCGCAGCCAAGCTGAGCTTTACTCGGCCGGATCAACGTAGTATAAGCCGCAAGCCTCGGCCAGAGCAGGGGATAGACCACTGGCAACGTTCTAATTGCCATGGCGAAACTGAAAGTCGCGCTGTGTATCACCGACCTCGATGTCGGCGGGGCTGAGCGGGCGTTGGTGGAACTTGCCACAAGGCTGGATTGCCGGCGCTTCGAGCCGGTGGTCTATTGCCTTGGTCCGCGACCCGACCCGGACGAGGCGTCCTGCGTGCCGCCGTTGGAGGCGGCCGGCGTTACGGTCCACTGCCTGGGTGCGCGGCGAAGCTGGCAGTTGGTGGCGGTTGTCCGGCGGCTTGCGGGGCTCTTCCAGGCCTTCCAGCCGGACCTCGTGCAGGGTTTTCTTTTCCATGCCAACATGGTCAGCCGTTTGGCCGCCTGGAAGACCGGCATCGGGCCGGTCGTCTCCGGAATCCGCGTGGCCGAGCCGAGAAAGTGGCACCTCTGGGCGGATCGACTGACAGGCTCCCTGGTCGATCGCTATGTCTGCGTAAGCCACGCCGTCGCCCATTTTTCGCAGGCCCGGGCGGGATTGCCGCCCGAGAAGCTCGTGGTAATCCCCAATGCGGTGGACTTGGGCCGCTTTCCAGCCAAGTCGGCAGTGGAGCTGGCCGGTCTAGGCATTCAGCGTGATCGCCGGCTCGTCACCTACGTCGGTCGCTTGGAGCGGCAAAAAGGAGTCCGATGGCTCATCCAATCCGCCCGGCGTTGGCTGGATCGCCTGCCTGACTGCGACCTGCTGATCGTGGGCGAGGGGCCGCAGCGAAAGCAACTGGCCAACCTCTGCCGGGGTCAAGCCATCGGCGGGCGGGTCCATTTTGCCGGATGGCGGGTGGACGTTCCCGAAATCCTTGCAGCAAGCCAACTTGTTGTCCTGCCGTCGCAATGGGAGGGCATGCCGAATGTGGTTCTGGAGGCCATGGCCAGCCGCTTGCCGGTCGTGGCCAGCGACGCGGAAGGTGTCCGGGAGTTGTTGGGACCTGCCGCCGACGAGCAAACGGTTCCGTACGGTGACTCGGCCCAGCTGGCAGAGCGGATCGTACGGCTCGTCTGCGACGCGGAATCAGCCGACGACTTGGGCCGGCGCAATCGCCAGCGGGCGGAGGCGGAATTCACTTTCGATCGGGTAGTTCGGGCCTATGGGGAGTTCTGGGAGTCGCTTGCGGCAGGCTAGCGGGGGAGACAAAGATTTTTTTCCGTGGCAGTTGCGAGACAACCGGCGGCTGGAAGTCGATTGGCAGCCGAAAGCTACGCCAAGCGGCGTCGACGCAACGCCCAAGACGGCCCCAGAAAGCCAGCTTGACGTGTCGGCCGAAGTAGCTATTCTTGGGTCTCTATGGGGATTAGTGGGGCGAAGTGGTAGACCATGTTGCTTACCGGAACCTTCCCCCGCTCCCTGGATGAAAAACAACGAGTGGCGGTCCCAAAACGGCTGCGAGACGCGCTAGGATGCCCCGAGGGTGGGGATCTCTACGTGGCTCCCGGCACGGACGGCTCCCTGGCGATTTACACGGAGGAATCTTTCGGACGGCTGGCCGAGCGTTTGACCCTGGCCTCGCCGGCCCAGCGGGAGGTGCGCGACTTTGCCCGGCTGTTTTACGGCTCCGCCCAGCGGGTTGAGCTGGATGGGCAGGGGCGGATTCGGATCCCGTCGGAGTTGGCACGGCAAGTTCAACTTGGCAAAGAGGTCGTCCTGGTTGGGGTTCGCGACCATTTGGAGCTTTGGGCGGCCGATCGCTGGGAAACCTACCGCAGAGAAAAGCAGGCCCACTTCGACGAGATTGCCGAGGCCGCGTTCGGCGGCCCCCACTGAAAAGCGAATAAACACCCGTTCACACCTCCGCCCGACTTTCGCCGGCCGAGACAACCTATTCGCCACCACCAGGAGCCACCCGAATCGCGTTCGTTCGTCCTCGTTCGCCACGCGTGAGAACCTCTAGCGTCAACCTGTGGCCACCGGCTGACGCACCGCCACCACCAGCGCCGAGCGGAGAGGCCTCTCACGGGCGGGGCAGTAGGGAGGCAACCCTGCCGCGAACTGCGGACCCATTTCGTCGTCCATGCCGACGAGGGGACCGCTGGCACTCAACCTCGCTTGGGCACAGGGACGTGCCCGAGGGGGAGTGCTTTTCCCTCGCCGCGCAGACAAGAACTCCTCTGCGGCTACCCCAATGAACTACTCCCCGCCGGTGCACCAGCCCGTCATGCTCGACGAGGTCGTCCAATGGCTTCGGCCCCGCGCCGGCGCCATCCTCGTCGACGGCACGCTCGGCGGCGGCGGCCACACCCGCGCGCTGGCCGAGTACGTGGGCGAATCGGGGCGCGTCGTGGCCCTGGACCGCGACCCGGCGGCGGTCGAGGCGGCCCAGGCGGCCCTCGCCGGCCTGCCGGTCGACGCCGTCCATGCAAGTTACGCCGACCTGCCCGAGGTGCTCGCAACCTTGGCAATCGAGGCGGTCGACGGCGTGCTGCTCGACCTGGGCGTCTCCAGCGACCAGTTGAGCGATCCCGAGCGGGGCTTCAGCTTTTCCGCCGACGGCCCATTGGATCTCCGCTTCGATCCCACCCAGGGAAAGCCTGCCTGGCGGCTGTTGGAGCGAATGAGCGACGAACACCTGGCCGAGTTGATCTACCGCTACGGCGAAGAACGGTACAGCCGGCGAATCGCCAAGGCGATCGTCCAGCGGCGGCGGACCGAGCCGATCCGAACGGCCGCCGAGTTGGCCGAGCTGGTGCGGCGGTGTGTCCCCAAGCCGCGGACCTGGCACGCGATCGACCCCGCCACGCGGACCTTCCAGGCACTGAGGATCGCGGTCAACGACGAATTGAAGTGGCTCGAGGTCGGCCTGCGGCGGCTGCCCGACTGCCTCAAGCCACAGGGACGTTTGGCGGCGATCAGCTTTCATTCGCTCGAGGATCGCCGCGTGAAAGAGGCCTTTCGCAGCGACCCCCGCTTGCAGCCGCTGACCAAAAGGCCGCTTCGGCCGAGCGAAGAGGAAGTCGCCGCCAACCCCCGCTCCCGCAGCGCAAAACTCCGCGTCGCGGAACGATTATGAAAGGAAAGTCGAAAGCGGACGGCGGCAACACGACCAATCACCCACTCTCGACTCCCTCCTCTACCACCCCTACTCACCACTCACCACTCACCACTCACCACTCACCACTCTTCCAACGGAGGTTCCGTGATGGGCAAGGAAGCCAAAATCGGTCTGGCGGTGATTTTCGTCCTGCTGGTGGTCTTCGCCGCAGCGCTTTACAAGCGGTTCGCCAGCGGGCACTCCGGCCCGGCAGACGCAAGCGCCGCCGCGGAGGCAGACTCGCAACAGCAGAGTCTCCCGCCCGACTCTCCCAACGGCAGCGAGCT
>Ga0180437_10009031_pt1 | contig 12453 bp, 6 predicted proteins | sample SS_ome_4_FD_132410 | JGI IMG/M metagenome (GOLD analysis project Ga0180437, IMG submission 132410) | Hypersaline lake sediment archaeal communities from the Salton Sea, California, USA - SS_3_D_1 metaG | ecosystem: Environmental > Aquatic > Non-marine Saline and Alkaline > Hypersaline > Sediment...
CGCTTGGTAGCGAACTCCGAATCGCAACACGGGGGCTGACGCAGGCGAGCGACACCGCCTCAGGCAAAGGGAGCGAAACGGGGGCCGTAGGGTTGTTACGAAAAGCCAACCAAGTCATTCCCAACTGGATTGGGAATCTGGACAAGGATAAGGACACCGGCCCCCATTAGTGTCCATTGGTGTTCATTCGTGGTTCACTGAATGCGGAATTCAACCACGAATGGACGGGAATCCACACGAATCAAGACAATGCGATCTTACACCAGACACACTTCTCCTGTGAAATCCCGAAGACACCTCCTAACAAGTTAGAAGGTGCCACCCTGCATGCCCCAGGCGTCCACCCAGAACGGCCCAGGCCCCGACCGCGTACCCGTAACATGGTCGGGGTGGCCGACTACGCACCCTTCCACGCCGGGGCTCCCGACCATGTGCCCCTATTATATATAGGCACCTTGTTGCACTCTGGGCGACCGGCGCGGACCGCCAGCTACGGGGCCGATAAACGCGCTGTTTTGGGAATCAAAGGGTGTTCAATTGTCACCGGTGGCCGAAATTCGCATATTGTGCATAATAAGGTGAGGGCAAACCGCCAAGGACGCCAAACGCGCTAAGGGAAGGGGAATGCACAGCCTATGTTGAGAGATGGCGGAAACAGAAGTGTTACCGCAGAGGCGCTGAGGCGGCAAGAGGGGCAGGGGTGTGTCTGCGGCGAAGTCTGGATGGCGGGGCCTCACGCCGTCGGTAGCGTTACGTTCCATCGCGACGGGGAAGACCCCTTCATGCCCGATACTTACACTTGGCGAATCCGGACGACCAGGCGCTCGCCCTTACCGTACTGGGCAATTGGTCGGCTTTATTGGCGGCCGCACCCCCAAGCTATCGCTTGAGGGTGCAGCCCTGAAGCAAACAGAGAGACAGGCGCATATGGAGACGAGGCCCCGCAAAGAACGGGGACGCAAAGAAAGGGACGGACACGTCTCGAGACGAGGTTTCGCAAAAAAGGGGACAGACCCGTCTGCGCTCGGGGACTCGCTTCGCTTGCGTCAGTCCCTTCTTTGCTCGAGGGCTGCTTCGATATTCGCGACCAGTTTCTGGGTCTTTCCCACCCAATGCGCGGCGCGGGGGCCGTATGTCTCGAAGTTGCGCAAGGCGGCTAGGGCGTATTCCCGGGCTTCCGACGAACGCCTTGCGTCGTGCAAAAAGAGGGCAACGTTAGAGCGAACTCGCCCGGCGTAGAGCAGATCGCGCTGGATTTCCCGGTAGCGGATGGCCTCGCGGAAGTGGTCGAGCGCGCGGTCAAGGTCGCCGAGTTGGCCGTAGACGTTGCCGAGTGCGTTGTGCGTCACAGCCAAACCTTCCACCGCGTTCTCAGGGAACAGGTCAAGCGCCTGATGAGACAGTCGCCTGGCATCACTAAGGTGTTCGTTCTGTTCAGGCTTGGATTTCCCCGCCGTCGCCGCTTGCCGGAATCGCTCGAAGGCCACGCGTCCCAGTTCGCCCAAGCACTGTGCCCGACTACGGCCCTGACCCTCCTTTAGCATGCTCATGGTGCGTTGATACCACGTTTCGGCGAGGTTGAGATCGCGTATCGTCTCGAGATCCTTGTATGCATGGCCAAGGTTAAACGAGCAAACAGCCGCCCCGGCTTGATCTCTAATCTGGTTATACAACGACAGTGCTTTCTCGTACAGTCCCACACAGTCGCTTTGGCCCTGTTCACGCTGGATGCTTCCAAGCCGCTCGAGTGAAACCGCCAGCGTCCTGATAAGTTCGCGCTCGGCCTGGCCCAACGCGTCTGGTCTTCTGGCCAACGCGTCCGAGGCGCGCTGGCGATCCCAGTCGACGCAAACGTGCTGGAGCCTCTCGGCCTCGGCCCAGTCCAGAGCTTTCATAGCCAAACGTACGCGGTACTCGGTGACAAGACTCCAGTACTTTTCCTTCCCCGGCAACGGTCCATCCGACTTCGAGTCGACGAAATCCGGTACAATCTCCTCGACAAGCTGTCTCCACTTTCCGTGCCGGCCCGTATGCCTATAGAGCGACCTCAACCCCTGCATCGTTCCCAAGATGGGGTTCCACCAGGCGTTTGCGCGGGACAGTTGGCGGGCATACAGCAGATTGCTCTCTTCGGCCATGATGTCCACGATTAATGCTTGGTTGATCTCCTCGTAATCGTTATGCAAGTAGTCCCCGAGTACTCCCATCGCTTCGACAAAGGCACGTTGGGTTTCGAGACGGGCGTTTTTGCCTCCGGAATCCGGTTCGGGGGGATAGTGTTTGTCGAACAGGCCTTTGAAGAACCAGGGCAAGGCGGGGTGGATGTCGTAGAATCCGCCGCCGAGCGCGGTGAGGAGCCCGACCTCGGCCGCTTGGTCGAGCAGCGCGACGGCGTCGTCGCGGGTGAGTCCGCGTACCTCGGGGACACACCAGTCGGCTTTCGGTTCGCCCATCAATTGCAGGGAGCGAGCGCCCACGAAACCTTGGAACAAGTGCAGCAGGGCGAGCTGTTTGCGCTGCTTTTCGTCAAAGGCGTGCTCGAACCCGTAGCTGAGCGACGCGCTGAGCGATTTCGAGCGGCCTTGGGCGGGTTCGTCGTCGAACGCGGCCTCGCCGGCCCGCAGGCGGCCCACAAAGGCTTCGATATCTTCCTTGGTCTTAAGTCTGTAGAGTTGGGCCTGTCCTACAAGTGCAGTGATCGTCAGGGGGTTGCCTTGCGTGAACTCGAGCAGGGGCCTCCAATCGTCAACGTCCGTCACGCGTCTGTTGTGCTTCTCGGCCAACGCCCGCGTGAGTTGGACGCGGTCGGGCATGGGCATGCGGGGGACGGCGATGCGCCTCGGCAGGTCGCCTAACCATTCGGTTTCATCACGCCGCGAGGTCAACAGAAACCGGGCTCTTGTATCGCGCGCGTCACGGAGGAAATCTACCAATTCCCGCTGTTCACCATCGCTCCAATCCGATTCGACGCCCGCCGGAAATCCCGCCACGGGTTCGACGTTGTCCCAGATCCACAACACCGGGACCTGGCTCAACACCTGCAATGCGACGTCGCGCATCTGCGCCGTGTCGATGATGGCGCTCCACGGGATGCCCGACCGTTCGAGTGCGGGGGCGAACACCTGCCCGAAATGGCCCAGGGCGTCGCGAAGCGTCGTCTTCCGTTCGAACGACGTGAACAGGACCCGCCCGCCGTCCAACCCGTTCGTCATGTGGTACCACCGTGCGAACTCGGCGGCGGTGGCGGTCTTGCCACTGCCGGCGAAGGCGTGCAGCAGGACCACGGATTCGGTGTCAAACGCGCGGTCGAGGGCCAGCAACGTACCGTCGCGGCCGTAGAAGCCGGCGTCCGGCCGTCTTGGGAGCGCCGGGTCGAGGCCCGCGCCGTCCCCGGCATCCTCGAGCGTGATGGTTAGGGGTGCCGTATCATCCGATTTCGGGAACAGGGCGATCGGGGCGGCCTCGTAGACCACGGGGACAGGCCAATCCTGGAGCGGCCGCGGGTCAAAGGCAATCTCGCGGGCCGGATTGGCGGCCAATTGCTGTCGTCCCCGCGTCACCGCTTCGCCAAGAGTCTGACCTCGGACAAGGGCGGCATAGAGGTCCGCCACGAACTGGGCGGCGGTCACGACATAGACGTTGTAACGCATAGCGACGACGCCCGCCACGCCCGCGTCCATGACCTCGAGGGCAAGCGACCCGAGTGCGCGGACCTTCGCGTGCGGGTCTTCGTCATCGAGTTTTACTTCCTCGGGTGCGAGGGCCACGTCGGCATGCGCCGAGCGACAGGCGTTCAGCACCAGAACGGGCACTTGCGTGTCGACCAGCAGTTTCCCCAGGCCAGGGCCGTCTACCAACTGCGCATTTTCCGGCGAATCCGGGTTCTCGAACAACAGGTAGCCATGCGCGCCTTCCCTGGGTCCCGACAGCATGAAGGGGATTGCTCTCTTGAGCGACTCCGAGACGGCACTCGATTCTACGACGTTGGCGTACATTCCGTGGCCATCAAAATGCATGACGTGATACGGGTTGCCGGCGGCCTTGGCCTCACGGAGCGTTTTGCCGAGTTGGGCAAATGTGGGCGGGCGCAGCATGTCGAGTTGAAACAACTTCCGCGCATCCTCGCCCAGTCCTTTGATGAGACGACTCGCCACGGAGCGGAATGGAACGTCCTCGTCGCCACCTGGACGGCAGATGACGATCAGGATGCGGATCGGGCCAGCGTCGCCTTTGGGCACGTACGTGGGTTGAGCAGGGCTGGTGTGTGCGCGAACAAAGGCCGGAGCGCGCAGGGCCAACGGCGCATCGGTGTCCGGGTCGCGGATTAATTCCCAGGGGATATCGGTCGCGCCTTCGATGGTCGTTGCGATCTCGATGCGGGTGCTGATGAGCTTATCCTGAAGCCTGGCCCAGAGCTTGGTGGCGTCCCGCGACTGGAACACGTGATTGAACAGGTCCTTACCAATTTCTGTCATGCGCTTTTCGACGCCAGCGGCGACGTTTGGCGCGGGGTCCTGCGGGTATAGGAGAAAGTCCTCGAGATACCAGCGCAGGTAAATGCGGTCTTGCGGGTTCAGGGCGAAATGGAACTGGCTCGTCGCGGTTTGCCGCGCAAATCCGTCGCCATCGACTTCGATCTCGATGCGGTACCCGTCGGCACCTAGGTCGGTCTGCGTGAGGCGTAGTTTCGTAGTGCTCATAGAATGGCCCTCCCAGTGCCCGGAATACGGCAGTATGAGACGGGGGCAATGATAGCAAGGGTGGCCGGGGGCGTCAAGGGTTGGTGCGGCGCGGGTACCGCGTATCGGATTCCGGGTCCGGGGGGGACGAGGGGACAAAGACGGGGCGTGGGTGACTGCGGGAAGTGATTGGGTCGGTCGCGAAGCGCGACCTTACCGTTCCTCGCAACGACGGGTAGGCGTAGTTGCTTTGCTGAAAAGTGCAGGGGGCTGCGGAAAGTGATTGCCGCGTCGCTCGGGGACTCGCTCCTCGCAACGACGGCGTGGTGTGATTGCCTTGCTGAGAAGTACGGGGCGACTGTGAAAAGTGATTGTCGCGTCAGTCCCCGGTTTCGACGGTGTCGAAGGAGGCGATTTTGGCTTTGCAGGTTTTGCTGGCGACGCGGTGGAGTTCTGCGCGCTTGTGCTTCGGGAGATGTGTAAGGGCCTTCTTCATGTGCGAGAGTATACACGAGCGGGAAGGCTCACCCGCAAGCAAACCGTGCAAAGACAATCGAATACTTAGGCATTGGATCTGCGTTTGCGGGAAGAGCGGAGGCGCTTCTTAACGGCCTCGAGTGTCTCCCGGGGCTCGTCTTCCCGGCTGTGCGCTAGTGCCGTGTCGTAGAAATCTTCCCAAAGGTCGGCATGTTTCTTCAGGTCAATAAGGACGGCCCTCGTTTCGCCTTTCTCATCGACCACAAACTGAACGCCTTTCACGTTGCGGCCTCCACGGTGCTACGATTGCTGTACGCGCTCAAGCATACTTTATCTGTCTTGTTCTCAACCGGGCTCGTCGTGCCCAACTTGTTGCTCGCCGCCGATTGCGCTTTGCCGGGAACCGGCGGGCGCAACGACTGTAGTCTATGCCCCGCCGGGTCAACTGTCAAACGCTGTTGGCGGAACTGTCTAGCGGAGTTGGCATCAAGGCCTTACAGGTTCAGCAAGCGGCGGATTCACGCTAAGCACGGCCGATTATGTGCCGTATGCCGCGCGCCACCCAGCGCTACCAGTAGGTGTAGAAATACGACTCGGTGAACCAGCATTGAAAGGCCATGAATGCCAGGGAACTGAACAAGGGACTGTGCGAACGGGTTTCGCGGTGCAGTTTGGCGAGCAGATGCGCCGCGGGAATGACCATGAAGGGGTACACGTAGAGCGCCGATCGTTCGCCTTCGCCCCGGCCGAGATACAGCAGGTTCATCGCCAGCAGGGTCAATGCAAAGCAAACGAATAGGCCCTTGGTTGCTTTCTCGGGGCGGGCCAGCCGCCAAATCAGAAGCACGGACACGGGTATGCCTGCAAAGTAAAACCATGCGAAGGGGTTGAGGAACCGGAACACCCACGCGGGGTATCGCGGCTCGACCTGATCGAGATGGAACTGATCGAGGTAGAACTGGCTTTTGCACAACCTGAAGCAGGCGAACACGTCAAAGCTCGACCAGTACCAAACCAGCAAGTGCAGGCCAAGGAACGAAAGGATCATGACGGCCGCCGTTTGGACAACCGCCACACGGGTCGCCCGGTCTTTCAGTCGCAGCAGCCCCACGAAGGCAAAGAAGGCCCCGAGCGAGAGTTGGGTGAATGAAATGAGCGAGCACAGGCCGAAAAACACGCCAGCGGCGACCGCATACAACAGGGAACGGCGGTGCAACGCCCGCCAAAACAGCAAGAGCGTCGTAATCGAAAACGGCACAAACAGGACGTCGCCGCTTGTGGCCGTGAAGAGCACCACGGACGGAATGAGGGCGTACAACGTGCAACAGGTCACCGCCATCCGGCGGCCGCCCAGGTCGTTCGCCCACAAGAACAGCGGAAGCATGCCCAGCGTGCCAAAAAACATCGTCGCTATGGACAGTCCCAGCGCCTCTTGGCCGGACGAGCAGAAGAGGATCCACAGAAGCCCTAATGCGCCGGCAGGGAAAAGGGCGCATCGCCTCGCGGCGCGGGCCGGGTCTCCCGCGGGGTCCCCGCGGTTCTTCGCGCCAACGTATACCGCGGCCACGGCTGCCGCCCCCAGTGCCATAAGCACGCCTGACGCCGTCAATATGCCCTCGCCTAACGCGTACGATAGAACCCAAAGGATGGCGATGGCGCCGGGCGGGTGCGCCTTCCCGTGCAACGACAGAGTCGGATGCAGGTCCTCGTAGTCGCGAAACAGGCCGCGGATCGAGCCGCCTTTGCCGATGTCGCCGATGTATTCGTATTTCCGTCGTTCGTAGGCTTGTGTGATGCCTTTCGGCCCGCCGCGGATCATGGCCACGGCGCCTGCGAACAGCACGGCAAACAGCATGGCGCCCAGCAGAATCCGCCGCGTCATCGCCGGGGAAGGTTCCTGGTCAAACCACTTCAAGCGACTCAACGCGATCGACAGAACTCCCAGGCCGCCCAGCAGGACGACGACGGCTGGGAGATGCCACCGCACGGCAAGCCAATACGCGGCCAAGCGGGCCGAGGCCGGTCCGTCGCGGCGCACCAGGCCTGCTGCAATGGCTAAGGTTAGAAGGGCGCAAAGGATCGCGGCCGCCTGAAAACGTCTTGGCGCCGCTATGTCGCCGCAAAACGGCGAGCGGCGAAACGCCAGATACGCCATCCAACACAAGGCCAACACCGTGGCCGGCACGAGAAGGGAATCGAACACGGGTGCGAAAAGCGCGTAGAAAGGCGTCGGGTGCCGGTATATGCCTTCGACGCCGACGATCCACAGCGCTATCATGGCCATCATAAAAAGCGCGAAGCACCGAAAGTAAAGGCCGACGAGTCGGCGGCCCAGGCGCGCGCCTTTCTGCTCGACGACGGACGGTGAACCCATGCGCGCCATTCTAACCTAAGCCGCCCTGCGATCTACAGGAACTTTCGGCATCGGAAACGGATTGAATCTCGAGGGATCATTGTGCGGACGGCCACAACAAATTGTAGCGTTGGTTTGATTGATCCTTATATCTGGGATAAGATTGCCATTACGAACCGCAGTCACTCGTTGCTGCGGCGTTTTTAGAAGGTGCGGCGACAACGCGGGCGGACGGAGGCAGCATGCATGAGCAGTATCAACGCCCTGGCCCAAAGGCTCGTACCGCGAATGCCATGCGCCGCGCCTTGGCGCTTTCGGTGTTTTTCCACGTCGCGCTTGCGCTGGCCCTAAGCGTGCGGTATCGCATCAACGGCAAGCCCGTCGAGGAGGTCGTATACCAGGTGCAGGTGATGTCGCTTCCCGAGCCGGCGCCCCGGGAGAAACCGGTAGAGAAGCCCGCGCCGGTTCCGGAAACGCCCAAGGAGGAACCGCCGCGACCCGAGAAGGAACCCGATAAGCCGTCCGAACAGCCACCCAAAGAAGAAAAGAAAGCGCCGCCAAAACCAAAGGAAACACCCAAGAAAGCGCCGCCGCCAAAGCCTCCCGAAAAACCGAAACCGCAGCCAAAACCCAAAAAGGAACCGCAGCAGGACGCGCCGAAGCCCGAGCCCCAGAAAGATCCAAAACCCGAAATCAGCATGAAAGCTGCCTTGCCGACGGTGCTAAGCTACTGGGGCCGGAACGTCCAGCGGAAAGTCGAACGCTATTGGCTCGTGCCGAGTGGGATCCGCATGGATGGCGACAAGAACGAGGCGGTCGTGGTGTTCTGGGTCAACCGGCGCGGGAATCTGCTCGGCGAGCCGGAGGTCGTTCAGGAGGCCGCTGACCCGGCGCTCGGGAAGTCGGGCGTCCACGCCATCCAGCTTGCGGCGCCTTTTCCGCCGCTGCCGGACGAGTACGCGGAATCCCAGGTCCAAGTCAGTTATGTATTTGGCGTCAACTGAATAGACGCTTTTCATTGCACAAGGAGGTCGGTGATTGAGAACCTATGGAAAACAAAGGAGGAACGTGTGAAGATCCGTCGTCTTACCAGGCTGCTTTTTTGTGTCGGCGTTGCGTCGATGTCCGCTGGGGCACAGGTGCGGCTCGAATCCAGACAAGTCATCGAACGGCGGATCCCGGTGGCCGTGCCGCCGTTTGCCGCAAATCCAGACAGTCAACAGGTTGGGCGTGAATTCCCCGAGATCATCGCCGATGACCTGCGGTTCACAGGGCTGTTTGATGTGCTCGAACCCGCGGATTACCCAAGTGTATTCCACGGGTTTCCGAAGGAGGCCTCGAACATCAACTTCGAGGCATGGAAGAAGACGCGCGCCGAACATCTGGTGTTCGGCTACGTCATGATCGAAGGCGATCAGATTGTGGCCGAGTGCCGTCTTTTCGACTTGTTTACGGTTCAGCAGGTCGAGGGCCAGCGTCTTCGGGTCGAGCGGACGTCTCCCCGACGGATTCCGCACAAGTTCGCCGACGCGATTGTCTATAAACTAACCGGGACGCCGGGCATCGCCTCGTCGGTGATCACGTTCAGCGCGAAAACGTACGGCGCCAAAGAGATCTACGTGGCCGATTACGACGGCGCCAACGCGAAGCGGCTAACCGACCACGGTTCGATCTCGATCCAGCCGGAGTTTGCGCCCGACGGCAGGCGGATCGTGTATCTCTCGTACAAGGACCGGTACCCGTTCCTCTATTTGCTCGATATTGTCACCGGCGAATCGAGCCCTTTCTCGAAGCATGTTGGAATGAACGCGGCGCCGGCATGGACCCCGGACGGGCAGGCCGTCGCGTTGGTGCTGAGCAAGGACGGAGATCCCGAGATCTACATCAAAGACGTGGGCGGGCCGCGCAGTCGCCGGCTTACGGAGAACAGTTTCATCGACATGTCGCCGACGTTCGATCCGCGCGGCGAACAGATAGCGTTTGTAAGCGATCGGCGCGGCATCGAGCAGATATTCTCGATGAACCGCGACGGCGGCGGTGTGCGTCGTCTGTCCTTCCAGGGCGGCCGATCCTATGACCCGGCTTGGTCGCCCGATGGCAAGTACATTGCCTACGTTGTCGAGCGGGCCGGCGACGGACTCGAGATCTACGTAATGGATGCCGATGGGACGAATCCAAGACGGCTCACGAACTCTTACGGGAGCAATGAATCGCCGACCTGGTCCCCGGACACGCGCCACATCATGTTCGCTTCGACGCGATCCGGCCGCTCCGAACTGTGGGCCGTCACGCTCGAAACCGGGGAAGAGCGGCGCGTACCAAACCTCGACATGCCGTGCCAGAGTCCGTCCTGGGGGCCGCGGCGGCCGTAGGCCGACAAGGAAGGCCGTGACAGGATAACGTTATGGCGGAGAAAAACGTCGCACAGAATCGCCGGGCGCGCCGGGACTACCACGTACTCGAGCGTTTCGAGGCCGGTATCGAGCTTCGCGGCACCGAGGTCAAGTCCTTGCGGGCGGGAAACATAACGCTGAAAGACAGCTATGCCGACATCGAGGATGGCGAGGTCTACCTTATCGGCACGCACATCAATCCATACGAGCAGGGGAATATCTACAACCACGACCCGGAACGGAAACGACGGCTCCTCATGCACAAACGCGAGACTCTACGCCTCGGGGCGCAGATCGCCGAAAAGGGGTTCACCTTAATCCCGTTGCGCGTCTACTTCAAACGGGGCCGCGCCAAAGTCGAACTCGGCCTGTGTCGCGGCAAACATGCCGTAGACAAACGGGTCGCCATCCGGGAACGCGACATACAACGCGATACCGAACGCGCCCTCAGAGACGCCAAGCGCCGTTGAGCTGTGCGGCAGGACAAAGGGGTGCCGAAGGATTTCCCCGACGCCGATTCCAAGTTCCGCGCATAAGGCTCGACCCCAACCAAAGCAATGGGGATTCACCGGGAGAAACGGGGTTCGGAGAAATGGGAAAACACCCGTCTTCGCTCCCCCGCCCGGGGGCGCTCGCTTGGACGAATCCCTGTTGGGACGGACCTGACTGGTTGGAAAAGCAGTGGAAAAACAGGGACAGACCCGACTCGCTCGCCCGCCTACGGCGAGGTCGCTTCGCTTGGGTCAGTCCCTGTTTCTCGAATGGCCGGGGCGGGGCATGTTGCTCCGCCCCGGTTCTAACTTCGCAATGCCAAGAAGTGGAATCGAACCTTCCTGTGCTTTGCCGCTTCTTGTTATTACGAAGAGTGTGCGGTCCTCTTGCGCCGTGCGAACCACAGTGCCAGTACCAGCGCCGAAGGCAGCAACGGCAACAAGGCCATGGCCAAGAACGACCCGCTGTCGCGATGCATCGGGGCGCTGCTGCAGCCGCTCGAGGTGGTCGTGCCGTCGTCCTCGTTCGAGTAGGCCGAGTCGCCGCCGGCGTTATACGCCCGGACCCGATACCAGTACACCGTCCCCTTGCTGAGGCCGGTGTCGCTGTAGGTCGTGTCGTCGGCCGGATTGGTGCCGATCTGGCCGTAGCCGGAGCCTGAGGTGGACGACCGTTCGATCTTGAACCCAGTCTCGTCGGTCGCGTTGTCTGTCCAGACCAGGTCGACCTGGGTATCGCTGACGCCGGTCGCGCTCAGGTTGGTGGGCGCGTTCGGGGGCGTGACGGACGATAGGCCTGCGTTAATGCCGGACTGGAGTTCACCGCCGGAATGGGTTATCCTTTCGCCTTCTTCCATGCGGTTAAACGCGACTACCGTGTCGGAACATGCCGACCTTACGTCCACGCAGGTTCCCGAAGCCGTCGTCCCCTGGAACGCATTCGATACGACCGTCGTGTAGTCGTTCTCGAGATAGACGTAGGTGTTCGCGAACGCCGGGAACGAGCAGCCGTAGATGCCGAATATGCCCGTGCCGCCGTTCGTTTGGATGTAGTTGGGCTGGCCGGCCAACGGCTTGAAGGCGAGCCCCGCGACGATAAACTCGGCAGCGTTGTCCGCCCAGCTAAGAATCTCGCCCTCGATGATGCCGTTCGAGATTCCCCAGCCGGCCTTCTCCATGACCTCCCACACGTGGACAGGCACGCTGCATTCCTCGGTGATCAGGTTGACGAGCCGCGCGGCGCCGGCGCCGGTGTAGGCGTCGTACGTGCCTTCCTTGAGCTGGACGCCGATGTCGTAACCCTTGCAGTACCAGTTCGAGAACTGGTCGCCGTCGATCTTCTCGCACTTGAAGGCGACGCCGTTGGCCCGCTGCCAGGTGTACGCGCCGCCGGTAGTCCAGTACGGCCCGAAGTTCACGTTGTTGACGCGGCACACGTCAAACGTAAAGTTCTCCCACAGGCCGACCTTGAAGCACTGGCCGTACAGGCCGTCGATAAACTCGCGGCCTGAAAACACGGACCCGAAGTCGACGCCGAGGTACGAGTTGATCAAGGTCACGTCGATGATCGACATGTTGTCGCCATAGCCCAAGATGGTGTAGGGATACACGTCCGGGGGATTGCCGCCGGCCTGATTCGGATAGAAGATGCTCAGGCCGCGCAACTGCGAGGTCGTGTTCAGCGTGATGAACGGCGTAGCCGCCTCCGTGCCCTCGTACTCTTCCGCCCACAGGACGCTGCCTCTCGAGCCTGACTGCGACGGGCCGCGGTTCAAGCCCTCGAGGGCCACGTACGCTGGAATGCTCAGGTGCGTGGCAATCCGGTACGTGCCTACGGGGACGATGACCTTACCACCACCGTCGGACGAAGCCTGGTTCAGGGCGTTCTGGAATGCGGTGGTGTCGTCCGTGGTGCCGTCGCCCGCGGCGCTGTAGTCGGTGACTACGTTATACACGCCGTTGGCCGCATAGGCAGAAGCTGCCAGGAACAGCCCCACACTTAGTACAGTAAGTAATCTTATTCTCATCTTGCTTATCTCCACATTTCCTAGAGGGTTTTC
>Ga0180437_10009033_pt1 | contig 12447 bp, 7 predicted proteins | sample SS_ome_4_FD_132410 | JGI IMG/M metagenome (GOLD analysis project Ga0180437, IMG submission 132410) | Hypersaline lake sediment archaeal communities from the Salton Sea, California, USA - SS_3_D_1 metaG | ecosystem: Environmental > Aquatic > Non-marine Saline and Alkaline > Hypersaline > Sediment...
GGAGATGAATATTAGCCGGATTATTCCTCAGGTACAAAAAATTGTAAAATATAAAGCAATACCCAAGTATCCCTCCATTGTTCGGGATATGGCAATCATTGTGAAGGAAGATGTTTCGGCAGAGGATCTGGAGGAAACAATCATTAAAACAGCTGGAGAGAACCTGGAGAGCATATCAATTTTTGACTTATACAGGGGCGAACCAATTCCAAAGGGCAAAAAAAGTCTTGCCTATTCCATGATTTTTCGAGCAGCAGATCGGACTCTGACTGATGAGGAAGTAAACCAACTTGTGGATTCTGTCTTGAAATCCTTAAAAGAGAACTATGAGGCAACTCTCCGATAAAAACAGCATTAGCGTAATTTATATTCCCTCTTTATCTGGCGATCAAGGTCCCGCTGTTTAATATTTTCCCTTTTATCATAGGTCTTTTTCCCCTTAGCCAGGGCGATTTCCAGTTTGGCTATTCCGTTTTCATTAAAATACATTCGCAAAGGAATTATAGTATATCCTTTTCTGGTAACCCCACCAATAAGGCGCTTAATTTCACGTGAGTGGAGAAGGAGTTTTCTAGGGCGACGTTCAGGCAAGTTCCAGCGATTTCCTTTATCATAAGGCGAAATGTGGGCGTTTTGAAGAAATATCTCGTTTTTTTCCACAGTGGCATAACCATCGTTCAGATTGGCTTTACCCTCGCGAAGTGATTTGACTTCCGTGCCCTTAAGCACAATTCCAGCCTCAAAGGTTTCCAGGATATTATATTCATGCCTTGCTTTTCTGTTTGTAGAGATCAGTTTTTCAGGCACAAGGATCACCCCCCAAGAGGAATGTCCACTTGTAGTATCTTGCCTGCTTCAACCTGGAGAGGTGGGGTAGTATATTGACCGAAATTATTTTTTGTAACTGTGAGCTGGTATTCTGAACCTGGCTCAATATGTAATATGGCAAAGAATCCATCCGAACTTGAAAGCCATGTTTCCTCTCGTCCGTTCATATTAATCTGGGCATCGGTTATTGGTTCCCCGTTCTGTTTGTTAACAACTTTCCCAATAATAATACCTTTTGAAGGATTGGTTTTCCAGGGCATATCCGGTATCGAAGCAGGCTTCGGATATATCTGTTCCTTGTAAAAAGAATACAATTTTCGTCTTTCGAGCCCCCCTATAGAAAAGGCTATGTTTCCTTTCGAATTCATTTGGCGGGTAAAATTGATTTGAGCCAGGAATTCCTCTTTCGGCATATTGAGTTGATTACACCAATTAGCACAATACACATGACGTCCATGAGAGTTATTGAGGAAATCCCTTGCCAGTTCATCATAATTGGGTTTGGGGTTATCGATATCCCAATAAATCATGGGCATCAAGGCATCAATTACGCCTTTTTTCATCCATGCAAAAGTATCCTGGTAATATTGATGATAGCCACTTGAAAAGCCGGAATAACCGGGATAACGGTCTTTATTGTATATACCCCATCCTGCAACAGATATTTTCATATTGGGCTTTATTGAGGCAATTTCTCCGTAAACATCATTCAGGAAACGCGTAATCTGATCACATTGCCAATCAATCCAGGATAAACCATCAGGATTCCCCTCTCCGTCAAAACGACCTTTGCTGACTTCATCATAGGAATAATTCATACCCGGATAACGGATTCGATCAAAGTGGATCCCATCGATATCATATCGTTGTACCAAATCCATGATAATCTTTCTTATATAAGCATTCACAGCAGGAATTCCGGGGCTGAAGTAGTAATAGTTATCATTTTCCCTTTTATCAGGCTTCATAATTTCGCCTGACTTGTGAAAACAGACAAGGCAGGGGTCGGAATCTTTCTGGCAATAGAGCCAAAAAGGGTGTTCAGGCTCGGAATGGTCGGGTGGTTTCGTGCCCTGCCAAACGGGATAAACATTAATATAAGCATGAAATTCAAGGTTTCTGGAATGGGCTTCCTCAAGGGTAAATTGAAGGGGATCAAATCCCGGGTCCTTTCCTCCTATGAGGTGAGACCAGGGTTCAAAGGGGCTGGGATAAAGCACATCCCCCTGTCCCCTTATCTGAAAGACAACCGCATTGAAGTTGTTTAAAGCAGCATTATCCAGGTATCTTAGTATCTTCTCTTTGCAAGAAACCTGATCTTTTGCAGGCCATTCAAACCTGCTGATCCAGACTCCCCTGAATTCCTCTGCCGGAATAGGGACTTCGGATTGTGTTTGAGCGGGTGTTTCTTTCACTTTGTTAAAAAATTCAGGTTGTTCAGGGGATTGGGGCAGTTTTGTTTGAGATTGAGCAATAAAGAAGGGTGGTTTTGCTGTTTCCTGGGGAATTTGAAAAGGGGGAAGAGGGGTGGTTTGCACTGCCTCCTGGGGAAAAGCCTTTTGAATAAGAGGAGACCGGCTGCCTTGCATAGAACCATTTCGCTCTTGTGAAGAATTGCCTTTTGCCTGAGAATACGTTCCAATCGGAGGAAGGGGCTGGGGATAACTGGATGAGAAATCGGGTTTGATTTGCCCGGATTTAGGAAAAGGCGCCAAGGGGGGCATTTGGCTCGATTGCCCTTGCTCGGACATCGTGCCAGTCGGAGGCGCAAAAGGACCGCGGGTTTGCGGCTGAATTGGAGTAGCCTGATCTGATTGAGAAAAAGGCGCCAAAGAAGGAACTTGTTTTGAGGGCGCCTTAAATGGTGAAGATTGATTTTGTACAAGCGATGGTTGCAAAGGGGGCAACCCGATCATGCCCTGAGTTTTCCCGGAAGGTGAAGGATTCAATTCGGATTGAGATACAGAGCTTTGATTCGGAATTGCAAAGGGGGAATTGGATTTTGATAAAGAATTTAAGGTGTTTTGGTTTGTCCGTAGAGGAGGATTTTGTACAGGTTTTGATGAAGATTTAAAGTCCCGAGTCATTGCCAGAATAATCACTTCCTGCTCGGAGATAGGTTGGATGGGACGAATGCTGGGTAGTTGATTTTTCTTTAATTTCTCCGACATTTTTTTATTAATCTCGGTGATTCTTTGAGAAGCTTCCTTGTTTTGGGGTTCTTTCTCCACCACTTTCTTGTAATAGCCCAAGGCTTTTATGATTTTTCCGTTATGATACATTTCTTCTGCCAACTCAAAAGTAGTTTTCCGAAAAGGTTCAGGTTTGGATGCCTCATAATCCACACTTAAGGAGCTTTGAATATTCTGAATCTTATCCTTACCAATGGTAATATGGAGAAAGGAGGTTTTAATTGTGATATTATTAGGCGTTTGATCAATTATTGTCCCATCAATTTCTGTTCCGTCCTTGAGAATGATAGAATCGGCGGATAAAGAAAAAGAAAGGATTAGAAAATAAAAGAAAAAGATATATTTGTTAAAGCAAAAAGAATGCATTTTTTTCTCCAATTTATCTTTTTAACACAAGAATGAGTGAACTGTATTTCTCGTGAGGGAGAAAATGTCAAAAGTTTTTTATCTGTAAGAACTTTATTTTTTATTGCAAAAATCCTGAGAAAAGGGATAAACAGCTATATTTGATAATAAATAAAAGGAATAAGTAGCCGGATTAATTTCATGTTTGAAGGAATAAAAAAAATTGTCCTGAGTGTGATTTCAGCAGGATTCCTCCTGGTTCATGCGGGATATGGAGATATTGTCACATTGAAAAACGGGCAGGTTATCGAAGGTGTATCCAAGGATCAGGGAGAACAATTGGAGATTAGAACCCGCACAACTCGTTTTATTGTTCCCCATTCCTCTGTTGCTTCCATTTTGAAAAAAGAATACAATCTGGAAGACGATCAGGATGACAAACTTACCCAGGAACAAATCCGTAGGAAAAAGGCGGAAAATCTTTTTCGCAAGGCTCGTGATGAAATTGATCGTATGAATCTTTCCCAGGCGGTTGCTATCCTGGAAAAAGCTGTCGAGGAAGATCCGGGGTACGATAAAGGATTGGAAACCCTCATTATCCTTCTTGTGCAACAGCAGGATTATAAAAAGGCAAAACAATACCTGGAACAGTTAAAGAACGTAATACCCCTTACATCGAAATTTGAAGAATTAGGAAGAAGGATCGACGATCAATACAATAAGATATTGATAAAGGAAAAGAGGCACGGAAAAGCGGTATCGCTCCAACAAAGGTCAAGCCTTCCGGATAGTATACCGGACGCTGCTCCGGCAGCGGATTTTTCGGGCGCATATTATATAGAATACAGCTATTATGTCAAAATCCAACAAAGCGGGCAGATTGCCTCTGTGGCAGTATATTCCGGCGATCCCAAAACTCCCATTCTTCAGTGTTCGGCAGTGGTTAAGGGAAATTATATTCTGCTGGATCTTTCACGAGTCAATCCCTCACTGCCGCAGCAGAGCGTTTATGCCATTATGAGCTCTGTGGATAATTCTTATACCCTTATTTACCGGGGAACTCCCTTTTATTATTTTGGAAAGAAAATAAACACACCAGAGGAATTGGAGGGATTTAAAGAGCTTTTGATGCGCAGACCGGCGCAAGCATTGGCAAACTTTGAAAAAGCTCTTGAAAAAGACCCGGATAACAGCCATGTTCATTTCGGGCAGGCGCGTGCCCAGATGTTTTCGAATAAATACAGAAAATCTCTCCTTGTGTTGGAAAAGGTGAAACAAAAAGAAGATTTTTCCAAATATCTTTTCATGGATAAACTGCTAAATATATCGACTGAATATGCCACAGCCAAAATCATGAGTGAAAAGGGGGAAAATGCTATTGACGATTACGAGGAGGCGATTCGTCAATTTCCCCTTAGAGAGGCTAATTTTGATTCTTTCCAAAAGGTGATAGAAAGCGGAGAGAGTCTCAATTCGTTTACAGCAGAGGAAGCCAAGAGACTTCTTGATCCCTTTTCCAGGTCGCTGGAAGTGCTTGAAAATACCTATAAAAAGCCTTTTTGCCATTTGGCTGTTCCGGGAACGATTGATGCGGTTCCCTTTTACAATGCTGAAAAATACCTTCTTATTGCAAAGCTGCTCCTGGTAAAAACAAAGCTTGCCAGTTATGAAAATCGTTTTGAAGATGCTCTTTTAGGCGCCAATCAAGTTTTTCAAATGGGACATCACATGATCCAGGGTTATCTTCCTACCCGCATGATAGGCATTCAAATTGAACAATGGGGGATTGAGGCGTTTCGAGAGGTGATTAGCAGCCTAAAAACCACAGATCAGGCTACCCAGCTCAAGGAAACCCTGGATCAATTCCTGGAAAATCCGGCGCCCCATGATTATGTAAGCCTGGTAAGTTACGAGAGGGTGGAATGGCCTAATGTGTCGAAAACCATTTATTCAGAGGCTGCGCTGCGTGCGAGGTTGAACATCGCACGTCTTGCCATGTTAAGGCTGGCAGTTGCAGCAAAAACTTACTACCTTGTGCATCATCAATGGCCCGTGTCTCCTTCCATGCTTGTCCAGAAATATATCAAGGAATATCCGCAAGATCCTTTCGGAAAAGAAAACCTCAAGATTTTCTTCCATCCCGGTGGTTTCAGGATTTATTCCTTGGGTCCGGATAGAACAGATAACAGGGGAAATCTTCCTTATGACGCTTCAAATGGTATAAACAGCAAGGGGGATATACTCATGGATATTAAATAAAAAGAAACATACCTTTAAAACGTGAAAATGGTAATTATCGCACACAACCTAGTCTCCCACAAAGATTGTCTCACTTAAGGAATCATTTATGTCCTTAATCTCACCTGAAGAGAGCAAATCTCCATGTTTTAAGGAATCGCCGAAGCGTCCCAGGTTCAAATGCATGAGCCGCCAAACCTTGTTGGTATTATGAGCGACAATCTGCCCCAGTTCATCGGAACCCCAATAAACCGCATCCCAGATTCTATCGCCAAAACGGATATGAAGGCGCCTGCCCCTTTCCAGGGAATCACGTTTTCGTGCCGGTTCAGAAACCTCTTTTTTAATAACCTTGGGAGATAAAAGCGGAATGAGGCGGGCTTTTTCCTGGGAAGAGAGGTGTTCAACGATTCGATCTCTTTCCCATCGCATAGAACGCTGCATATCCTCGAGCACTTCTTTATTAACAAGACCCAGCGCCTCGCTCCGATAAGCATAAATATAAATGCCCTCAGGGCGAATTGTACCGTCAGGGCGAAGATGATAAATTAGGTGATATTCTTTTCCCGTCATGGGGCCCTTATACACTCCGATGCTTCCATCCTCCAATTTCATAATCGTGCCCAAGTCATAGAGGAGCTTTGGTTTAGGAGGCGGGGGTGGTTCAGGAGGGCGAACGCGAAGAGGCTTTTTGGGTTTTCCAAGGAGAACTGGTTGGGGCTCTCGTTGTGGCTGTGGCTTTGGCTTTGGTTCGGGTTCGGAAACCTCCGGGGAAATAGGTGGGATCGGAGTAGGAGTCAACGGCTCCTCGATAATCTCTTCAATAGAAATCGCCTTGGGTTTTTGAGCCTCTTTCACGGGAGGAGGAACCTGGGGCACTCTTTTCTCTTCCCCGATCGCCCATTCAATGGGTATGCGTTGGGGACCTTTTGGAGGAACAGGTTCATACGTTGGAAGGTTATCTACCTGGCGCAGCCTTTTCAGCTGGCTTTCTTTTTTAGTGTCCTCAGGAGTGACGATATAAGGGGAATCGCCCGATTTTCCTGTAACTGCTTCTTCGAGTTTTTTAAGATACTCGTGTTCCGCCTTTTTGATCCCTTTGCGTGAATCTTTCTTTTTAGATTTTTTAGCTGCCATAACTGTATTATCTTAAACTAATCAAAAAGCCGTTTGAAACCTGCAAAATCACTGCAACTTGTCAACACTTTTTTATAGTTTAAAAATGTCTTTTCGTCAATTGAATAATGCATTTGATTCCTTCTTGACCTTTGATTATCCAAATATGCTATCAAATAAATAAATTCCCACAAAGGAAAAAAATGGTCAAGCAAAGAACAGCAGAAATTATATCAACGGGCACGGAAATTATGCTGGGTCTCTATCCGGATACGAACGCCCAAAGAATCAGCAGTATTTTGTGGCAAACCGGGATTTCTGTCCTTTTTCACACAGCTACGGGAGATCGCAGGGAATGTCTTGTTACAGCACTAAAGACGGCGCTGGAAAGGGCGGAAATTATTATAATCACCGGGGGGTTGGGACCAACAGAGGACGATCTTACGCGATCCGTTGTATCCGAACTATTTCAAGCACCGCTTCAAAAAGATACCCACGCTGAAAAAATGATCCTGGAACACTTCAGCAAAAGAAAAATCCCTATGCCCCCATCCAATTTAATCCAGGCAATGATACCCGCCAAAGCATTCCCAATCTACAACAGGATCGGGACGGCTCCGGGTTTTATCCTTCACAATACTAAAAGAAATAAGGCATTGATCGCACTTCCGGGACCAAGCAGGGAATGGTCACCCATGTTCAAGGATATAGTATATCCCTTCCTGAAAAAACATTTCTCCTCCCAAAATGTTTATAAAACTCTCACATTAAGAACAGTGGGAATTCCGGAATCAGAGATAAACGAACGTATTATGCCTCTTTTTAAAACCATTAAAGGTGTTATCCCGGCTCTTTTAGCAAAACCGGGGAAAGTTGATATACGACTTTTAGCCACGGCTTCCACAAATAAGAAAGCCCTATCAATGCTCCGCCAAGCCCGTAGCAAGGTTTTATTATCTATCGACAGCTCGGATATTTACGGCGAATCTGATACAATCAGCCTGGAAGAGGCTGTAGCCAAGCTCCTTACCAGCAAGGGAAAAACTCTTTCCGTGGCAGAATCCTGTACTGGTGGACTGATAAGCAAACGTTTGACCGATATTGCGGGTAGTTCGGCTTTTTTTATCGAAGGGGCTCTAACCTACTCCAATGATGCCAAGATCAGGCGACTCTGTGTCAGCAAAACCGTGCTACAAAATTACGGCGCTGTTTCAGGCGAAGTGGCTTCCGAAATGGCGCGGGGCGTTTTATCCGGCACAGGGGCGGATATATCCGTTGCGGTTACAGGAATTGCCGGACCTACGGGAGGCACAGCTGAAAAACCTGTGGGATTAGTGTTTTTCGGGTTGGCAACATGTGATTTTATGTTTTCCTGCAGGAAATGCTACACAGGAGACAGAAGCATAATCCGGGAGCGCGCTGCGGATTATGCCCTGGAGCTTATCCGAAGGTATCTTTTGAGCGCATAGGTGTTAAATAAATATTAATTTTAAATTCTTGCCATTATAAATTGGAGCATAATATATGTATAGTATCATGAATAAACTTGGACAGAAAAAATTTTTCTCGTTTTCTTTGCTTTTAAGCATACTTTTATGTTTAATAGTAATAACCGGTTTCAGCCAGGAACAAAATCGTGAAAAAGAAAAACAACCCGAAGTAGCAAAAGCATCCACCCCATCAAATACACAACCTTCGAAAAAGGAAGCGACCGAAGTAAAAACGAATTCTCCTCCGGATGAAAAGACCGTTCAATATATACAACATCTCCTGAAGAGGAAATATGCCCCGCCCCTTTCCCTGTTTGAATCAATCCGCCTCACTGAAAATGTAAGGGAACTTATCAATCCTGGTGTTACGATATTCAAAGGGCCGCGGAAGGAAAAATCCCTTACACTTATGAATTTGATAATCGATTATGTAAAATTAACGGACGACAGGGCATCATCGCTCCTTTTTTACCGATGGTATTACATAGGACGCCATCGTGTTATCAGCGAGCAGATCCAGGAGGAGAAATTCACGCCCCGCCCCCTGATTAAAAATGTTTCCGCCATAAGTTTTAATGCGGAACGCGCGGATGTTCATATTCATTTCATGAAAGTGATCGATCTTAAGGGAAACACAACCAGCTTTAAGATCGATAAATGGATACTAAAAAATCTACCGAGGAAAGAGGTTTGTTTTCTTTATTTTCCAACAACCATAAAAGAGATTGTATTGGATTACTCTACCCGACCGAACACATGGGCAAGGCTCAGGGTGTTTGCCGGTGTTACAGATCGCCCGGAATATGCAAAAGCCGGTTTATATTACCTTGCCTCTGCAAAAAAAGAGATTGAAAACAGCACCTTTGATAAAGCGGATAAGCATCTTGTAAAAGCCAAGGATTATCTCATTAAATTTAACAGGCAACTGCGCCTGGATTAGGCTTGCTTGATTTCAGGGTTTTAAAAGGGGAAGAATTCCCTCTTTTTCTATATTCTCACGATTCTCAATATAAACAATATCCCTGAACAGGCAAAGTTGATTCAAAGCCGAAGAAGCGGAGGACCCTTGCCATGACTTCATCCCTGGCACTGGCAGGATAGATCGTTTCAAAGGGAAATCCCAGGTAAACCAGTTTGCCCTCGCTTTGTCCGCTCGGAAATGTTCCGGAAAACTGGATTCCGGCTCCCAGGGTTCCACCATACTTAAGATTAATAAGGCTCCCCCCCATGGGACTTATAACATCGGGATAAATGGCATAATAGATTCCGGCAGATCCGTCATCAAAGGAAAAGGAAAGACCTTTGAAAATACCATCCGTGGTTCCAGACAGGTTGTAGATTTCGTCGGAATCATCCTGAACATAATCCGCTTTTAAATAATTATTGTAAAAGGAGCGCCCATTGTACTTGTAATCAAGGTCCCATCCTATCTCTGCCCCTGTTACAAAGAGTTTTCCCCCTCCTTGGAGGTATGTTGAAACCAGGCTTTGTTCCGAGCTGTCAAAGGTATCGTCCCTGGTGGATTCCTCACCTAAAACCCAGATCACGGCATCGTAATCGGAGAGCAAAAAGGAGCCGTCCTTTACGGATTCGTTGGCACAGCTATCGAATCCGATGCCAAAGGCATCCACAGACTTCCCATGCCAGGCAGCCCAGGGGTGGCTGATTCCCCGATCCTGATCATCCCACCGATCATATCCCTCAACAATAAGTACCTTGTCTGCATCACCAGTTAAACGAAGTCCGTAAACATCGCTCATGGAGGAAGGTGTTCCTGTTGTGGATAAAGCCCTGATGCGAAAGTAATAATCCTTTCCCTGTTCCAAACCCTCTATTGTAAATGTTTCCTTATCAGATGTAAGGTCACCGGAGTCAGCAGAAAGGGTCCATGACGTCAGATTCTCGGACATTATAAGCTGGTATCCCTTCACGCTCCCTGAACTGGCTTCCCATTCAATAACAGCAACATTTTTAGTGACATTGGGCTTCACGCTTAAAAGGGTGGGCATGGTAACAGATGATTCTTCAAAGTAATTCAGAATCCAGTTATCCGGATCGATTTCCACATCAAAGGCTTCAAATTCCCCGAGATCAATATCGAAACTTTGATTTTTCTGGTTATTCCACACCACAAAAGTTTGAGAGTTTCCGTTAATATCGCTTACTTTAACATCAACAGGCATTGTAAAGACTTGTCCCGATTGTGTTTGATCGATGGTCAGGTGAAGGCTTCCTGTGGTTTCATAAGTTTCCATACTCCAGTTCCTTCCGTAAGTGGGGCGCCCCATACCATACACCCATTCCTGGAAGAAAAAATCCAGGCTTTTTCCGTACAGGGCTTCGAATTCAGCCTGAAGATCAGGAGTAAGAGCAGTAGTGTAAGCATATTTATTGTAATAGTTCCGAATGGCTTGAAAAAAGTCTTCATCTCCCATAACATGGCGAAGCATATGTAAAACCCAAGCTCCCTTTCTATACACCAGGGAGCCCCAGAATTGATCAGCATCAGGATTCACTATGGGAGTGTTATTATTAATTCCCGAAGAAACCCAACCATTCACATAATCGTGATAGGCTGTTTTTCCTTTATAGCGTTCATTGTAAAGAGCCTCGGAATAGGTGGCAAAGCCTTCATTAAGCCAGAGGTGATCGTAATGCTCCATGGTGATGCTGTCGCCGAACCACTGGTGACAGAGTTCATGAACGTTTCTTCTGTGACGTCCATCCGGATAGAGATTTTCCTCCGGCATACTGGTGCAGGTTTGATGTTCCATGCCCGCTCCGCTGTTATGGGTGGCTGTAACATATTTTTCTGTGAGAAAGGGATATTCCCCGAACAAATCAACAAACAAATTCATGGCTTCCAGGGTGCCAATCAGCCCGTTTTTCTCGAGTTCGTAATTTTCCGGATACACGTAATGCCCCACAGGCATTTTTGTTATGCCATCTTCTGCCGTGTATTCCCCGGAGACATACATATAATTACTGCAACAAAGGGATACCAGATACGTGACAATGGGAAAGGTTTCCGAGTAGTGAAAACGTCTCTTGGCGCCCAAATCTTCAATAGACATAAGTTTTCCATTGGAAACCAGGTAATAGGGTTTATCCACAGTGACATGGAGGTCCATTGTGGCTTTATCTTCAGGGATATCCTTGCAGGGCCACCAGTGCCGTGCGCCATAGGGTTGGCTGAAGGTAAAAACGACCGGGTCTCCGCTTCCATGGGTTTCAGCGCGATAAGGGGCGCCAAATACTCCAGTGGTGGCGGGATAACCGGAATAATGAACCGTGAAAGTAAAAGTATCAGAAGTGCCAAGTGTTTCGGGCAGGGTAACCAGGAGCCAGTTATTGGCGGCATCAATGGAGAAAACAAGGGAAGAAAGGTTTTCAGCCTGAACCTGGCTGATATTCATGTTGCCGCTGTTGGGGTGGAAATCCAAAACCACTTGGTCCAGGGTTTCTGCAGTAACTCTTCCGGTTACGGAAAGCGCGGCATTGCTCAAAAGCGTGGATGTCATATTCATGTCAAAAGAAAGGTCGTAATGCAGGGCATCGTACTTATCCTGGTTCGGATGCTTGGGTGGCTGATCGAGGATTTTAACATTGGAAAAGGCTTTTTCAAAATGGACCTCCTCAAAGGTATCCAGAAGGGAAAAGATTTCAATTGTTTCAAAGGAGAGGGACGCCCCTTCAACGGAAACGATCTCCAGGATATTTTCCTTTTTCAATCTCCCCGGTGGAAGGCGTAAAAGGAGACCGTCTTTTCTGCGAAGGGGGGAAAAATTCACTCTTTTGGAGTTCAGGAAAACAGGGGGGGCTTCTTTGCCATTATAGCCTTTAATATGGAGCGCATAAACCGTATCGCGGATATCGGCGCCTTTGGGGATGTTAAAAGAGATTTCCAGGGTTTTGCCGGAGTCGAAAAGGCGCATTGAACCGTTATCGATTCTGCCTTTTGCATCCGCATGAACCAGGTACCATCTCCCGGATGGATCGATATCTTCGGAAAACCCGGGATGAAAAAGGAAAAACAAAGAAACGGAAAAAAGCAAAATAATCCCTTTCTTCATTTTTTCCCTCCTTTCATTTTTTAAAATTGTTTTATATGACTCCCTTGGTTGATAGAACTCCCTTAATGCGGGGATCAAGACAGATCGCCAAGCCAATAGCTCGTCCGCATGCCTTGAACACGGCTTCATGGATATGATGCATGTTTTCACCATACAAGAGCCTTA
>Ga0180437_10009035_pt1 | contig 12446 bp, 8 predicted proteins | sample SS_ome_4_FD_132410 | JGI IMG/M metagenome (GOLD analysis project Ga0180437, IMG submission 132410) | Hypersaline lake sediment archaeal communities from the Salton Sea, California, USA - SS_3_D_1 metaG | ecosystem: Environmental > Aquatic > Non-marine Saline and Alkaline > Hypersaline > Sediment...
GGAATCACAGGAGCTTCTGAAGTTAGTGTTGGAATATGATTTACCTCAGGCCCACTGATCACATGAAAGTTAGAAAGATTATCGACACAAATTAGGTCGTAACGATAATCTCCAGGAGTTCCTGGAGCTGTAAGAGGACCAATAGTGTTGAAAGTTGATTCAACACGAATAGAACCATAATTCGAAGTGTCTTGAAGACCTGAAATCGGGTCTCCATCATTTACTATGATCACGCCAGGAGATACACGCAAACTCATCGATTGCGGATCTGTCGGATGGACAGTAAAATTTCTAAGACGTTCTTTAACGACAAAAGATGGATCTGCCATAACTATTCAGCTCCTAGTTGGGCTATCTGCTTTTGATATGCTGTAATTTCATCAGCAATATGCTGTGCTACATCATCTAATTTCTGTTTCTTCGCTTCTTTAAAGTCTTTCTGTAATTCGAAGATTCTACGCTGCAGAATAACCTTCTGGCGAAGATGAAGCTCATCTTTTCCACGTTCTTTAAAACGGCCATTAACAATAGTGTAGTCTTTAATATTCTTTGGGAGAGCACCGTCAAATTCTACTACATCATACATACGCCGATCGACTACCTGCTTCTCTAAAGCTTTCTTATTAAAAGAAACACGTATAATCTCACCGGTCTTTTTTCTATAAACTGCTGAAGGCATCTTTCCTCCTGTTAGATTGACGGAGCATCATCTTCCCAATAACCGTGCACATAAACATTTACAAATGCTGTCGATGTGCCTCTTAGATAAATAAAACCTCCGGTTTCACACCAACCCATCACTGTATTCATATCGAGTACACCCGGAGGCGCAAGTAAACCTGTCCAACCACGCACAAAAAATGTAGGCCCTACCTGCGTAGGCCCCTGATGCTCTGAAAAGACTTCAACATAATCTGGAGTAGGTGCTGGTATTTCAGCAGACATCATCTCAACTGAAATCAAAACTCGCTCTGCAGTTACAGGTACCCTAGATGAAACATCTACAGGCAAGAAGACGCCTGGAAGCAAACCAAAACCACTAAATACTAAATTATCAGTAACATCACCATACAAAGCGAATTGCCCAAACTTTCTCATTGGGATAAACTCTTCCGGGCTCGCACTCGGATGAGTATGAACAGCTCCAATTCTCTTAAAAAGATCATAACCAGCAGGCAAAGTTGGAGGAGCCACATCCCCGACACCGTAACTCAAAGATAAAAGAGTCGCTAAAGGATTGACTCCAGTTGTATCATCAATCAAATAAAGAAAATACCAGGTATCAGGTGCAGCCACACCAACGTCTAAACCATTAACCCCAGGCACTTGGATATCAGCAATTTGGAGCGGAGGGCCTGCAGCAGCCCTTACACGAAACTCTTTTCTGTTAGTCTCATCCATCCCTGTGAACATCTCGACCTGCGCAAAGTTCTCTAAGCCCGGCGCAAGCACAAGCATTTTCGGATTCGAAAAAGAGTCCGTTATAAACACTTGATCTGGGGGCATACGTTTCTCAACCATCTATACTCACTCCTTTAAGCGGATACATATTTAAATCGCATTTCCAGTAACCTAAAGATATCATTATAGGTATCACCCGGATTCGTAGTATCTCTTTCAAATTCGAAAGCAATCATCGAAGAAGTGGTAGTAAAGTCATTTGCATCCAGAGGTATATGGATATAATGTGCCTTCGAACCTCCAGTAAAGGGTGCAACAAGCAAAGTCGAAGTATCTCGTGTGCCCCCTACAATTACATCATCTCCATGCACTATCACTGCATAACGGACTCTTAAGAAAACACCTGCAGTAACATTTAGGAAACCAGAAGCGCCCCAAAGCTGCAGAGCTATTGCATAAGAAGCTGAAGTATCCATATCTCTAGGAGCAGCAACTGTAAATCTAATTCTTTGCGTTACTAGAGAAGAAAAGTCAATTGTATCAATTGCCGGAATGCCCGAAACAACACCAGCTGATGGAGAAGCTGCTGGATCTGCTGAAAAGGCTTGAATTGGTACACTGCGTGGTTCATTGCCCCCGCCTCCACCGCCTCCTGCTTCAACAATAAACTCATATTTATCGCCTGGTAATGCAGGTGTTGTAAGACCAATCGAATTAGTCGAAGGTTCTGTATATTCTGCAGGATAGGTTATTTTCTTACCGTTTCGATAGACACGTAATGAATTAGTGCCTGGGCTATAAGTGCCTGTCGGAATACCAATAGTCGCTTCGCCACCTGTTGCGGTGTAAAGGTAATATAGCGCAGGTGCAGTACCACCACCCCCTCCGCCCCCTGCTCCCCCAGCAATTCTAACAACAGTTACACGCTCTGAAACCGCACGCCCATGAATGAAAGTAATTGAGCTCGAAGATGATTCAAGATAATCGACATCTTTAACTTGAATCATTCCAGAACTAAATACCAAAATATCATTCGTACCAGGCACATAGTTAAAAGGCAAATTGAAAACTTGCTGATTAGCTGCAGCTGAAACATCATGTCGCCGAATTTGAATACCAGGACCACCACCCAAATTCAAGAAAAAGCGTGTATCTCTGATCGCAGCATCAAGAATCTGTGAATCACCTGGATTTACGGTTACTTCTGCTAAAACTTGTTTATCAATTGGGTATGTCGGAGGTACTGGTGACCCCGCCGGTGTGCCTGGTTCAATACCTAAGTTACCGTTGTCATCGATTGTCAATAGGTCAATTTTTGAAAACCCAACGGGTAAAGCGAATACCGGACTAGAACCTCCTACATAGGTTACAGCTCCTGTACCATCTGATTTAATAAAAGTTCCAGCCTCGACATAAACAGTCATGTTTGGTGATGTCTGTTCGTGGGGTCTTAAAATATTCAGATTTGCTAGACTGATCGCCCCTTCTTTGACTGTCCCATCAAGGTTTAAGGTGACGTCAATTCTTGGTGTGCTTGTAGCTAAGTTACTGAACATTCTGAGATCTGTCAGAGTTGTAATTGTTGTTGTATTAGAAGTGATCTCAGCAATAGGAACATGATAAGTTGTAGGTAAATTTGCAGCAACTTGAATTACACCCGCATTATCTACATAAATATAGCGTGTAGAGTTTGCGGGCACTGCTCCAGCAAAACCTCCAGGAGTGAATTTGACATTCGCAACAAAACATTCACCTGCTGTTATTGAGTAGGCCAAACCACCTGTATGCGAAGGACGAAGGCCTTCGAGCACAAAATTTCTAGATGCTTCTAAACGCATGTCGGCAATCATCGCCGTAGAAATGTTCGGATTACCGCCAAGACGATTTAATGTTGCGATATGAATGTGCACATGCCCGCTCGCAGGTAGCGGAACAGCAGTGCCCTCAGCAACTTTAACTGTAATAGTAGTCTTCTTTCTTACAGCAGTTTCTGCTCCGATTATCGGATCGATAATATTTGGATCCTGTGTTCCATCAATCTCTTCATCATAGTAATCGATATAAACGAGATCCGTTCTATCTAATAGAGGAGTCGTTAAACCAGTTATAAGCACATTGTTAAACAAAGTTAATTCACGACCATCGTTATAATACGTGCCCTGATAAATTAAAAGTGAATTAGCTGCGCCAGAAGTTAAAGCTAGGAAACCATCGCCTATCGCCCCATTACCAATACCGGTCTTCTCAACTAACTCTACTCGCCGGCGGTAGATACCCTGCTGCTCATTTAATTCAGCATCTAGTAAAGGTCTCTGCTGGCTAAAGATTAACTCTTGATAGCCGCGTGATGGTATAAACGTATCTCTCGAGACATTACTACTCACTATTTTATCTCCTGCTTAGTAGAGGACGATATTTTACACGATAAACATCATAGGCAGTATCTTCTGCACCAAACGAAAAATCTGAATACATCGGGCTTGTATCATTCAGCGTGACAAAATGCGAAAAGATAATCATATACAACTCATTCGAAGGAGGCAATTGAACTAGCATGAACCAAACATGCTCATTTGCTCCGGGTGTACCAAAGTCACTGTCAAGAACAACATTCTTATAAGAAATGAGTTGATATTTAAGCTCGCCTTGAGGAGTTTCAATTGCCCAAGCTTGGCTAACTCCGCGCGTAGGCGGAGTAACAGCAGGAAAGATCGGCGTTGCTGTGCGAATCTTTTGCCCCTCACCTGCCTCTAAACCAACAATCCAATCAGTTGCACTAGTTGCCTGAATAACTCGATAACCTAAGAAATTCGGTAAACGGCCTAAACCGTAAAGATGCATATAATTCTCACCGGCCCCTGTTGTGAAGGTTGATGGTCTTAAGGCCATCAACGAAAAGGTTCCAGTAGTTAGATCACTATCAGAGCGCCCATTAACAATTGGAAATCTTAAAGAAAGACCAAATAAGTTCTTATCAAAAGTTAGAAAATCTGCGCCCATAAACTCAACCGGACCAGCATCTCCACCTGTACCCAGAGTATGCACGATCATACCATCACCAATACGTTTGATAACAGCTTCGTCGATATCTAAACCAATACCTTGATATGGGTCGAACTCATAGAAAAACTGAATACGGTCATCGGCTACCGGTTCATAGGAAGCAAGAAATTCCATGATTACAGTTGCACCGGCCGGAGGCGGATTAAAGAAATGAACATTAACCGTTCCAGTACCTTTACCATACGTAATGCTCGTTTTAACACGAAGACCATTGACGTAAGCAAAGGTACGATCTCCTGGAATAGAAAGATCACGATAAGTCATGCCTTCTTGAATGACTCCATCACCTGGATGATCTACAACAAAATCAACTTTAGATCCAGTTGCGCTTGTGTCTGTAATTTGTAAAGTCTGATAAAGTAATAAGATTGATCTTGAATAACTTTCAATAAGAGGGCTCTTTACACTCAACGCTGCTTCATACTTAATAATCTGACTTGTTAAGAAAATCGTACCAAAAACAAGAGTGTAAGTACCGTCAGCATTTCGAGTAACACTGCTCGGTTCCTTTTCTAATGGGTTATTCGGATCAGTATAATCATAGAATCTATAGAATCCGGCGATAGATGAGCCGGCCAATGTAGAAGGCATATTGTAGGTATTCGTGTTATTACCTTGCATGAACCCATGATAAAGTCTTAAAACACCATCAGGAATATAAGTTCGTGTATAATAGAGCTGGTTATAGTCTTCAATATAGTCTTGATTTCCACCAGTAATTGGAAAAGAAGCTAAAGGAACTTCATGAATGTCTACTGTGCGTTTTTCTTGCAGACGATCATTGAAAGCCATGTATTCATTCTGAGTAGTGTTCGCGTTAAATACCTTATAAATCTCATCCTCGTTCGGGACATAACTCAGCGCGTTTGCAACAGCCCAATAAGTATAAACTACTACAGCAATATCTCCTCCGGGTACAAAATTCGGATCTGCCGGATTAATAGTTGCTGTGCCACTTGTCGGGCCTAAAACCCAACCTACACTTAGACCGACCGTGTTTCCAGTTGATTTCCAAATCATTGTTGGATTCGACTGGAAAGGCGGTGTAAAAAGACCTGAAATAACAGTACCATCAATAGCTACTTGCTGTGTGCCTGGAGTATATGTAAAGAAACCTCCCTTAAAAGAAAGAGGAGTTCCTTCAGTCATATCAACTGAAATACTTTGTGCTGTACTGCGGTTTGCCCAAACTCCGCGAAAACCATCAGGTACCCCAAAGTCAAAAATGCCAGACTGATCTGTTGCGCTAATAGCGTCCACTTGCATCAGTCTGACACCCTTAACGGAACCAGTAAAATCATTACCCCAACTTAGCTGATTCTCTCCGCGTTCTAATTTGTTGAAGTTCATATTAATTACTTCAGACAAACTATTCTCATCATCCATAATAAGATGGCGAAGATCAACAATATCTTTCCAATTAATTTCATCATAATAAAGGCGATCAGGGCGATCACTTTTTGCCGCCGATCCTACGCTTATAGCTGAACCATTTGGATTCGAATGCACATTGTAAGCGGTTGAATTTCTGCGATGAAGCCCAAGAAGCGGAATTGCGTAGACATAACCATCAACTGTGCCTAATACGCTGCGTGATGTCGAATCACCGTTACCTGCAATGTATAAACCATGATCTCCTGAATTAGCTCCATCATTCGTATAAGTGTAGCTTGTGTCAGAAGCATTTGGTCCACGCGCTTTTACCTTAGAGGTATCATCAACTCCTTCAGGAAAATTCGTGAAATTCACGTCGGTTGCAACACGAATCTTATATTGAAGCTGAACACGTTGTGTTGTTTCAATATTTACGGCCGGATCTAACATCTCATCATCTAAATTTGTTCCACGATATTGTGTATTACCATAACGATAAATCTTGTCAATTGCAGGTTTATTAACTGTTGAGTTTGGCCTTACAAGAACTCTGAAAACTTCTAAGAATACAAGATCTTGTCTCTGGCCGGCCGCTGGCACCGCGGGCATCTCAATTGAAATCCAACCATCTCCAGTATAGTTGCCGCCTTCAACCGAACTGTCGATGACATCTACAATCCAACCATCAACAACAGCACGGAAATTTTGCAAAACAAATTCATTCGCACCTAAGAAAGCAGACGGAAAAGTTAGATCAACGGTGCCCTTATAAAGATCATCGAATCCAGCAAGTCTGAAATCAAGTACCCCAGACTGATAACCAAGATTATCTCTACGATAATGCTGATTTTGAATTTCACTCATCAAATTTAATTCAGAGTCTAGGGGTGGTTTGCCCTGATTCCAAACTACAGTCTCATAACTTCTATCTTGAGCCTGTAGAGTTCTACTGACTTGACTGCCGTAATCAAGAGTCATGCTATATCCTCTCTACTTAATAAGCTTCAATATTAATACCTTCTAAATCGCTCAAAACTTTGTATTGGAGCTTATAGGCTTCTTCGTTTCTGAAGTTATTCCCAGTTTCGAGTGATAGATCTTCGTAGTCATTAAATTCGAAGTTAGTCATTAAATATGAAGGCCACAGAATTAACGAATTTGCTGCCGTGCCATCATACGGGTTGCCTGGTCCATATGGGTCCATGATTAAGCTCCCGATAATTCGACCTTTGCTAACTCAATTCTGCGAGCAGAATTGAAATGAAAATCTACAAAATCTTGAGAAACAGTAAGAGAAAGATTTTTCAGAAAAGAGACCTCTGTAAAAACTTCCCCATTTCTTTGCATCAAAACAACATCATGCGGCTTGATCTCATTCTCTTTAATCTTAATGTAGATCTTATATTCTTGTTCATTACTCTGTACCATTTACGTCGTAATTCTCCAAGTAAAAGTTAAAGAACTTGTAGCTGGTTTATTAATAACCGCAAAACGTCGAACATTAAAGAACGTATCAGTATTTCTACCACCATTTGCGTAGTCAACAGGTGTTGAAGTAGCATCACCGCCAACAAGACCCATTTCCATAAGCGGACCAACAGCTTCTGTCTGCTCAAATTTGCAAGTGTAATCTACCACATTAGTGGGATCAGCTGAAACAGCACCGCTTACTGGATCAATAAAGCTAACAGACATAAATGTCTTACGTGCTAGTTCATTCTCAAGTTTTGTTAGATCTGTTGTGGCAGGCGGCGGAGAAAAAGGATCCCAACTTGCATCACCCGTACCTACTGCGAGATACTTTAAACCCCAATCAACATCATCTTTATCTGATAATAGGCGAGCAACAAGGACACTTGCAGTGGCAACAACAATGTTTTCACCTAGATCAAATTCTTCAATGCTGCCGTCAGCATGTTCCATGACGGCCCAAACATGCCCTTTAAACCTAAACTGGTTTATTCCAGTTTCTTTTTCTTTCCTCTTTAGGTCCTTAAGCTCTGCGACAGAACCTTTGAAGACGAACGGGCAATCTTCTTCAAATTTCATGTGAAATCCTTTTAATTCATCTGAATCTTCTTTTAAGATAAACCTGTCATTTAACATTGTTATTGAATTCTCTAAATATATAAGTTTTTTATTACTCTATTATGTCAATAAGACCCCAACCGGAGCTAATTGATCCTTGGTTGTCAAATCAAGAATACGATACTGAGTAGCACCAGTTACAGGAGCTGCAGAAAGTGGGGGTGAAAAGTGCACAGTAGTTCCAACAATTGAAATAACTCTAGCATTCTCACCCTTTAGAGGCCCACCCATTACAGTATTCAAAATAACTAAATAATCACCAGGCACCGAAGTACCAAAGCCAGCAGAATCTGTGATCGACAATGTAGTGCAAATGCCGTCCGGTATGCTCGTCGTTTGCACTAGTTGCGGTGACAACTCAGATTCAGGATTTGTGTTTAAAATGAATGGTTGTAATGAAATCCCTACAGAAGTATCAGCTCCTGAAATATCATAAGATTCTGCATAGCCGTCCAACTCAATAAATGTTGTTTCATCACAACCGATTGTGAGCTGACCTTCCTGTGTTCCAGTCACTGTCGTCTCTAAGAATTCTGCCATACAAGAATAGATCGCAAATCTAAATTCGTTCACAACACGATACTGAGCATAATTGAATCTCAAAGGCAAGCTTAAAGAATTTAACAAGTCTGTCAACGAGTTAAGAATATCGCCTTCAACAAGCTCTAATTCGGTGGCTGCATTTGAAAGGTCCATAGTGAGTTTCATCAAAGGTGTATCAGCGGGGAGGTTGGGCCCATATGTAGTGAAATGAAGATCGGGTGGCCCTATCCATTCACCCCCAGCTTTCAAGATCGGTGCCCGGCTATCAATCACATAATAGTGGTTTAAAGTGCTTTGATCATTAGCTAACCGTGAGATATCATTAAGAACGAGAGTGAAGCGCTTAAAATCATTTAGAATAGACGAATAGGATAGATCAAAACCTTTATAGGTGTATTCGATCATTAGCGGATCACAACTAGTATCAGGTGCTGGATATAAAGTTGAATTCTGCTCAATGCGGCCAATCATTGGCCGATGCCAATCATTTAACAACAATCCGAAAGTGTTCAATCGCATATCAACATACATATTCGGAAAGTAATAGTACGTGATCGTTACGGTTGAACCAGCTAGCGGAATAGCCGCTAAGACTACGACACCTTCATGCGGAAGGACAACACTAACAGTTACAGGGATGCCATTAACTTTTACTATTATATCACTTGGATCTTCAGTTATATCACCATTACTATCTGTAATAGGTCCGTGTTGTGTATAAAAGGTGCGCGCAGGTGGGTAATTATTGATTACATAATTATGCCCTGTAATGTCTTCATCAACTACATGAGTTAATTGTCTTAGATCTTCACAGCATTTGCGAGCATCATCATAAGCATAATCATACATATCCCAACGATCGCGATCACAAATCGCTGTTGGTTGCACTTTCTGCTGGAAATAAAATCCTGACGAGTCAATTGGAAGATCACGAAGAACACCCCAAGCATAAACACGGTCATCTATTTTTAGATCAGCAAACGTTAATGGGTTATGAAATTCATCACGAATTATTGTGCCTGAAGTAGTTAAAATTCGCACATTACTACCAACCTTAAGCCAAGGATCGCTTAATTCAGTAATAAAGCCGTCAACTGAACTTTCAATAACTCCATCAATAGGTGTTGGATTATTCGCGGGTGTTTTATCTACAACAATTTCTGCTGCTAAAAGATAACCAGTCGAGCCCAATAAAGTGATACAATGAGCAGTTGAAAGATAACTATCAGACCAAATTAATCTCAGCTCATATAAAGTATGGGCAGGTTTAATAATGCGCGCTAAGAAGTCGAGACCTTGCTGCATAGCTGCAAAATCAGGAATGCCTCCTGGAGGCATAATGATTTCAAAAAACCACATAAACTGATTTGCTATATCATAGATGCTATCTTCGACATAAGGCCAAGTTAATTTAAATAGCTCAACAACTCTAACCGGAGTTTCAGTAAATAATCTTGTGCCCGCTTCGATATTGCTCGGCGTACTCCCACCGAAAAGAATTGTTTTTAAACCTAAAAGAAAGCGGTGATATTGTAGATCAGTATATTTGGGTGGGGCAAATTTTTCATCCGCCCCATGGAGCAAATAACCTAGATTTTGATAAAGATAGGTAGCACGTGTTTCATCATAAACACCATCACCATAAACATCATCGCTCACAATTCTTGCTATACCGCTTTCTTCAGCGATTGAATTTTGAAAGAGTGTGTAGTTCGGCCCGATAATGCTTGAACGGTAATTGCTTGCAAGATCTTTTAGAAATTGAAGGAAAACTTGATGCTCTTCTTGCCAAAGACGGACTCGCCTCTGCTGACCATCATCAAAAAATTCTCCGGTTAGATTTATACCCACATTATCTGACATTTTAAGATCCCGACTCAACAGTAGTTAAAACAATTTCTAACACGTCTAATTCTAGATATTCAAAGTCAGCAGGAAAAATATCATAAGCTCCCGTCTCACCATAGACATAATAAGTAACTTGATAAGAATGAGTAGAAGGGTCTGCCCCATCTGTAGTACTCACAACTAATCGACCATCTCCTTTAATGAAACCTTGGCCTGCAGCGCGGCCGACTTCTCCTTCGCTATCTACCATAGTCAATTCTTCATTATTCTCATAAATGCGCACATGCCTATAAATGAATCCAGGACCTGTACCAATCTGCTCCTTACGCCCACCCCCATCAATTGTTTTAAATGCTAGAACCGTAGCCGTCGTAATATAAACATTTACAACGTCAAGGTAGAAAAATTGCCACGTCGGTGTGACAACTTCTCGAAAAACTCGAGTATTGTCTGCTCGAACCATCTTAGCTAAACTCGGATTTAAAACTGTATGAATAACTCCTGAAGTATTCTCGATAATCGCAATTACATCTCCTTGAAAAGCGGGTGAACCAACACTTGCTCCTGCAGCATAACGAGTAAGCCTTGTTCTAATGGCTGAATCGATTCCATCGCGATCTCCGGCAGGATCAATCACCGCAGTTGCTTCTAATGCAATGCCCGCCTTTGCTGCCTGCTTCACAAGCACATCTGCAGTAGCATGCCTCATTTCTTCAAGATCTTGTTGTACTTCATCCAGCAAAGTGTTATGCGTATATTTGACAATAACATTTTCAGCATGGTCGTAAGATACTTTTACTAACTCACCACTTGAAATTGCGCCATTTGCTAGACGATAAATTTGTGTTGCAGTTTCAAAATCACCCGCAACAATTTTATAATCTTGATCTAAAAGGAAGGTTGTCGAACCGGCTTGATCTTTAACAATTATGGTCTCTTCATAAACTCCTACTTTAGAAAGATCTACACGTTCTTCACCTTCTAAAATGATATCTTCAGTGGTCGATTGAATTGTGCTTGTTGGTTTACCAGCATAGAAAAACAACTCGACCCTATCCTGAGCTAAGGTTGAATCACCATACCAAAGGGGATCTTGCTCTTTATAAAAGTTATAGTTATTGTTCAGATCTCCCGAAACTTCTCCTGTTACATCAGTAATTTCAATAACTGGTTGATTTGGTGGAATATATTCGACCTTTGGTTGATAAATGTAAGTAACCTCAATTGTGTCTAGGCTATCTAAGCCAATTGCCAAGTTTGCTGGATTAGTTTCATCAAGGTCAATTATTGTGCCATCGACAATTGTGTAACCTGTCAAATCATAATCTGCTAAACGTGATAAGTTACGTACTTTACTTACACTTAAAATAGGTGTATCTACAGTAACGGACGGATTAGTTACTTCGAAAGCAAACATCAGCACATTCTGTATTGTTGCAGGCTCATCGATGATATGCGGATAAACAAAAGCTATCCTGGCTGAGATTTCTGTAAGAATCTCTCCTTGAATATAAACATCAACTTTACCCCCAATGTGCATCTGTCTAAGATCATCCCAATCTCTCTCCATATATTCATTGCCAGCGTCAATTACTCTAGCACGAAGAACATTAGGCACAGCTAAGGATTTTGCAAGATACCCTCCCTTTGTTCCAGTATCAACTGAAATAAAGGCCAAGACTCCGCGAGTAGCTAAACTAACATTGCTCTCTTGGTCTGTTCCAAACAAGAGAGACTGATTATTCGTAACACCTACAGGCTGACTAACACCGCTAACAACATTCGAGATCTTATTTGCGGCAACATTAGCATCAGCCCCGGCAACTTGTGCACGAACATCCACATTTACTTCATACCTATTTTCACTAGCATTCCAATAAAGGCTTAGAGATGAAATCCTAATCCGGGCTTCTGACAAGGCTTCATATAGAAAAGCAGGTGTTCCTGTTTCAGGGTCAGCTGTTGTAGAAAAGAGAGCGCCCTGATTCACAACAATATCATTTGTAGGCGCGGTGCTTGAAAGAGTGTAAACGGTTAACACACCTCTTGATTGTGTAGCTCCTTTACGAATCACATTAAAATTGCCGGCTAACTTAGTGAAGGCTTCATCGATTAGTTGCTGTGTATCA
>Ga0180437_10009037_pt1 | contig 12444 bp, 9 predicted proteins | sample SS_ome_4_FD_132410 | JGI IMG/M metagenome (GOLD analysis project Ga0180437, IMG submission 132410) | Hypersaline lake sediment archaeal communities from the Salton Sea, California, USA - SS_3_D_1 metaG | ecosystem: Environmental > Aquatic > Non-marine Saline and Alkaline > Hypersaline > Sediment...
AAAAGACGGGTGGCGCGGCTGGAGGGGCCCCCCGTCCGCCCACAGCGGAAGGGTGCCCACTGGGGGATGGGTGGAGCGAGGACGGCCGGGGGAGGAAGCCGTGACAGGACCCGTCATGCTCCATTGGAAAAAACCCACACAAAATGGAAGGGGTCCACATGCTCACATTCATGTGAAGGCTTGACTTTATAAAAATGAATCCGCTAAAGTGGACACTCGTCCGGGATTGACATGTCATCTGGCCCGATATTTTTCACGGCGGTAACAAAAGGAAATTGACTTGAAAAAATACACAAAAGTCGTAGAAACGAACGACAGGCCTCGTCTCCCTTCGAGGGGAGTGCTCGATCTCACTTACCGGTGCAACAATGATTGCCTTCACTGCTGGCTGAGACTTCCCTCTGATTCTAAGGAGGAGAAGAGAGAACTCACGCTGGATGACATACGGCGGCTAGTGGATGAGACTCGCAAAATGGGGACCCAAAGATGGGCGATATCCGGGGGAGAGCCCATGTTGAGGCCGGATTTTGCCGAGATATTCGAATACATCACAGCAAAATCTGTTTTTTATTCGTTGAATACGAACGGGACATTGATCACGCCGAAAATAGCTCGCCTTCTAAGAAAAAAAGGATCCAAGATGGTGGTTCTCTACGGCGCGACAGCCGAAGTTCATGACGGTATCACAAGAAATCCGGGATCCTTCGAAGCTGCCTTGCGGGGTTTTTCCTACCTCAGAGAGGCCGGTGCCGGCTTTATCGTGCAGCTCGTCCCGATGAAGGACAATTATCATCAGTTCGAAGAGATGAAAAAATTGGCGGAATCTCTGAGCCCCCACTGGCGGATCGGTGCGGCCTGGCTCTACCTTTCGGCATCCGGAGACCCGAAAAAAAATCGGGAAATACAGGATCAGAGACTTCCGGCCAAGACGGTCATTTTACTCTCTAAACCGGATTTATCCGGAAAAGCTCGCCAGCAGGAAGAAGAATATCACCGCTATTTGCATACGGATCAGGATGATCGTTTTTTTTCCTCATGTGCAGGGAACAGGGATGAGTTCCATGTCGATCCTTACGGGCAAATGACATTCTGTCCGTTTATCAAAGACCCCGCTCTCCGATACGATCTGAAAAAAGGGAATTTTAACGAAGCCTGGGAGGATTTTCTCCCCTCCTTAATAAATAAGATAAAGGGAGGGAAAGAATATGCGGAGCATTGCGGGCCGTGTGAACTCAAAAGCGATTGCCGGTGGTGCCCCGCCTATGGCTTTTTGGAACACAGAAGATTTTCGGCAAAGGTCGACTATCTGTGTGAGCTGGCCCGGGAATCCAGCAAGTACAAGAAGAACTGGGAAAAAAACCACCAGAGATATTACACGATCGCCGGACTGACCCTTCGGGTGGGATCGGATATCCCGATCACCGACAAGACTTTTCACCCAAAGTTCAGGGATTTCGAGGTCAAAAAGCCGGGCGAAGATGTGATTTCGATCGAACATTCCTTCTTCCTGCCCGAAATAAAAAGGGAAGCTTTAGGGAAAAAGATCTATGAAAGGCCCCCGTGGGGCATTTTTAAAAAGGGCAATGACTGGATATATCTGGGGATTTCGCCCGATCTCGATTACCGAAACCTGAATCGTGTAGCTTTGATAAACCATGAACACACCCACGCAAGAATATTCAGCCCCGACGATAAGCTTTATCGCAAAGGAAATATCGCCTCGCTCACATTTTTTCCGACCGACCAGATCCTTCTAGCCCGCGCGCTGGCGGACAGGGAGGGGTGTTATATTCACTCCAGCGGGGTGAGTCTCGACGACAAGGGCCTTCTTTTCGTCGGACATTCAGAAGCGGGAAAATCCACCATGATCAAGATGCTCAAAGGAAAAGCCAAGATCCTCTGTGATGACCGGATCATCGTTCGCAGATACCCCGATGGGTATAAAATCTTTGGGACCTGGAGCCATGGAGAGATACCGGAGGTGTCCCCCGATTCTGCACCCTTGAAGGCGATCCTTTTTCTCGAAAAGTCAGGGGAAAACCGTATCGTTCCCATGGAAGAGGCAAAGGATATCCTGTCCAGGCTGCTGGCTTGTTTGATCAAGCCTATCGTCACACCGGATTGGTGGCACAAAATGCTTGCGCTTGTGGAAAAAATCACGAACGAAGTCCCCAGCTATGCCATTCACTTCGATAAGAGCGGAAGGATCGTGGACTTGTTGCGGCAACTTTAAATCGAGCGAGCAAAGGATGAAGAGCTATTCTCAGCGAGTCGCATATTCGCAGGCTGTGCAGCGGTCTGGCTTTTCTCTTCCTTATGGCAGGCTGGACGTCGAGCTCACGGAGCGATGCAACAACAACTGCCTGCACTGCTATATCAATCGCCCTGCCGGCGACATCGAGGCAATAAGAAGAGAGCTCTCCACCGAGGAGATCCAAGATATCCTGAGGCAGGCTGCTTCTCTCGGTTTTTTGAGCGTGAGGTTAACAGGGGGAGAGCCTCTTTTAAGGGAAGATTTTGAAGAGATTTATCTTTATGCCAGAAAACAGGGTCTCAAGGTGATCCTGTTCACCAATGCCACGCTTATCTCCGACCGCCTCGCCGAACTCTTTGAACGGATCCCCCCGCTGGATATGATAGAAGTTACGGTATACGGAATGAGCAAAGAATCCTATGAACAAGTGACGAGAAATCCCGGTTCTTTCGATGCGGCGCGGCGAGGCATCGATCTGCTGCTGGCAAAAAAGATCCCTTTTATCGTAAAAGGAACCGTTCTCCCGCCGAACAAGGGGGAACTGGATGACTTCGAAGCCTGGGCTTCCGGTATCCCATGGATGGAGAAACAGCCAGGCTATGCCCTGTTCTTGGACCTCCGCTGCCGCCGCGACTCCGAAAAGAAAAACCGCATGATCAAAAAAATGAGACTCTCCCCTGAGGAGGGGGTTAAAATCTTAGAAAGAAGCGAAAACTACTTGAAGAAAATGCAGGAATTTTGTTCCAAATTCATGGGTCCCCCGGGAGACGCTCTTTTTACCTGCGGAGCCGGAGTGGGCGGGGGAACCGTGGATGCCTGCGGGGTTTTGCTGCCTTGCATGATGCTCAGGCACCCGGATTGCGTTTACGACCTCCATGATGGCTCCCTTAAGGATGCGCTCGATAATTTTTTTCCTGCATTGAGATCGATGAAAAGCCAAAATCCCGATTACCTTTCAAGGTGCGCTCGATGCTTCCTCAAGGGACTTTGTGAGCAGTGTCCCGGAAAATCATGGATAGAACACGGCAGCCTGGACACGCCCGTCGAATACCTCTGTCTGGCAGCCCATGCCCAGGCAGGGAATCTTGGCCTGATCAGGGAAGGGGAAAGGGCTTGGGAGGTCGAAGACTGGGAAGCAAGAATACATGGTTTCTCAGAACGAAAAGTACCCCCTGAATAAAAGGTAAAATAAAGAAGGAGATTTTTATGAACGAAAAGCCTGATATGGAAGCCATCTATATTCCCTCGGAGGATGTGGTTGCCCGGGAAATCGCGGACGAGGTCATCATCGTTCCCCTGGTTTCCGGGATCGCGGATATGGAGGATGAGCTCTACACCCTGAATGAGACCGGGCAGGCCATTTGGAAAAAGCTCGACGGCGAGCGACGTCTCAAGGATGTGGTGAAAGAGCTGTCCGATGAGTATGAAGCGGCCGGGGGAGAGATCGAGGAAGATGTCGTCGGTCTCGTGCAGGAGCTTTTAGAAAGGAAAATTCTTATTGGAAAATAAGGGGCCCAAGCCTTCTTTTTTTGTCAAAAGAGGATCGGAGATTTCTCTCTCCAGCCCGGCCTTTACGGAGATACTTTCGGCCGTGCTTCTCAAAGGCTCTTCGATGCGTTTTCTGGCCAAAGGGTTCAGCATGGCCCCTTTTATCTTGGACGGCGATGTAATCACGCTGTCTCCTTTTCGGGAAAAATCTCCTGGGGTTGGCGTCGTTGTCGCTTTTTTCAATCCCCGATTCGAAAAGATCATGGTGCACAGGATCGTCGGAAAAAAAGGAAATTCTTTCCTCATAAGGGGAGACAATTCCCCCGGCTTGGATGGGTGGATCGAGCGGGAGCATATCTTCGGGCGGGTGATAAAGGTCGAGAGAGGAGGGAAAAAGATTTTTCTGGGCGCCGGTTACGGGAATCGCGCGATCGCTTTCCTTTCCCGATGGGGCCTCCTCGTCCCATTGATTTATCCGTTACGGAAAATTTATCGCGCCATCGCTCCCAGATCCCGGGATCAGGGGAAACACCGGGATAACGGGGGTGACCGCGAGGTTTTTTCATGAGAAAAAATTTCGTTTCATCCCTTCCTGTCCAGAAATTCTCCCTCTGGGATAAAATGATCGCCAAAAGGATCCCCTTTTCTTTCGATCTGGAGGTCACGGCCAGGTGCAACAACGACTGCCCTCATTGCTACATCAACCTGCCGGCGGGAGACAAAAAGGCCAAAAAGAAAGAACTTTCCCTTGAAGAGATCTCTGATATCGCCGATCAAGCCGTTGCCCTCGGTGCATTCTGGTGTCTGTTGACAGGAGGCGAGCCTCTCCTGAGAGATGACTTTTCCGATATCTATCTCGCGCTGAAGAAAAAGGGATTGCTGGTTTCGGTTTTCACGAATGCGACGCTCTTGAATGAAGAGCATATCGAGCTTTTCAAAAGATACCCGCCACGGGATGTCGAAGTGACGGTTTACGGCGTGTCGCAAAAGACTTATGAAAAAGTGAGCAGGAAGCAGGGATCCTTTGCCGCGTTTCGCCGGGGCCTCGAAATGCTGATCGAAAATGAGGTCAAGGTCCGCCTGAAGGCGATGGCCCTTCGATCCAATATCCATGAGTTCGACCGGGTCATCTCTTTCTGCCGGGAGATGACGAAGGATTATTTCCGGTTCGATCCTTTGTTGCATTTGAGGTTCGACAAAGATCCTGAAAAGAATAAAGCGATCTTGGCTGAGAGGCTCTCTCCCGAAGAGATCGTCGCCTTGGAGAAGTCTGACCCGGAGAGATTCCAATCCCTGGAAAAAAACTGCGACAACCTGATAACGCCCGGTTGCTCTCATGCCCTTTGCAACCATCTTTTCCACTGCGGAGCGGGGAACACGTCGTTCACGATCAGCTATGACGGCCTTTTTCGGCTGTGCTCTTCTCTTTGGCATCCTGATTGTGTGTACGATCTGAAAAAGGGGAATCTTGCCGATGCATGGATGAATTTCATCCCCGGGGTTAGGGATATGCGATCGGACAGAAAAGAATTTCTCGAGACCTGCAGGATCTGTTCGCTGGTCAATCTTTGCCTGTGGTGCCCGGCCCACGCTTATCTCGAGACTGAATGCTTGGATGCGCCGGTCGATTATTTTTGCAGTGTAGCCCATGCGAGGGCGGCAGCGCTGCAAAAAGGTTGAGATTAGAAATTGAATCATTCATTCAAAAAGATCGGCAAATTTATCCTCGTCAAGGTCCAGCGCTTCTCGGCATACAGAAATCTGGCCGGCCGTTTTATAAAAAATATCCGGATAGGCGAAGCGAGCGAAACAGAAAGGCTGCTTGTCCATACATGGTGGAATCCCGAATATTCAGGGATATCGGTACCGGCCAGCCCCCATGCAACGGATTTTGTGGCGAAAAAGGGGACCAAGGTCATCGGTTATGTCCAATTGGTGAGGCGCTCTGAAGATTTTAAAGCCGAAGCCGGTCACTGGCTTTTCGGTCTTTTGGTGAAGCCCTTGTACCGCAACATGGGGATCGGCGAGGCTCTCAGTCGGAAAGTGATCGAGCAGGCCCGCCAAGAAGGTGCGAAGGAATTGTTGCTTCTTGTACACGAGGATAACAGGAATGCCGTAAATCTGTACCGCAAACTGGGTTTCGAACGCAGGGTGATCGAGGGCCTGGAAGAATCGCTGGAAAAAGAACGGTCGGTGACAGGACGCAGACGAGTCGTTATGGGGTTGTTACTCTGATTTTTTTTAAAAAAATTCTTGACATTCTCATTGCGAATAAGAATGATAGACACGTACTGCAGATTGGAGGCTAAGTATGAAAAAGTGGACAAAACCCCAGCTTCTCGTGTTATGCAGGAGCAATCCTGAAGAAGTGCTGGGCTACACATGCAAAGTGAGCGGCACGGCCACGTCTTCTATGATTGGCGGGGTTGGATTCGATTGCGGAAGCTCCAATGTTGTGACATGCGTTGCCTGCAACAGCACCACGGGCTCCTAAAAAGTTTTTCTGTTCTTTTATTAGAATTTATCATTAATTTTTCAGGTTAAAGGCGACATCATTATTGTCGCCACCGATTTTAATCTTATCGCAAATCTGAGCGCACTTCTTTTCGCCATCTTCTTTTTTTGACTTAATCAAGCCGCTGTGCTATAAAATCATGCATGATTTTTCCGTGTTCCAAAAGGACAGATAGTGAAGCTTTGGCATAAGACCTCTTTCCTGTTCATCCTGCTGCTGGTCTTGTGTCCCGCGTGCCAGAAAAAGGACGAATCTGAGGCCAGATCTATCCGGATCGACCGGGAATTCCATTTCATAAATCTGTTGCACAAGGCCGAAACCGTGGATTCTCCCCGCAGATTTGTCCAGACAGCACAGTATACCATCGACCGGGATGGCCGGGACGTTTTGACCCAGCATCCGGACTCGACCCTCGTATTCAAAGATATCCCCATTTATGCCAATGCAAGGCTGGAATTCGCGATTTCCTTGAACCCGGTAGTATGGGACAAGGCCGGAGACGGCGTGGAATTCGAGGTGAGCCTGCAGCGCGGTTCCGATACTCCTGCAATGCCGTTGTTCTCCAGATATATCGATCCTAAAAAAAATCCGGAGGAAAGGCACTGGATCGATCAGGGAATCGATTTAAAAGCCTTTGAGGGGGAAAATGTCGCCCTGGTCTTCCAGACACGCTCCGGCCCGGAAAATAACGGCACTTACGACTGGGCGGGCTGGGCCAATCCTAGATTGGTTTCCGACGGGAGGGAGGTCATGGCCGGTTTGACCGATCGAACCGCCCCCAACATCCTGTTGATCACGGCCGATACGCTCCGTGCCGACTACCTCGGCTGTTACGGACACGAAACCATCCGAACGAAAAACCTCGATAGCCTTGCCGAACGGGGGGTTCTGTTTCTGAATCATTTTTCCCAGACAAACATCACGATCCCGTCCCATGCCTCCATACTGACATCGCTCTATTTAAAGGACCACGGAGTGGTCGATAATTATTTCAAGCTCGCCGAGGGCTTTTTAACCCTCCAGGAGATCTTGAAAGATAATGGGTATCACACCGCCGCGTTTGTGGGGGCTTCCCATATGAATCCCGAACAATCCGGATTCGGACAGGGTTTCGATGCCTTTTCTCGTACCGGAGCCTGGAGGATCGCCCCATCCTCGGATATCGAACGCAAAGCCGAAACCGTGAACAGCGATGTTTTTTCCTGGCTGGAAAACGAAAGCCGATCCCCGTTTTTCGTGTGGATCCATTATTTCGATCCTCACTCTCCTTATATCCCTCCCGCCCCCTACAGCAAAATGTATTACAAAGGCGACCCCCAGGACACGGGAAAAAACAGCCTGGCCGGTTTTTTCGAGGAAAAGCGTCGAAACGCCGCCTGGTTGAACGACCAGAAAAAGCTTCTCGCAAATAAAACCGTGGACGAAAAATTCCTGTACTATCTCGAACTTCTGGTCGGGAACGATTGGGGGGTCCAAAGGGCGTTCGACCAAACGAAAGACAAGTTCAAAAAGGAAATCACGCCCGAAGAATTCAGGACCTGGATAAGAGAACAGTTTTCTGTGTTCAAATCCGGTGCCGATCCGGATCCTGAATTTCTGACGTGGATGCGGTTCTTCATCGATTTCCTGCTGCAAGGTCTGCAATACATCGACACCTTCTTCCAGGCCTGGCTGAATGGGGTTACGGATCTGGAGTACCCCGTTTCCCAGTATATGGGGGAGATCAGCTATCTGGATGCCCAGATAGGGGCTTTGTTCGGCAGGATGAAAGACCTTGGGTTGTACGACCGGACGATCATTGCCTTTACGGCCGACCATGGAGAGTCTCTCGGAGAACACGGCATATATTTCGACCACAGGCGATTGTTCGAGGATACCATCAAAGTTCCCCTGATCCTGGAAATTCCTGGAATGGAGGAAAAAGGACGGCGGGTATCTGCGATGACGGAAAGTCTCGATATTCTCCCGACTTTGCTCGATCTGGTCGGGATCGAAAAGCCGGATAAGACAAGAGGGCGGAGTCTTCTCGGTTTGATTAAAAAGGATGAACCGGATCCAGAGGAGACTTATAGTTTTGCAGAATTGTTCAATTATTTTTCCGTATCCATCCGGTCTCCCCGATACAAGTTCATCAAAGAACTGCAAACGATGGGGATATACGGCTATCTGAGAGGGCAGCCTATAACCACAGAGGGAATCTTGCATTTGTATGATCTTACGAACGATCCAGGAGAGTTGTCTAACCTGTCGGAGGTTCACCCGGAACTCATATCGCGATTCGAAAGCCTGTATGCTGCCTGGCTGAAAGACAGATTGGATCTGCCGAGATCCAAAAAGCCACGCATGGATGCCGAGACCATCGAACGATTGAGGGCTCTAGGTTATATTCATTGAGCAAGCGATGAAAGCCTTCCTTTCCGGCTTTTCTTCCCGCTTAAAAGATTATCTGTGGATTCTTCCAGCCCTTGGTGCCGGCACAGCCATCAGGTTGATTCATCTGTCCTATCAAATTATCGGCGGGGACGAAATGCATACCGTTCGTGTCGCTCTTCAGCAGCCGCTGGAATGGATCCTGACCCACTATGTCACCACGGACAACTGCATACCCCTGACAGCATTCTACCGGGTGCAGATGGATCTGGGCATCCGATTTACGGAAATGACTTTTCGCCTGCCCATCCTCGTACTCGGGATCGTGTTTCTCATCATCGCTCCTCTGGTTTTGAAGGACAAAATCGGCAAGCGGCCCGCTTTTTTTCTCTCCTGGCTGATCGCTATAGCCCCATTGCTCGTATTTTACAGCCGGATGGTGCGTCCTTATATGGCAAGCGTTTTTCTGAGCTTTGCCGCGGTCATGTGTTTTTTCGGCTGGCTCAGCAGCAGAAAGCTTCCCACAGGCATTGCCTATGCTGTTCTGAGCGCGTTGGCCATCTATTTTCATCTGACTACCGCGCCCTTCGTTCTGGCCCCGCTCGCCTATTTTCTCCTAGAGAAAGGCATCCGGAAGGAGCGGGAACGAAGAGAATTTATATCGTTTTTTGTTATTGCAGGACTGACGGCGGGTATCATCCTCTTGTTTCTCGTCCCGGCCCTGCCAAGTTTGATTCCCTTCATTACGGAAAAAACCATGGAGTCCTCTTTCAGCCTGAAGACAGCCGGGGGATTTTTTCATTTTTTTGCCGGAACTCCACACCGGCTTCTTACGGCAATATTTTGGATCGTGGCCATCGGAGGATTCGTGAAACTGGTGCTCAAGCGCAGCCGGTTCGCTCTTTATTCGCTCTTCGTGTCGGCTATTCAGTTGGCGGCCCTGCTGATCGTTTCCCCTTACGGATCCCTATCTCCGCTTATTTTCAGCAGATATGCGCTGCCTCTGCTGCCTTTTGTTTTGGCATGGGTCGCACTCGGCCTTGCGGATCCCTGGTGGAAAGGTCAGAGAAAGACAGGGGCATGGATTCAAGCGGGAGCTGCCATCGTTTTTATAACGGGACTGGTTTTAACCGGACCTTTGTGCACACCCCAATTTTATTCCAGCTCCTTCGCTCATCACACACGCCATCTGAATTTTCATGAATCGCCAGCCTTTATGCACGGCAAGGACATTCCAGCTTTTTATGAACAATTGAAAGGCATGCCCGAAGGGGCCTTGATCGAATATCCATGGGGTTGGGTATGGCTGAGATCGAATGTATTGAGTGTTTATCAAAATAGACACAGGAGAGATCTGATCGTTTCAGGCGTCAGATTTCTCTCGTCGGATGAAAGGATAAAATTTCGCAATCATGTTCCTATGAGCCCGGAATCGTTCCTGTCCTGCCGGGCCCGGTATCTTATCGTTCATCTGGATCTTTTCCGGGAGGAAGAGACGGTGATCTCTCCTCAATTCAAGGTGCCGCTCTTCTCCGATAAAAGCCTTCGGGATCGGATGAGAAAAATGGGGACAGATATGGCCCGCCAGCTTAGAAAGTTATGGGGACCGCCCATTTACCGGGATCGATTCATGCGGGTTTGGGATCTCGAACAAATCCGCAATCAAACGAAAATGAAATCCCGGAGAGAATTTTGACATGGATTTTTTCCTGTGGTATAAGTTCTTCCGCTTTGCCATCCATGACTTTTGCCTATGAATAAAAAATCGAAAATCGCCCTCCTCTGCAGCGAACCCATCAAGCCCGAAATGGGGGGTATAGGAATCCGTTATCTGGAAATGGCAAGGCATTTGCACGCCCAGGAACTGGACGTCGTTCTTATCCATCCGGGAGACGAGAAGGCTGCCGCTTCATTCGGCCTCGACATCGCCGGTATCAGGATATTCCGGGAAGGGCACCTCAAAGAACTTTTGTCCGGCTGTGATTGTGTCGTGGCTCAGGGACAACTGGCCAATCATTTGCCCCTGGAGGTCCCGGAAATCCCTGCGGTCATCGATCTTTACGATCCCTGGCTTATCGAAAACCTGAATTATTACGATACCCTTGGTCCGGGGCCGTTCCGGAATGATCACCGGAGCTGGATCGTGCAGCTTTCCCACGGAGATTTTTTCTTGTGTTCTTCCGAAGAACAGCGGCTCTTCTATATCGGATTCCTGGCGGCCTTGGGAAGAGTGAATCCCAAGATCCTGAAGGAAGATCCCGATCTCTCCAAGCTGATCGTTCCGGTTCCTTTCGGCGTCCCGGATGAGCTTCCTCCTTATAAGCCGTATCTTCCGGAACGGAAGCCAGGGGAAAAACGCCTGCTCTTCGGCGGAGTCTACGATTGGTATGATCCATGGACCCTTCTTGACGCCTTGGATCGTTTTTCCGGCGGGGAATGGACCCTGTTTTTCATGGAAACGGCCAATCCGGAAACGACGCCCCAGGAGATGTACAACCGGCTCAAAATCCGTGCAGGAAAGAATCCGACGAGGATCCGGTTCATGGACAGGGTCCCGGCAGAACGGCGGTTCGACCTCTTGAGAGATGTGGATGTCCTTGTCGCACCCCATAAAATCAATATCGAGACCCACTTATCGCTCCGGACACGTTTTATCGAAGCCCTGGCTGTCGGGATCCCCATCATCTGTACCGAAAGCGGGTCTTTGAGCCGGATCATTCAGGAACACCAGGCGGGATGGGTGGTTCCTCCCCGGGATGCGGACGCGATCCTCCGTGCGCTCGAAGAAATTTTCAACGATAAAGATTTGGTGGCGGCCAGAAAAACAAAGGCGTTGAGATTGGCAGAAAGATTCAAATGGAAGGAAGTTCTGAGCCCTCTTGTCCTGTTCTGCAGGAATCCGCGGCGGGAGACGACCAAAGAAGAGTTCGCTGCCCGTTTGGAATTCGGCCGATCCGCTGAGGTGGCTACCGTGAGTTTCTTCCGAAAGATCCGGAACTTCATTTCCGGAAAAAAGACGTAGAAAGATGCCACAAATTTCCGGTTCCGGAGGTTTTGATCCACAAAAAACCAGAGGTCCGGAATTCTCCGTTATAATTCCCACCTATAACCGTCTCGATTCTCTCGTTCAGGTGATCGAAGCCCTGGAAAATCAGGTCGATGCCCCCGATTACGAGGTCATCGTCGTCAATGACGGATCGACCGATGCCACATCGCAATGGCTCGGGCGGCGTGATTTCCGGGCAGATGTGCGCGTCATAAGCCAGAAAAACAAGGGTCCTGCTTCTGCTCGGAACAGGGGCATCCAGGTATCGAAAGGGAAAAAAATCGCATTTTTAGGAGACGATACGGTTCCTCTAGAAGGATGGCTGGCAGCCCATAAAAAGGCGCATTCTTCGAGAGGCGATCCGGAAAATCTCGCGGTGATCGGCTATACGACCTGGCACCCCCGCATCCGGGCGACCCGGTTTCTCGAATATATCAACGAATACGGCCTCCAGTTCGGGTATTCGTTGATCGAAAATCCCGGGGATCTGCCGTTCAATTTTTTCTACACGTCCAATATGTCCGTTTCTTTCAGTCTCTTGGCAGATGAGAGATTCGATGAAGATTTTGTGCATGCCTGCTGGGAAGATATCGAGCTCGGTTATCGATTGAAACGGAAGGGCATGCGAATGGTGTATGCTAAAGAAGCGGTGGTTCATCACGATCATTTCACGGGCATCAGGCAGTTTGCAAAAAGAGAGGAATCGGTGGGATATTCCGCTGTCCGGCTTTACGACCGCTGTCCGGAAATCGATTTTTTAGGGATGACTCC
>Ga0180437_10009038_pt1 | contig 12444 bp, 8 predicted proteins | sample SS_ome_4_FD_132410 | JGI IMG/M metagenome (GOLD analysis project Ga0180437, IMG submission 132410) | Hypersaline lake sediment archaeal communities from the Salton Sea, California, USA - SS_3_D_1 metaG | ecosystem: Environmental > Aquatic > Non-marine Saline and Alkaline > Hypersaline > Sediment...
CGAGAAAGATGTTGATCAGTTTCTCTTCGGCCGTCTCCATATTGGAAAGGAGCCTGATCTCCTCCAGGAGCTCGAAGGAGAGCTTATGGGCCTCATCAATGATCAGGAGGAAGTTCTTGCGGGACTGCAAGCAGTTTTTCAGGAACGTCTCGAAGGCTATCAGGAATTCAGCCTTGGAATGGAAAGGGGTTTCCCTTCCCAGGGCCTTGCGGGCAAGGTAGTCCAAAAACTCACTTGGAGAGATGAGCGGATTCGACAGGTGCAGAAGTTGCACATCTTGGTCCAGACCGGCCAGAAGGGCGTGAATCATAGTCGTTTTTCCTGTGCCCACTTCCCCTGTGAGGAGGACAAAGCCTTTTCGCTCCGAGAGTCCATACGACAGCAGAGCGAGGGCCTCTTTGTGGGTCTCGCCCAGATACAGAAACCTGGATGAAGGACTCAGGTTAAAGGGTTTTTCTTTGAGATCGTAGAAGTCTGCGTACATGGCCTTGTTTGCACATAGCCCGGCCTCTGAGAGGGTGGTGTTGTTTGACACCCTCTACAGGGAGCGGGCGTTATCCACCCGTGTGCTGGTTTTCGGGCAGATCCCATGCCCCTGCCAACGGAATCGATTATAGGACAGAGGGGGCCTTTTTGCAAGAATTGACGATGTTTTAATCGCTATCTTGCCGTTCAGTCTGTTTGTTCCTTTTTGTAACTCTCTAGAAAATAATGTAGAATCAACAGCCGATGTATGCCCCTGCGAACCGTGATGAGGCGGATCGAGGGGGGAGAGATCGTCATGTATGAGTCTACTTTCGGCCTCGAGGAAGAGCCTTTCAACCTGACTCCGGACCCCAGGTACTTCTACCTTTCCAAGAGTCACCGGGAAGGCTTGGCCGCACTCATATACGGGGTTCGTGAGGAAAAAGGACTGGTAACCCTCACGGGGCCGTTGGGCGTCGGTAAGACCATGATCCTCGCTGCGTTCCTGTATCAGATCCAGGAACATGCGGTGACAGCCTCGTTTTCCGGTGAAATTTCCGGAAGCAGGGTTGAGTTCCTAAAGGACCTTTGCGGGGTGCTGGGCATCAGCCCAGAACAAGAGTCTCTGTTCGGCCTGAAGCAGGCGATCAAGGGTTTCGCAATCGATAAGAGGGGAGAAGGAAGAAGGGTGGTTGTTCTCGTGGACGAGGCGCAGGACCTCGGACCGGAGGAGCTGGCCCATTTCCACCACTTGATCAACCTGGAAACTCCGGAAGGGAAGCTCCTCCAAATCGTTCTGGCAGGCACAGAGAGGCTGGACGAGAAGCTCAAAGACGAAACCCTGTTAGCCTTGCGGCAACGGGTGGCGGTCCGCTGTGCAGTTGAACCGATTGATCCCGAGGAGACCATCGAGTACATCTTCCATCGCATGCGGATTGCCGGCAGCACCTCTTTGGAACTCTTCACTGATGACGCCCTCTGGCGAATCGTCAATTATGCGCGTGGCATCCCGAGGTTGATCAACCTGGTCTGTAACCAGGCCATGCTCACAGCCTCTGGTTCGGGAAAGGTCCCTATCGATGAGGACGGGGTAAGGGCGGCCTTGGCAGACGTGGAGGGGAATTCTTCAGGGATTGCCGTAGAGGAGATCGTTGATCGGGATGAAATAAGCCGATTGATTGAGGTGATCTCCCATCGGATCGTCGAGGAGGTTGTTCCTGAGGAGGGCGAAGAAGGCGTGCCTGGGGGAGAGAGAGAGGGTAGCAGGACGGCCACGGAGGTGGGCGACAAAGAGGAGGCGACGGGAAGACGGATCCGCACGTCAGTCCTCGGATTTCCTTCTCGAATGGGACCAGGGCTTCTATTAGTGGTCGCTGCAGTTCTTCTTCTTGTGGTTGCCGGTATTCTGGCCGCCCGCCGGTTGCTGAACTCAGAGCAGACGATTCAGGAGCAGGACGTTGCGGAAGCCACGGCTGGTTCTATGGCACTCGGCCTTCGAGGGGAGAAAGAGGTTTGGGGGCGGTGGAGTGAAGGGTTCGAAGGAGGGGCGGAACAGGATTCGGGGAACGAGAAGTCCTCGAGGGACCGGACGCCCGCGATGGCAGAAGCGGTAACGTTCCGGGGAAAGGATTTGGCTGGAATCGCCCTCGAGCACTACGGCAGGCTGGACCGCGAGATATTGAGAATGTTGCGGGAGAAGAACCCGGAGATAAGGGACTGGAACAGCCTCGACCCGACCGTCCGACTCGTGCTCCCGGAAGTGCCTGAGGTAACGAACGGAGGGGTGGATTTCTACACGATACAGGTGGGAGCCTTCAGGGCGGATGAGGGGCCCTTTAAAAGAGCTTCTGAGCTGGCGGGGAGAGGTGTTCAGAACCTGTTCATCATAGAAGAAGGTGATGGAGACCTCACGCTGGTCTGTGTTGGCGTCTATTTATCCGGACGGCAGGCTTCGGGAGATATTCCCGTCATGAAGGAATGGGGTTTCGATGACGCCATTCCCACCCGGATTCGGGAGAGGCAACTGGAAGACATCCTGCGGCCCTATTCCGGTTCGTTGTCCAAGGACCAACCGTAAACCATAAATCCCCTTGACAGGATCCTTTTTTCCTGGAAAAATTTTGTTCTAAGCTCGACCTACGCACGAAGCTGCCATTCTGGCCAAGTTCCCCAAGTAGACTTCACACTGAAATGGGCGTCGGGAGAATCTGGCTTGCCGAAATGGTGAAGTACGTGAGCGATGTCGATGGAGTGAACACGTATGCGTTCCGTTAAGAAGATTCTGTCAATTGTGAGTGAAGAAACTAGAAGAATTGTTCAAAGGGAGATAGGCTATCATCGAATTGAACCTACTATCGCTGTGCTATTCATAACGTATCGGTGTACGAGTCGCTGTAAAATGTGCACCATATGGCGAAGAGCAGCTGAATCGAGAGAACGAGACGAACTGACATTAGAGGATTGGACGCGTGTTCTTGATATGTTGCATGACATGGGGGTCTCTATCATTGAGTTCTTTGGGGGAGATGCTCTATTGAGGAAGGATGTGCTGATCCCACTTATAACCTATGCACATGAGAAAGGTTTCCTTACTGAATTGCCAACGAATTCCAATTTGATCGATAGAGATACAGCAACTGCACTTGTAGAATCCGGCCTGGACAATATCTGGATTTCCCTTGACGGAATTGGAGCGACACATGATGAAATAAGAGGTAGAGATAAAGCCTTCGAAAGGGTGGATAGGGCTATCGAGGAACTGAATAAGGCCAAAGGTGAAAGTGATCATCCAAAGATTCTTGTCAATTGTGTAGTCTCAAAGATCAATCTAGATAGCTTCGAGCAAATCGTTCCGTACTCCCGGAAGATGGGAATTGCAGGTATCGACTTCGAATATGTAGGCGAGATTCCCAAAGAAAGCATCTCTAAAACCGCAATAGACGGGATAACACCTACCCCGTTCTTTACGTCCTTCGATTCCTCGGTTCTGCTGAATAAAGAGGATGCAATATTTCTCAAGGACAAGATCAAAGAGATGAATCATCAGAAGGTCAAAGAAGGTCCAAGAGTTGACACCCAAAAGATTGATTTTCTGTCAAGGGAAGAACTGGTATTGGGTAGGTTCCCAAATAAGAAATGCTATATCTGTCGAAACATAGTTCATGTTGATCCATATGGCAATGTATTGGGATGCTTACATTTCAACAATTACCACCTTGGTAACGTAAGAAAGCAGAGCCTTGAGTCGATTTGGCGAAGCGAAAAGCACAAGCATTTCATAAGGCACCAAAACAAGAATGCAATTGACATCTGCAAATTCTGCTCAAATGGAGTGCAAAGAAACTACACGCCTCTCCAGTCCTTACGAAGCTTGTACTTGGAAGCCAAGGGGAAGGCAAGAAATTGATATACCAGGGGAAGCGTGTTCTGAAGAAGATTAAATCGATATCATACCAGACACATGATTCGATTTGGTTTGTAAGGGAGGGCAATGAAGAAATTCAGAGATTAAGGGGTCTCAGTGATTACGAGGTGTGCTTTGATGGCTTCGAGGAAATCGTAGAATGGCTGAAAGAAAACAATGCAATATACCCGTGGATGTATTCTGAGAAAGAAATATCAGCCGCCCGAGAGTATGGTCACGTAATACCATTCCTGAGACTTAGGGATGAAATAGTCTCCTATACGAAAGTTGCACTGAATAAGGTTTATATAAGGGATTACGACACAGTCTTCTCATTGGCTCCGAATAAGGCGATGTTTTATGATACGACCGTCCTGCCTCGGTTCAGGGGGAAGAAATTACCTCAATATCTAAAGAATGAAATATTCATTTTCTTGAGACACAGGGACATCGATCAAATCTTCGCTCATATCGAGCGCTGGAATATTGCCTCGATAAGGTCCAATCAACGGATGGGTTTCAAGGAGATAGGCTCAAACAGGTTTGTTCGAGTGTTTTGTTTGAAATTCCACTCTAATGACCCCAAGATACTCTTGTCTTGAGTGGAGATGGTGTGCACTGCAGGTGTGGCTGACGGTGACGTGAATGATGACGGTCGGCCTCTCTTGTGGAAGCAGGAACTGGACATCTCCAGCGTGGCGGACACCGAGGGGACGGTGTGCCTCGTTTGTCATCATCAGGCTGGGATTGGTACCGATTCCAGGTGCAGGGTCATCGTTGGGCAAACTACTCTATTTTAGATGCCCTTTTGCTCTCTCCAAAACAGACCACAATTGCTATTGAGAGCAGTGCAAGGTTACTGCATGCCCGCGAGAAAGCTTCCGGGGCAACCTCCATGACTGTAACCGAGAATAACGCCCCAAGCACTGCCAGAATGAAAGCGGTCGCTGACAAACATACTAAGACCTTGGATAGAATCTCCATAGCACTCCTCCTTTTCTTCCCAAACTATGAACATGGTCACAAGTTTAAGTACCACAACAGTATCCTAATTCTAAGGGTCGATTCTCCAGGATGTCAACAATAAGTTTATGATTTGCAGCCCACCGTTTTATTGTTTTGAAGAACATTGGGCTTCGGGTATAACAACGACACTCAGCATGCGAGGGGACTTGCTAGGTACTGCGGTCGCTGTGTCAGGCAGGCAGGAGAAATCTATTGATCATTAACTGCGCAAATCCAATCAGAGATCTAGTGCGCGGAGGATGTGCAATCGCCCTTCGGCCGGGGCCGGGACCTGACCCCCGGTCCCTGACCCCTGGACTGCCTCCTCGATGGTGTTATTGCTGCGCTGCAGCATGGAGCCCCGATGGAGGTGCCGGCGGAACATCATCCACCCAGAACACGTGCACGGTGCAGGTGTCCGTTGCCTGCAGGCCGCCGTTATCGGTTACGGTCAACTGAAAGGTCAGGGATTGGCCACCCGGCCCAACATCCGGTGCGGTGAAGGACGGTTGAGCCGACGTGGAATTCGATAGCGTCACTCCCGGCCCCGCTGTCTGGGACCAGCTGTAGGAGACAACCACGCCGTCCGGATCGGAAGAAGCCGATCCGTCCAGCGTGACGCCTTCCCCTTCGTTCACGGCCTGATCCGGACCGGCATCAGCGATCGGTGCCTGATTCACATCCGACACATTGATGATGACCGTGTCCGTGGCAGACAGGCCGCCCGTGTCGGTCACCGTAAGCTGAAAGGTCAGTGCTTGGCCGCCCGTGCCCACAAAGGGCGCATTGAACCAAGGCGTCGGCGACGTCGGATCCGATAAGGTCACCGACGTTCCAGCGGTCTGGTTCCACAGGTAAGAAGAGATGTTGCCATCCGGATCCATTGAGTTCGAGCCATCCAAGGAGACAGTGTCACCCTCGTTGACCGTTTGGTCAGATCCCGCATCAGCTGTCGGTGGTAGATTCACCCAAGAGACATTCACGATACAATCATCGGACGATTGAAGGCCACCATTGTCCGTCACGGTCAGCTCGAAGGTGAGCGACGCACCGCTCGGCCCGACATTCGGGGCAATGAATGAGGGTTGGGCTGACGAGGAATTGTAGAGCGTCACCGTTGGTCCCGCTGTCTGAGACCAGCTGTAGGAGACGATCGTGCCGTCCGGATCCGAAGAATTGGTTCCGTTCAGTGTGACCGAGTCTCCTTCGCCTACGGTCCGATCCGGGCCCGCATTGGCGGTGGGCGCCTGATTCACGTTCGACACATTGACGATGACCGTGTCCGTATCAGACAGTCCGCCGTCATCTGTTACGGTCAGCTCAAAGGTCAATGCTTCGCCTCCGGTATCTACGAGGGGCGCCGCAAACCAGGGCGTTGGTGATGTCGAATCGGACAGAGTCACCGGCGTTCCCGCCGTTTGCGCCCACTCGTAGTGAGCGATCGTGCCGTCCGGATCAGAAGAGTTCGATCCGTCCAGCGTGACAGTGCTGTCTTCGTCCACGGTCTGATCCGGGCCGGCATCTGCGGTGGGCGGTGTGTTCTCGATGAACTCGAAGAAGACCTCGTTGGAATCACCACTCACATTTTCTGATGTATCAAAGGCTCTGGCCACGAAATAGTAGCTCGTATCATCGAGCAGGCCGTAGAGAGTGCATGTCGTATCCGTCCCTTCCCAGTCCGGCTGGCCGTAGTCATAGTTATCACCCTCTGCCCGTACGAAGATCCTGTAACCCGCCAGGTCTGGCTCCGTGTTGGGGTCCCAGGCCAAGGTTATGTCAAAGGCGGTGGCACTCGTCGGGATCAGGAGGACAAAGAAGGCCAAGGGGAGGATTGCACATCTGTGAAAGGAAAAGAGGGAAGATAAAGGCCGTGCAAGTTTTGAAAAAGAGCAGTGCGGTACCATGACATTACCTCCCGCGGTGATTCGCGTTGCAGCGTGCATCTTCTGGGAGTGAGAGGGGGCGCGTGTCCTCTCGTGAAGTACAGGCTGCAAGAGCTATGCCGCACGCCGGAGCTAATGGTGCCTGGTTAGCAGTAATAGGGCTAACTCTAGTGTTGATAGGGAGAAAAGACGTATAGGGATATGGTGTTGATATGGAATTCACCTATTTCGTTCTGGGTGTGCCAAACCGAGGAAATCACAATTTCGTAATCCTGAATCAACGAATCGCATGAAACCCTCTTTGAGCATCTTGCCCTTTCTTACTACAATATAATCTATTTTTACTTGATTTCCGCCCCAACATATGGTAATGGCGGGACAACCATATCTCTGAACAGGCGGCTTGGAACCTCATGGAAAACACCACGGGGACGTGGAAGAAGAAATGCTGGCCTTTCTTCTGTCTGTCTGTCTTTCCGGCGCAAATGGGGGATCTAGGGAGGGCCGAGTTGCAGTATCCACTTCGCCATGGTCTCCCGGTTTTCATCCATCTTCTCGAGGCTGGCGCTCTCGATACTGTCTAACATTTCCTTGTAAGCGGCTTCTGCCTGCCTGCCAAGATGTTGAAGTTCGTCATCCTGGGAATTCTTGGCATTCTCGATGCGGGTTTCCAGCACATAGGCATATTTTCCATCGTCGATTCCCTCGCGCATGGACTCATACTCAGGGGTGAGCAAGGGCCCATCCGTGCCCGGGTAAGCGACCATTACTTCAGGGCTTCCTTTGGAGGTATCCAAATCCGTGTAAGGATCCCCACTCGCATTTTCAGAGGTCTGGAAGGTCCAGGGTGCAATGCCTACATAATGGGATTTGACGTGACAGAGGCCAAAGGCCCTTCTCATGCTTTCAGCGTCGTCGACAGAGTCCGGGATGGTGGTTTCTTCGTTGGGGTATTGCCAGTGTTCGCCGTGCTTGGGCCGGGGACCGCCCAGTGTGATGTCTGCAGCCCATGGGGCTTCTGCCCACACAGCAATGGCAGATTTCTCATTCATCTCCCGAGTGGCTTTCAGGAGTCTTTCCGCTATCTGCATTCGGTTGGGACCCCCTCTGTCGTCTTGCACTTCATCGCCGGGCATCCAGTACAAATCGATTGAGTTCGTCTCATGGAAGTTCCTCCTCGCATAGGAGATGATTTCCTTCATCAGGATGGGGTGGCGGTCCGCATCGAAGCCAAGGCTCGACCCCGCCCATCCCGGCTTGGAGCTTTGGACCAGATGACCGCAGTAGTAGATGAAGGGACCCGTGAATCCAACCTCCTTGAAGGCCTTTAACGCCGCCTCGAGATCACGAAGATCCGGGCTGCCATCCGGTGATCTCCTGAAGACAAAGGGGGAGTGGGGGATGATGGTGGTCAGTCCATGATCTTTGAAGGAACGATAATACCTGACGCCATTCTCGTAAACCTTTCCCCTTTCTCCTTCGGTGAGGTCTTGAGCGGTCATCTCCTGGAATACATAGGTCATGTCAAAGCCGTATTCCTTATCAGGTCTTTCAACCAGGGCAAAGGGTAAGACTCGTGCTGTCAGGGGGATCTGTGTACGACCCAAATCGGTCGCAATGGTAATGGTTCCGCGGTATTGCCCGGGTCGTGTCGCTGGAGGTGCATGAACAGTGAGCCAGAACCTCCTGGATTGCCCGACCTCCACGGATGTGGACGGCTCCTTTTTCAGTAAACGAGGCCGCAATTCGTACTCGGTCCCCTGCCTCGTCTTCATTCGTGGAACGGTTTCTACGACATAGACTTCGGCTGGAGCTGGCGGCCCCCCTCTATCACAAATGAGTTCGGAGACACTCACGCGCACTCGTCCAAGATTCTTCAATGCATACAGTGAGAATGTGGCTGGCTCATACTCGTTTTGTGCGAGCTTTACCGAAACACCGGAAATCAGATCCCCTTGGGTCGGAGCTGAGTTGGGATAGACGTACCTGAATGGATTCCTGTGCCACAGCATGTAGCCTCGTTCATTGTCGTGCTCCGTGGCGATTGCCCCCAAGTCCTCTGCAGGAGGGTTGCTCAACGGGATCGAGAGTGGCTGCATCCAATTGGCTGCAGGGACCTTCTCCCTGCTGCCAATCTGTTCAATGCCCTGAACCATGTAATCCAGTTTGGCAATGCCGGCCCCTGAAGGGATGTCCGTTAACTCTACAAGAAGATCATAGTCTCCGGGAGCAATAGGGTAAGGCAAGTAGAAAGCCAGATTTCCACCGTGATAGTCCAATCTCGGTGCGGTGAAAGAGGCAAGCTCGACGCCACGATGGGAAAGGACCGCATTTGCCCTGGTGTTCTCTGGTCCTGAAGGGAGATCGCCGGTCAGCGCAAAGCCGATCATGAGTTTCAGTCTTGTTTCGACGCTATCGAGCAGTACGATCCTGTGGGAAAGGTTCTTACTCAAGATGTCGATCGTTACGGGTTTTCGATGGGCCCCTGCGGAAACGAGAAGAGGCGTCAAGACGATAGGTACACATAGAAACCATGCTAGCAAGGCGAAACGCATTCCCACTACACTCTCCTTGCTGTAGACGTTCCACGCTTGTCTGATGAGGGTGTCGATGGGTATGATTCATCTGAAGGTGTTACATGTCGGATTCATCATGGGGGGGCAGGCGGACCAGTGTCAAGATTGGTCCGCCTGGCAGGGGAAGGGGCGCTCAATTTGTTCATGGGCGTCCAAAGCTAGAGCGGATCCGTCTAGCTGTAATGCTTCATGATCTCCATGGACTGGTCCATCACATTGGCCAGCTGCTTGAGATCCTTCTTCTCCGTGATCTTTGCCCAGTTGTCGCTCACATCCTCCGGGGTGGCAGGCTCGCCGCCAAGGAAGGCGCCTTCGTTGACATAGATGCCTGCGGACTGAACCAGCCCTGCCCCGGCGCAGAGGATCTTCCCTGTGTCCTGGCAGGTTTCGGAACAGAGGTAGAGCACCACAGGGGTGACAAAGGCGGGGTTCAGCTTCTCGAAGACATCAGGGGGCATGATGTCTTCGGTCATGCGGGTGCCGGCCACGGGTGCAATCGTATTGACCTTGATGTTGTACTTCTCACCCTCGATCCGCAAGGAGTTCATCAGTCCGACCAGGCCGAGCTTGGCTGCGCCGTAATTCGTTTGGCCGAAGTTGCCGAACAGCCCTGTCCCGGAAGCGGTCATCACGATCCGGCCGTAGCTGTTCTCCCGCATGTTGATGAAGGCCGGCTGGGTGACGTTGTAGGCTCCCTTCAGGTGAACCGCGATGACCGGATCCCAGAGGTCTTCTTCCATCTTGGTGAAGCTCTTGTCCCCCAAGATCCCGGCGTTGTTGATGACGATATCCACCTTGCCAAATGCCTCGATGGCTTGGCGAACCACGTTGCCGCCGCCTTCCCTGGTGTGGACGCCGTCGTAGTTCGCAACCGCCTCTCCTCCGGCAGCCTTGATCTCGTCGACCACCTGGTCCGCCATCGTGTTCCCGCCACCGGTCCCGTCACGGGCACCACCGAAGTCATTGACGACCACCTTGGCTCCCCTCTTCCCGAGTTCCAGGGCGTAAGTCTTTCCCAGGCCTCCGCCAGCACCGGTCACAATCGCTACTCGTCCCGTGTAATCGATCTTTGCCATGATTCTCCTCCGTGTCTCTGCTAGAGCGGTTCGATGTAGAAGGCCTCTTAAGGGATCCCTCCTGATGGGAGCCTTCCTTGTTAAACCTATGTGTAGGAGAAGTCAAGCCCAGGGGGCGTTCGATTAAGCAAAACGGTGTGTTCCTGCAAGCTGTTACCGGGGAATGTTCCAGGTGTCATGGAGTAAGTCTCTTCCAACGATGCAATGGTTCTCAGGCAGATACTGCATCCCGGAAGACAAGCCTGTTCTGCTGTTAATAATATGTTGAAGACCGGGGGGGGAGTTGACAGAATACTCTACAAAATCGTTTATCTTTCTTTGTAAAGGGCTAAAATACGTCAATAAATTTTTGTTAAAAAAAACACAGCGCTATTCCATACAAACGTGATTGAGCTGTGAACAACAATCATGTATGAATCGTTGTTTTCAGCCCCATCATGATTGGTTTTCCTGGGAAGGAAAGAGGTGTCCTATCCGTTCACGGGCATCGTGAAACTCCGGGTCTATGTCGAGGGCGTCGCGGTAGGCGTCGTAAGCACTTCTGCGGTCTCCCCTTGTTTCGTACAGTTGGCCGAGTTCACAGTAGGCTGCCGTTTGCTCTTCCTTCGGTAACTTGTCCGGCATGTCCCTGAGAACCCAGCGGTACAGATGTTCCGCCATCGGGAAATCCTCGAGGGTTGTGAAGGCCCTGCTCATGGCGAGAAGGCTCTCCGCCTTCTCCTCGCTAAGATCACCTGTCTTTTCGAGTGAGGAGAGGGCTCGCCGAATCCTCCAAAAGGCGATCTGTCCTTTGGCGTCTTCCTTGAGAGATTGAAAACTTGCGTTCCCTTTCCCGTAATCCTCTCCTCTGATGTAGATCTTTGCCAGAAGATAGCTGGCCAGGGGAGAAGAAGGGTGTTCCCGGTTCAACTCCTCCAGAATTTGGATTGCCTTTCGATCGTCGTAGTAGGCTTCCTCGTAGAAGACGGCCTCGACCAGTTTGACCCAGGGATCGTTGGGCGCGAGTCGGAGGGCCTCGTCGAGGAAGGACTGGGATCGCTCGATCAGCCTTCTGTCCAGGTAGTATTCGGACAGAAAGGCGTATCCCGGAGCGCAGAGGGTGTTGCCTTGTACGGCGGCCATTGCACGAGCAAAGGTCGGCTCCACTGGGCAGGCCGGTTTGGGTGCGGTCTCGAGAATCAGGTATGTGATCCAGAGGGGATAGAGCTGACAAGGGTCTTGATCCTCTGTCTCGAGCAGCGTCTGTTGGAAGCGACACAGCACCTCACAGGGGTCCTTTGCTTGAGAGTGGGTAGGGGACCAAAAGGCCTGGGCGATCGGGTTCTTTGCCTGAGACGTTGGAGTGTGGAGGGCGGATAGGTGGGACTCCTCTGTTGTGATCCCAGCGCGAGAGGAGGACAGTCCGGCATCGTCGGAACTCAACCAATGCCCGGGCAGAAAGATTCCCGTGAGGGCCAGGAAGACGAAGCAGGCAGGTGCTACAGCCCAGAACATCAGGAACCTTGGCCTCGACCTGTTGTCCCGCGCAAGTCTGGCCAACTTTGGATAGATGCCAAGAGAGGCGCGGGTGTCTTGGGTGTCGCGTGCCTGCGTGTCATTGAGGGGAAGGTGCTCGTTGTCCGTGCCGTGTACATCCGCGCCGTCATTCCCGCGAAAGCGGGAATCCAGTGGCGCCGATTCCTCGAGGGTCTCCCTGGGCCTGGGAGGGCCTGCATGTACACCCTGATCCTCTGTTGTGAAGTTTAGGCGAAACAGGCCTTCGCAAGCGGGGCACTGGATCGTTGCGTTTTCGGAACGAATCTGTTCCGGGAGGAGTCTGAACTGCTTTCTGCAATGGGGGCAGGGAAGGAGCATGCCTTCTTTATTCGGGGGATTCCCGCTTTCGCGGGAATGACGACCCCTGCTGTGGTTGTGGAAATTGCGAGGCCCTTGCCAAACGGCCGTGGCAATCTACCAGCGCAGAGGGTTCAGGCACACGGGAGATTGCCGCGTCGCCTTCGGCTCCTCGCAATGTCCGCAGTTGATGTCGCTGTCAA
>Ga0180437_10009039_pt1 | contig 12443 bp, 10 predicted proteins | sample SS_ome_4_FD_132410 | JGI IMG/M metagenome (GOLD analysis project Ga0180437, IMG submission 132410) | Hypersaline lake sediment archaeal communities from the Salton Sea, California, USA - SS_3_D_1 metaG | ecosystem: Environmental > Aquatic > Non-marine Saline and Alkaline > Hypersaline >...
ACCTTGAACCGGTGGGGACCGAGACGGATCCAGCGTCCGACGGCCTCTTCCCCTCGGAAGAGTTGCTCGGCCACCTCCGAGCCCAGGACGCACATGAGCCTCCGATGGCTGATGTCCACCTCCGAGAGGTAGCGCCCGGCGACGATCTCGGTATCGCCCATCAGGCCGGCGTCCGAGGTCGTCCCGACAATCCATACCCCCTTCGCCCTCGCCCTCCCCCTCCGGACGGTGTGCACGGTCGTCAGGTTCGGCGCGGCCAACCCTACGCTCGGGCAGCCCCGGATGGCGTTGGCATCCTCGAGCGTCAGATCCTTGCGTTTCAAGGCGTCGAGGTAGGCGTCCAGGTCTGTCGTGATCCCCACCTTCTGGACCACGAAGGTCTGGGACCCCATCTCTCCGAACAGGCCCTCCACGTACCGGTTGAGACCCTGCACAAAGGAGACGAGGCTGATGACGGCCGTGAGGCCGATCACCACACCCAGCATGGTCAGCCCCGAGCGCCCCTTGTTCATCTCCAGAGCGCCGAGGGCGATCCTCGCATGCTCACCCAGTGTCATCTGTCGGTCGCGGACCGTTCTACGGCCCGGTCTTCCTCGATCCGGCCGTCGAGAAGCCGAATGACCCGCAGGGTTTGAGAGGCGATGTAGGCTTCGTGCGTGACGATGATGATCGTGTTGCCCCTCTCGTGAAGCTTCCCGAGGAGTTTAAGGAGGCCCTCGCCCGTGGCGCTGTCCAGGTTTCCCGTAGGCTCGTCCGCCAGGATGATCGACGGGTCGGTCACCAGCGCCCGAGCGATGGCGACCCGCTGTCGCTGCCCGCCGGACATCTCGTTGGGCCGGTGACGCGCGCGATCCTCGAGTCCGACGGCCTCCAGCGCCGCCATCGCTCTCTCGGTTCGCTCCCGAGGACGCACCCCCGCGTAGACCAGCGGGAGCTCCACATTGTGGAGGGCGTCCGCACGGGGAAGGAGGTTGAAGGTCTGGAACACGAACCCGATCCTCTGGTTGCGAATCCTGGCCAGCGCATCGTCGCTGAGCTGCGTGACCCGGAGTCCCTCCAACCGGTATTCCCCCCGACTCGCCGTGTCCAGACATCCGATGATGTTCATCAGGGTCGACTTGCCCGAGCCCGAGGGCCCCATGATGGCCACGTACTCGTTGGCGTCGATACCGAGGCTGACGCCCCGAAGCGCGTGGACCTTCTCCGCGCCCACCTCGTAGATTTTCTCAAGACTCTCAACCTCAATCAGCACCGTCTGGCTTGCCCTCCTCCGTTACGCGCACGCGGCTGCCGTCCTCGATCCGGGCCAGCACCTTGTAAGGACCGGTCACAACCCTCTGACCCACCTCGAGGCCCGAGATCACCTCGATGTCCGTCTCATCGCTGATCCCTGTCTGGATCGGCCGAAACACCGCCTCCCCGTCCTCGATCACGAACACCCCTTCCCGCTCTTCCCCCTTCTCACGCTTCCCCTCCGCATTGTCCTGCTCTGTCGCCAAGGCCGGACGACGCTTCACCACCGCTTGGATCGGGATGCATAGTGCGTCTTCCCGAACCGCCGTCTCGATCTCCACGTTCGCCGTCATCCCGGGTCGGAGGGAGCTTCCGCCATCCTCGATCCTGACCTTTACCGCGAAGTTCGTGGCCTCCTCCAGAGTCCCCTGCCCGACCGTGTGCGCCGAGCTCGAGATGTCCGTCACCCTGCCTTCGAGCGCGCTGTCCGCCAGCGCGTCGACGTACACGTCCGCGACCTGCCCGAGCGCCACGTCCAGAACGTCGGTCTCATCGATCTCGGCTTCGACCTGCATCTGCGAGAGGTCCGATATGGTCATCAGGACTGTGCCCGGGTAATTCATCGTGCCGACGATGGCGATCTCGCCCTCCTCGATGTTCAGCTCCGAGATCACGCCCGAGAGGGGAGCGACGATGGTTGTCTTGGCCAGGTCGTCCCGGGCCGAGGCCAGGCGCGCGCTGCCTTCGGAGACGCGGTGCCGGGCGGCGTTGAGCTCCGCTCGCGCCATCTTCGCGTCGGTCTCTACGACCTCCAGCTCCTTCGTCGAGACCATGCGGCTTGCCTCGAGTTGCCGGTTGCGCTCGAGCTCGCGATCGAGCCTCGCCAACCGGCTCTCTTGAACCAGGACGTGGGATTCGGCCGCCTCTAGCGAGGCTTCCGCCTCCCGGACACGGGCCGCGTACTGCGTGGAATCGACCTGAACGAGGAGGTCGCCCGCGTTCACCCACTGTCCCTCCCTCACGGCCAGCCGGACAATCCGGCCCATGACGCCCGAGCTGATCTTGACCCGCTTCTCCGGCACGACACGCCCCGGTCCCGAAACCATCGCTCGGATCGTGCGCCGCTCGGAGGCCGCCGCGTAGACCTTCGAGATCCCTGGGCCTGACACCCGTTGGTTCACGACCGCCACCCCCACGACGACCACCACCAGCCCCCCGACCAGGAACAGCAACCGCCTTCTCGCCCTGGCCCTGGCGGCCCTCGGTTTCCCACCAGACGTCCGACCCGCCTCCATTACTCCCTCCCCACAGCCCGGTCCAGGCGGGCCCGGGCCAAGTGGTACTCATACACGGCCTGCACTTGCGAAACTCGTGCATTGGTCAGGGCCACGAGGGCGTCCTTCAGTTCGATCAAGATGCCCTCGCCCAGCCGATACCGCTCTTCCTGAAGTCGCCGGTCCTCCTCGGCCAACCGGACGGCCTCCCCGGCGGCCCGGATCTTCTCGTCGGCCTCCACCAGGTCTAGGTGCGCCTGCTTCACACCAAGCAGGACATCGGCATGGCTCTGCTCCAGGTCCTCCCTTGCGTAGGCCAGGCCCGCCTCCGCCCGGCGGATGTTGGCCTTGGTCAACCGACCGTCGAAGATGTTGAAACTCATGCTCAGCTGCAACGACCACTCGGCGTTCTCAGACCAGCGGTGGTCTTCGCCCCTGAGCTGCGAGATGCGGATGTCGTTCCACTGGTAGCTCCACCCGGCAGAGATCGATGGCCACCGTCCGCTCTTGGCGTTCCCGATGTCGGCCTCGGCGCCTTCGACGCTGGCCTCACGCACCTTCAGCAGGGGATGAAGCTCGACCGCCTCCTCGAGGTCTCTCTCCAGATCGGCATCGTACGGGGTGACCGGCTCTGCAAGGTCCGCAACGTCCAGGTTGATCCCGACGGGAATACCCAACGCGTGGGCCAGACTGGCCCGCGCCGTTCTCACCGAGTTCCTTGCGGTGATAAGATCCAGCTCGTTCTGCGCCAGTTCGACCTTTGCCCGCAGGACGTCGGCCTGGGTCTTTTCCCCCGCGCGGTAGAAGGCCTCCGCCCGCTCGACGTGCTGGCGGCTCACATCCACCGTCTCCTGGCGCACCTCAAGGAGCGCCTGCGCTTGGAGTAGATCGATGTACCGCGTCTGGACCAGGAGATTCAGATCTTGCCGAGCATTCCGGTATTCGCTCTTGGCCGCACGGCGGCCGGCCCTTGCGCTCGAGATCTGGGCAATGTTCCCGCCGCCCTCAAACAACGGCTGCTCCACGCTGAACCTGGTCGAGTACAGGATGTTGGACCTCTCCAGCCCGCCGGCCCCCGTGAAGTAGAAGCGGTCGTCGTCGTAGCGAGTGTACCCCGACCAGTTCCGGACCTTGGGGAGAACGTTGGACCACGCCTGGATGACTCCCGCATCGGCATTCTGCACGCCCACCTGTGACTTCGACAGAGCAGGGCTGTTCTCCCGGGCGATCGCGAGGCACTCTTCGAGTGTCAGCTTCCTGCCCTCCAGACCGCTCCAGTCTCTCGCCGGGGCGTCCTGGGCTCCCAGACACGCGGCGCACACGAGAAGAAAACCCGCCCACGCCGTCCCCCGCAGCCTCCGAGACCCACCAGACCGACTTCGGCGACGCCTCATCGCTGAACAACTCCTTTCTCAGAGGTCCTTCCCCGTCAACCCGGCCCTCCACACCGTGCGTCAACCGACGCCCAGAAACCCTCGGGTGAGCGCCGTCACGCCCACCAGCACCCCACCCCGCACCAGAAAGAGGACGGCGACCGCCACCGCCGCACGCCCCATCGTGAAGCCCTGCACGACGCTCATCCCGATGGTCAGGAACACCAGCTGCCAGATCCAGAAAATCTCCACGCTCTGTAGCGCTACCCGGCCGAGTGACCAGTAGGATTCGCCCGAGAGCACTGCCAGCGAAGTCTCGACAGGGTAGGTCCCGGTGAGCTTCACCACGGCCAGAGCCACGAGGCCGCCCAACGCCATGATGAGACTCGAGTAGCAGGTCACCGAGAAAACGGCCTTGAACCTCGCACCGCCCCCGATTCCCTTCCCTACGAGGAACAGCAGAAGACCGTACAGAAGTGCCCGAGCGGCCGTCCAGAACACGGCCCCCAGGGCCGTTGTCACGTACCGCTGGGTCGTCACTTCTCCCATCCTGGCTAGCTGTTCCTCGGTGAATTCCACCCGGCTGGCGTCCGCCATCATGTCCCGACCGAACAGAGCGTTCTCTTTGGCAAGCAGGACGCCGACGGCCGCGGCGACGAGCGCGACGACCAACAGAGGCAGGAACCAGTCCGGGCGTCTGGCGAGACTGGAGCATGCGTCCCGGGGCGCGACGAACACCGAAACGAGGCGAGACCCGAAGCCCCCCTCCTCCGGCTCCTCTCCTTGATACTCCCCGTCTGGTTGAAGAGTTTCACCCGATTCCATTGCTCCCCCCTCGTTGCCCCCCCTAGCGGAGGGATTCCCACGACAACACGAACCGAGCCCAGTTCTTTCGTTCTACCCGAAGACCCGCACCGCATTCGGCCGGCGGGCCACAGAAAACGAGGCAGCGTGCAGCAACGCACCCTGCCTCTCTACCTTCGATCTCACGGATTCCCGGAGGGCGACACGAGCCCCTTGCCCCGACACTTCCCATCCCGCGCGCCGGGGGGGCGCTAGCCCCGCAAGGTGAAACGAAACGGGATGGCAATCCGGCAGGGCACGGGTACGTCCCTCTGAAGCGCTGGCTTGAACCGGCACTTGTAGGCGGCCTCGATCGCTGCCTGGTTGAAGACCTCCGCCGTCGACCTCACCACCCGCGCCTGGACGACACGACCCTTCTCGTCGATCTTGATCATGACGTCCACGGAGCCTTCGAGGTCTGCCTTGCGCGCCAGATCCGGATACCTCGGGGTCTCGATGTGGATCGGCACCGGCATCGTATCGAAGGGAAGGAACTCATCGAACTCCTGCACCGGCGGCGGCGGGGCCGGGGGGAGATTCTCGATGTCCAGGCTCGTCTCGGTGATCGTTTCCTCTTCGTCGACCTCCTCGTCGGATTCCGCCTCCAAGGGGATCTGCGGTCGCTCGATCTCCTGCGGCGGTGGAGGAATGCTGAACTCCGGCATCTGGATTACCTCGATCTTCTTCTCCTCCCGAAGCTTGTAGACCTTCGGGACGTACTCCGGCCAGACGCCGAATGCCACCGCGTGGATGGCGATCGCAATCACCGCAGACAGCTCCACGACCTTCGTGTAGCTGGCCTTGAACTCAGCGTTTGCATTAGCCACGGCAACCGCCCCATCAGGATTGTTTTGATTCTCGCTTCGCCGTGAAGGACACCCTCACTGCGTTCGCACGTTTGAGCTGATCCATCACATCTGACAGAATACCGTACGGACATGCGGAGTCCGTATTAAACGCCACAATCAGGGCCGGATTCTCCATCAGTCGTTTGACCACAAGCGGCTCGACGTCCGTCAGCTGGATCAGCATGTCGTTCATCATGATCTCGCCAATCGACGAGATCCAGATGTGCATGACCTTGTCCCTCGGCACGTCCTGCGCGGCCTCGGCCTTGGGAATCGTGATCTGGAGGCCTTCCTCCAGCTTCAGGACGGTGGTCACCATGAAGAACACCAACAGCAGAAACGCGATGTCCGCCATCGAGGACGTCGGAACCTTGCTCTCGACGCGAACTCGTCGCTCGAATGTCATCTTTCGTCTCTCCCGACCATGGGCCTGCGGCTAGTCTACGCCCATCGTCTTCAGCGAGATCCGGGGTGCCTTGGCCATCTTCAGCTCGTCCAGAATATCCACGTACGTCTCGTAGCGGGCCTGCGGGTGAGTTTCGATAACAACCACGGCCTTCGGATTCCTCTCCATCTCGTCTATGATTCGGCTCCGAATCTCCGGGACCGTGATGAATTCGTCCCTGCCGATGGTCACCGAACCGTCCGCGTGTGCCTTGATCACGATGATGTTCTTGCGCGCGATCCGCTTCACCTCGGACTGCTGACCGGGCAGCTGGAGGAGCAGGCCCTGTTCCAGGCTGAACGTCGTCGTTGACAGGAAAAACACCAACAGCAGAAAGGCGATGTCGGACATCGAGGCCGATGGAATCTCTGTCGACGGCTTGCTTCTTCGAAGTTTCATCGCTACACTCTTGCGCGTTGGGAGGGCGCGAAGCCCTCACGGATGTCTAGATCATCCCGCTGGAGCTCGCCTTCGCCTCCATGTCGACCATCGTGTCGACCAGCTCTGCAGTGGACTCCTCCATCTCGATGATGAAGCCGTCGATCCTGGAGACGAAATAGTTGTGGAACGCCTGCACGGGGATCGCGATCAACAGACCGGTGGCCGTCGTAATGAGTGCCTCTGAAATACCAGAGGCCACGAGCTTGGCGTTCACCTGCTCGGCGGCGGCAATGGCGTTGAACGCGCTGATCATTCCCGACACCGTTCCGAGGAACCCGAGCATGGGCGCGATGTTGGCCACGCTAGCCAGGACGATCAGTCCCCTCTCGAGGAACGACATCTCGATCGTCCCGGAGCTCTCGATCGCCTTCTCGACCGCCGCCGTGCCCAGGTGATGCCTCATCAGACCGGCGTGAATGATCGCGGCGATCGGCCCGCGCGTGCCCTCACAGACGTTGACGGCGCCCTCCACCCCCTCGTTCGCGAGAGAATGGATGATCTGACCCATCAACCTCTTTACGTCGGTCCGCGCGCGCTGGAGCGTAATCAAGCGCTCGATGATGACGGCCAGCGCCACCACAGAACAGAGCAGGAGCAGCCACATGAACCGCCCACCCTGCCGAAACAGGGTCACCAGACCGCTGTCCTTGATCTTATCGAGGAAGGTGGAGGGCTGTTCCACCGGCGCCGCCTCTTCCAGCTCGGCTCCCCAGAGACTGTCCTCCTCCGCCTGGCCGAGGCTGTCGGGGAACATCTCCGCCCCCTCGTCCATCTCCTCGACTCCCTCGGGGAGCTCGGGGACGTCCTGGGCGTAGAGCGGAGGGGCCCAAAGTCCGACCAGCACCACCAAACCCAGCGTAACCAGACTCACAAGACGAACCCTGACGTTGACCATGTACCTCACTCCTCAATCGAAGCCCACAACCACGCGGTTCCCACCGCCCAAACTCCCGGAACGCGTTCCCTATCAAAAGCCCGGCGTTGCCCCTGATGCCCTGTCCCGCGGGTCTCGCAAAAAGTCCCTCGGACGCCGGGCAGAGCCCGATCTCTTGGATGCAGGTGCGACGCCTGAACGGGGACGTGTCCCCAACGCACCATACTGACGCCGGAGGGAGTTGTCAACACAATTCTCGGATTCGGGCGGCCCGGAGAACCGCACCAGACCTTTGGCCTCCGGCCCCACCTAGTAGTCCTCTCCGACCGAGCTGTACACCAGATGGAGATCCCCGTACCCCCTCTCGTCGACGTAGACGAACTTCATCTTGTTGCCGGAGCCCTTGAGCGCATACTCGCCGCTGATGGGCCTGCCGCCGCGGTCATAGATCCAGATCTCGTAGGTCTTGCCCATCGTCCGGACGTTGTCCAGCCGCTCCGCCTCCCGGCCGGTCTCGTCCATCCCCATCTCCTCGTAGTGCAGTCCTTCCTCGTCGACGGTTCGCTGGGACGGCAGCAGTCCGGGGCTCACCACGTCCGCCAGGCCTGGGTTGATGCCCCAGTCCGCATCCCGGCGGATGTCGTCCGGAGGCCCGTACTTGATGTAGATCCGGCCCTGGTCCGTCAGTATGCCCTTCCTGTAGGAAGAGTAGTTCTCGTTGGCGAACTTGACCCTGCGGTAGTACTCCTGGAGCGACTCGTTCTGGAGGGTCTCCGGCGTAGGATCCAGCTTCTTCCAGTACGCCCGCATGAAGCTCTCCCGTTCTCCGGGCGAGAGCGCCTCAACTACCTTGATCTCTTCCTCGGTCAGGATCAGAGAGAGCTCCTCCAGACCGTCCCTCAGATCCCGATCCCAGGAGAGCATCGACCACATGACGTCGAACCTCTCCTCGGTCGAGATTCTGTTCATCGTCCGCGGGTCCTCGATGTTGACAGCCAGCGTGTAAGATCCCTCCGGAAGACCGACCAGCGGAAGCGAAAACGCCTTCGGCCACCACCGGCTCTCCCCCACGAGGACTCTGGTCTGCCCCAGGACCCGTCGTCCCTCGTTGTCGAGCACCACGTACTCGGCCGTCAGGGTATCCGCCGGGTGTCCCTCGCGCCCGTCGTACACCTCGAAGTACACCGATAGGTCGGGAAGGCGGAGCCCATACAGGCGGCTGGGGTTCGGGATGATCTCGATTCCGGACCGGGAGAATTCTCCACCGGTCGAGTCCGTGCGGACATAGCGCGCGAACGTGATCCCCGAGATCCCGAGCGCCCGGGCCCGCAGATCGGGAACCCTCACCTCACAGCGGACCTCTCCGGAACGCTTGATGCCCCGCACGGCGTACCACAGTCCCACCTTCGGAGCGTTCAGGTCGGTCACGCTGACCGTGAGCCGGTAGTGACCGGGCGAAAGCTTACGGTCCAGCTGGACCATCTGGATCACGTTCCGCTCCTCGGCCTGCAGCATCGACCGGGCCCCCACCTCCACCTGCCGTTCGGCCTCGTCCACGACGTCGCCGGCCAGCGACTCAAACCGGCTGACGATCTTCAGGCTCCCAGTCGCATCCCCTTCATCGGTCTCAACGAACCGGATTTGATCGTTCGAGATCGAGCAGTTGATCTGGACCAGGCCGCGGTCACCCGTGTCCCGGAAGGTCACGACGTCGATACAGAAGCTCAAATCCCCCGTGCTCCAGGCGGGAAACTCCTCAGCGCACACTCCCGCCCAAGGCACCAGGCACAGCACCAAGCACGCGGAGCCGACCCTCCACCGCTTCCATCGTTTACTCATCTCGAGTCTCACCCTCTCGCTACGCGTCCCTCTCGGGAGTCGTGTCTGGGGGATGTCGCCCCGCCGGGGCCCGTTGCCCTCTCAACGCAAAGGGCAGCGCCCAAGCACTGCAGCCCTGCCCTCACGCTATCGAATTCCACCCGCCCTGCGACCCGGCCCGCGCGGGCCGGGCGCCCGGATCCTAGTAGGCAAGCCCGATCGAGATCTTGTGACTGCCGCCCAAGCGCCCCATGTCCGCGTAGCAGTAGTCCACGTTGCAGCGCGAGGGCTTCATCTCGAAACCAATCGGAACGAACGGAAAGCCCACACCGAACCCCGCCGTTAGGCCCTCCTCATCCCGGTTGAACCGGTACCCGCCCCGCAGGGCCAGCCGCAGCTTCGGTTCGAACTGCTTCAGGAAGTACTCCGCTCCGACGTTGACCCGCTCGGCGCCATCGCTCGGATGGTTGAACTCGAAGCCCCCCTGGACAAGGTGCAGCGGCTGATCGATCAGGTTCGTCGACACGCCGACTTTAAAGGTCACGGGCATCGGGAACTCCTGTTCGACGAACTTCATCCCCGGACCGAGACTCTGGACCACCATCCCGATCCTCATGCCGCGGAAGCCCGTGTCGTAGAGGGTCCCGAAGTCCCCCACGAAGCCTTCAGCCTTCTCGTCGGCCAGGCCCATATGAATCCACTTCAGAGTCCCGCCGAAGCTGAACCGGTCGGTCAGCGAACGCGCGTAACTCAGACCAATGGCCATGTCGCCCGCGTCGAAGCTCTCGCCGGTTCCCTCCGGGCGATGCGGGGTGACGACCGGCATGGGATCCATTTGCAGGGCCGTAATGCTGACCGCGAACACGCCCGGGATCGTGACATAGGAGAAGACGTATCCAGCGAACTGGTGGGAGATATCCGCGGGCCAGCTGCTGTGATTCAGCGTCAGCTCGCTCCCCGAGATCCTGGCGATTCCGGCGGGGTTCCAGTAGATCGTGCTGGCGTCATCCGCAATCGGAACGAACGCCTCGCCCATGGCCACCGCCCTCGCCCCCACCCCGACCTTCAGGAACTGGGCGCCCACGGTACCCACCTTCTCGAAGATGTACCCCCCCGAAGCGGGTGCCGCGACCGCAAACACCAACAAGGCCGCCACTACCACCACGTAGCGCTTCAACTCCACAGCCCCCTTTCCGTGCCGCCAACGGGTCCCATCCCCCATACGAGGGGTCCCACCGCCGCACCACACGACCACAGTTCTCTTGATCAGCGAATGACAGCGAATTTGCCGACCTTCGTACCGGCCGGAGAATCTACGTGGTACAGGTAGATTCCGCTTACCATCTCCTGGTCGTTCCTGGTGATCAAGTTCCAGCAGGTCTCCGACGGCTCCTGCAGAGCGTGGTGATCGAGAACCTCCACCAGGTCGCCCGCCAGTGTGTAAATCCGGATCGTGCACTCTTCCGGCAGGTTCTGGAAACAGATCCGCGCGCCCGAGTACTCAAACTCCGTCTCGGCCAGGTCCCACTCGGCACTCAGGTGGAACGGGTTGGGCACGACGCGAACATGGTCCAGCGTCCGGTGCCCGACGGACCTCGGGTAGATGATCTCGAACGACTGGCTGAAGCTGCCGAACATCTGCTGCGGACGGCCCATGAAGTCGTACTGCCCCTCACCCGTGTCGTACGAGCTGATGGCGTACCAGTACGGGAATCCGTTATGCACATCCCGGTCGACGTACCGGTACTTGCCTATCCCGTTCAGGCCCGTGCTGACCTCCGACAGATTCTGCCTGGGAATGTCGGCGATGAGTCGCCACCCCTGGCGGTTCGGCTGCGAAGACGTCCGGTCCCAACCCTCGTTCCTCCAGACCTGGTAGCCCGCGAAGTCCATGATTCCCGTGAAGGGATCGCCGACGGTCTCCGGGTAGTTGTCCCACTCGACCACGACGTGACGATCGCCGGGCGTGAGCCTCATGTTCGGCGGGGGCGGAGGCTCCGAGGTCCGCCAGCAGTTGTTGAACACGCGCTGGGCCTGGATGGCGTTGTCGATGAGCGTGCCCAGGAACTGGCGCTTCTCGATCTCGCTGTCCCTCGCGTAGGTCGTCATTTCCGGATTCCGCTCGCCCGCCACGAAGGCCACCTGGAAGTCCACCGAAGAATCCGGCGGGATCTCGGCGAACGGCCCGGCCGAGACCAAGAACCGCCAGTCGTCGGCCTTGGGCGTCTTGCCGTCGATCGTCCGGCCCTGGTCCGAGTCGCCCCTCAGGTAGCTGTACCGGTACCCGTCGTTCTCCGGGTCCTCCCCCGAACCGGACCAGTTCCGGTAGGTATGGATGGACACCTGCGAGGGCGCGAAATCGCCCTGCGGGTCGGTCTTGTGCCCGAGGAACATCACACCCAGGATCCCCGCGGCATCCTCACCGTCGTCGCCGCCCGGGTCGTCCCACATAAACGCCAGGCTGATGTGGAGCAGTTCCTCGGCGGAACCGGGTGCCGCGTAGAGGGTGTCGAACTCGATGTAATCCGACCAGTCGTCCCGGGCGATGTTCTGCCCGAAGGAGGTCGGCCCGCAGTCCGAATCCACCATGAACCCCACGTAGGCGTTGTAGATCGTGGCGGACGAGTCGAGGTTGGTCACCTTGAAGTCGATCCCGATGAAATCATCTACGCTCCGCTGCGACCAGGCGTAGCTGCGCTGCTCGACCCTCAGGTTCAGCGGATGGTGATGGTCCTCCGGGTTGGTGATGTAATCGTTGAACCAGCTGACCGTGTCGTAGTAGACGGACGCGTACATCTGCTGGGAGTTGGCCGCGAAGTCCTCGTCGATCAGTCCGTCCCCGTCGTTGTCGTACCCGTCCAGGAAGTCCTCGTCGCAGAGGCCGTCGCCGTCGTCGTCGCCCCGATTCTCGTTCTCACAGAAGTTGCAGCGGTCCGGGGGCAGGGGTTCGGCCAGCGTGGGTCCGTAACCGACCTCGCCGCGGCCGCGGCCGCTGGCCGTGACCCGGACGTAGTCATCGGGCCACGGGTTTGCGAAGAACTCTCCCTGGTACACTCCGGCGGTCACCAGGGTATCTCCTCGAGACGTGATGCCCCCCACCCAGAGTCCGGCGGCCCAGAGGTAGTCGTTCCCCGACCCCGAGGGCCACTCCCCCGAAGGGTACGGGGCCCGACGGTACGCCAGCGGCGAGATCCAGTTGGCGCCGAACACTCCCACGTTGGACACGCGCATGGCCAGCAGACCGACGTCGTGAATCCGCCCTCCGAAGTCGTTGATGAGCGGAGCTTTGGTCGC
>Ga0180437_10009041_pt1 | contig 12440 bp, 8 predicted proteins | sample SS_ome_4_FD_132410 | JGI IMG/M metagenome (GOLD analysis project Ga0180437, IMG submission 132410) | Hypersaline lake sediment archaeal communities from the Salton Sea, California, USA - SS_3_D_1 metaG | ecosystem: Environmental > Aquatic > Non-marine Saline and Alkaline > Hypersaline > Sediment...
GGCCGAGGCGCGGGCAGAAGAGTGGAGACTTCAGGGGTCGACATGCCGGCTGTCACAGTTGCCACGTCCCACAGCATCACCGTGGTGTCCTCGGAGGCTGAAGCGAGGGTGCGTCCATCAGGCGAGAAGGCCACGCTTCTCACCCCACTCGTGTGGCCTGCCAACGTGCCCATTTCCTCTCCGGTCTCGACGTCCCAGAACACCACAGTCGACTCCTGCAAACCCGCAGCGAGGACTTGACCATCGGGCGAGAAGGCCACACTCCAGGCCTCGCCACCGTGGGGTCTAAGAGTGTGAAGTCGCTGGCCACTTTCCACATCCCAGAGAATCACGGTCTCGTCAGCTGAAGCCGAGGCCAAGGTGCGGCCGTCGGGGGTGAAGGCTACGCTCCAAACGGTCTGCGTATGCCAGCCCCAGGTCTCCAGTAGTTGGCCGCTCTCCACATCCCACAGTAGCACTCTGCCCGGCCAATCCCCGGCTGCCAGCGTTCGCCCATCGGGTGAGAAGGCCAGGCTGGCCTCATCATCCACATGGCCCTCCATGGCGCCGAGCAGGGTACCGTCGGAAACTTGCCACAGCACGACCCCGTCGGCCCAACCAGACGTGGCCAGGATCGCGCCGTCGGGAGAGAAGGCCACGGCGGCCACGTTGTCCGTGCCCCCCCCGAGGGCCTGGCCTATCTGCGTTCCGTCGGCGGGCGTCCACAGTTTCACCATGCTCTCCATGGAACCCGTGGCGAGCATCTCTCCATCGGGGGAGAAGGCCAAGCTGTGCGCCATCCCCGTTCCTCCGACATAGCGTAACGCCTCGCCCGTCCCCGCGTCCCAGAGAACCACCCTGCCATCCCATCCCCCCGAGGCCAGGGTCTCCCCGTCCGGCGAGAACGCCACGCATCGCACCGGGGCGTTGTGATCCGAGAGTATCCGCGAGGATGCCATCGGGGTAGGGGTGAGAGGTCTGGGCGCCTCAGTAGGTAGGGGGATGGGGGCTGGGGTCGCGGGTGGCATGGGTTCAGGAGTATACGGCGCAGGTGCTTGGGAAAGCCCTGGAAGTAATCTGAGTCCCAGTACGGCGATGATGACAACGACAATCGCTCCCCCTGCACCTACCAAGACCCTGATGTCTTTCCAGAAGGGTCTAGCCTCACGCTGTAGCTCGACCGCCCGTGTCAGCAGCCTGGTAGCATCTTTGTAGCCCACATCACGGTTGATGATTTCCCTGAGAAGTCTCACCGCCTCGGCGTACCGCTTCTCGTCGAGCGCGGTCTGAGACTTCTCGTAGATAGCGGCCAACTCCCCCTCTTCTCTGGCCGTGGTCAGCTTGGCCTCAACCGCCTGGATCGCCTCCTGGTCCTCTGGCTCCAGCGAAAGGTACTCCTCGAAGGAGGCTATGGCCTCGTCCCATTCCTCTGCCAGGAAGTGTGCCTCTCCCGCATCTCTCAGGGTCGCCAACCCCTTGGCTCGCTTGGCTGCCTGGGCATCGGTCAACTGTTGGTTGATGGCGGGGTCATCAGGCGTCAACTCCAGGGCCGCCTCGAAGGCGTCAACAGCTTCGCCAAATTGCTCTTCCGCAGCCAGCTGCGCCCCCAGTTGGGTTTGGTGGGCAGCCAGTCTCTCTCTCGCCTCCAGATGCTGCTCGTTGATGGTGAGAACTTGGCGGTAGTGTTCCAGGGCCTTCTCCAGCTGTCCCTCTCCCCTTCTATGGTCGCCCAGGGACAGGTGGGCCTGGCAGAAGCCAGATCTGGCGGCGACGTCCTCTGGATCGATGTCCAGGGCCTTCTGGTATTCCTCAGCGGCCTGTGGGAGATCTCCCTGTTCATAGATGAGAGAAGCGATGCCCACCTGCGCTGTCAGGTTCTGACGGTCGACCCGAAGCGCTCGTCGATAGCTATCTAGAGCTTCGTCTTGGTTCCCCGTCTCGCGAAACTCCTCAGCGATCTCGATGTATCTGGTGGCAATGGGACTGACCTCTATCAACTCTTCGATTACTCGCTCCAGAGGTTTGTTCTCTAGTAGCCACAGTCTCATCAGGTCGACGGTGAACGTGTTGTCGGGCGTCAGGACATCCTTCTCTTGTAGGTGTCTTAGCGAGTCCCCTACCTCTCGGGCTGTGATGCGTACCTTCTTACCCTCTAGGAACTCGTGGAGCGATTGCGGATCCCGGCCGTCGTCAGCCAGGGAAAGGGCAGTGAGGACGTACCTCTCAGGGTCCGACGCGTCATCCCATACGAACTTCAGGTTGACGGTCCCCCTCTCCACCACATCGTCCAGCACAGATTCCACATGCTGGGGCGAGACGCGCCGCTGGCCGCTCTGCTGGCAGTGGCCGAAGAGTTCATGGCACAGGAGTTGAGTGAAGTAGGGGTGGCCAGAGGTGATACGGAAGATTTCCTCGACCGCCTGAGGGTCGTACTCGATGACCCCGGCGGCGGGCTGCGTGATCAGGCCCGCAGCATCCTCCTTAGCGAGGAAGCTGATCTTTCTGTAGAGAGCAATGCGGAAGAAGTCGGTGTAGGAGGCCTGCATGTGCTCCAACTTGCGGCCGGAGGAGCCGATGCAGAAGATGAATGCCAACGGTCCCGGGGCGTGCATCAGTCGGGAGAAGTAGGGAACTAGGTCTCGGGCGAGCATCTCCTTGGCGGTAGGCTCTTCCAGGGAGTCGAACTCATCGAAGATGAGGAGGAGACGGCGGTCGCCGATAGCCTGGCCGAGCTGAGGGAGGAACTGGTTCTGGAACAGTTCTGGATCGTCGGAGAACTCCTGCCGGGAGTATTCAGGGAGGGGTATGTCCTCACTGGTGCTCAGGGTGCGGGTGATCTCTTTGGCGAGGCGCCAGAGGAAGCGGCCCAGGGTGGTGTGAGTGCGTCCTTGAAGATCGAAGAAGACGGGAATGTAGGTGGGCGGAAGGTGGAAGGGTATCTGTTTGAGGATGGAGGTCTTGCCGACTCGGCGTTGGCCGTGGATGACGAGGATATGATCCACGAACTTGCCTGTGAGAGAGCGCTGCACCCAATCGAAGACGTCCTCTCGGCCGAAGAACATGGTCTTCTCGGTGACTGGGGCGCCAGCGATGTAGGGGTTGATCATCTCTGACATCTTCAACTCCGAATATCAGGAGACGGGGGCAGAGCTCAACGGAAATCTTGCTCAAGTGCGACCTTCAGTGAGTCGGAGTTTCCGGCCAGCCGGGCGAGGGCCGAGATACTGGCTGCTTCTCCAGTGCCATTTTACCATGGCTACCGTGGACTGTCAATATGGTTGACGATCTCGGCTGTAGCGGCAAAGAGTGCTACCGCGACCTGGCACTGAACGGGGACGTTGTTAAGCGCCTTAGTGACGGCTTACGGGGGCAGGCGGGGGAGGTCGGGGACTGCTTGAGGGAATTGGGCCTCGTCGTCCAGCCGCGCTGGCCTATTGTCGTCGTAGGATGACGGTTCGACCGGTCTGCGCGGCCTCCGCCAGTGCGTCAAGCACCTGCATGTTGCGGACGCTTTCCTGCGGTGAGAAGGCGAGACTCGTCTTCCCCAGGATCGCATCAGCGAAGTGCTCCACCATGAGCTGATATTCGTCGGCGCTTGGCACTATGTGCTGGCTTCCCTCTTCTTCGTCCAAACCACGTACGGTATACGTCGCCTCCCTTTCCCAGGGTACGAATGCATCGTGAGGTAGTTCGATAGCGCCTGCACTCCCCAACACGGTGTAGGTCTGCTGTAGCGCAGAGACGAAGCTGGCCTCCAAGGTGGCCAGACCACCACCGGGGAAGCGGAGCGTGCCGACGAAGTGCAGGTCTACTCCACCGGAGTGATACTCCGCCTGGCCTTGCACGTGAGTTGGCTCCGCACCCATAAGCCAGCGAGTTACGCTGACGCCATAGCATCCCACGTCTAGCAGCGCTCCCCCTCCCATGTCAAACCTCAGGCGGGGGTTGTTTTCATCCTCCATCTGGTCTTCTTCCATAGAGTAGCAGAAGGCGGATCGTATCAGCTTTGGCGTGCCGATGAGGCCATCCTCTATCGACTGTTTGACGCGTTTGCTCCGGGGGTGGAACCTGTACATGAAGGCTTCCATGAGCAGGAGTCCGGAATCCTCCGCTGCTTCGGCCATCTCTTCCGCCTGGCGCGTGTTGCAGGCCAGTGGTTTCTCGCACAGGACGTGCTTGCCAGCGTCCAGGGCTTTGAGTGTCCACGGGTGGTGTAGGTTGTTGGGGAGTGGCACGTACACAACGTCGATGTCGGGATCGGCAAGCAGCGTGTCATAGCTGTCGTACGGGTGGCGTATTCGATGTTGGGCGGACAGTTCCGTGGCCTGCTCCGGCGAACGGGTGGCAAAGGCGTGGACTGTGCCGTTGCTGGATTTGCAGATGGCCGGTATGACACAGACGCGGGCGATGCGGGCATTGCCCAAGACGCCCCACTTGATCTTATCAGCCATCGAGCACCTCCACTGTCCCGCCTCGCGCCGCAGAGCGGGCAGCTGCCTCCAATACTGCGACCACCTCCACCGATTGCTCCAATGGGGCAGCGACGGGCTCACCCGTCAGCAGGTGGTCCGCAAGATTGCGGTAGAAAGCGAAGGGTTGGCGCTCCGGCAGTGCGAGTGTCTGTGACACGATCCGCCCGGAACGATGCCGGATGTAGAGGGTCAGGTCCGGCACCATCTCCGTGCCCGGAATCTCGTGCTGGTGGAAGTAGTGAACAGGGTCGATCTCGTACGCGGTCACGTCCTGCCAGTGACCAACGACGGCGCCTTCGGTGCCCAGTAGGTACCATTTTGGCTTTCTCGCGGCGGCGATGTCGGAATGAAGAAATTCCGCTTCTTGGCCGCCAGCGAAACGCACCTGGATCCTCTCCTGGTCTGCGTTTGTGGTGTCCAGCCACACGCGCTTATGGCGAGTTCCAATCACTGAGATGACCGGGTCCGGGATCAGACTGAGCACCCAATCGAGGTAGTGGGCTCCCCAGTCATAGGTGGTGCCGCCCGATATGGCCTCGTGCGAATGCCAGAGACCACACGGATGCTCGAAGTCGCCGATGAAGGTCTCCACGTAGAACAGATCGCCGAGGAGACCCTCGGCCACAGCCCGCCTGATGGCCAGATAATCGATGTCCCAACGGCGGTTCTGGTAGCAGCCCAGGTGTACCTCCTGCTCCTTCGCTGTATCTGCCAGGGCCGCCGATTCTTTCCGGGTCAGGGCCAGTGGCTTCTCGCACACCACGTGCTTACCTGCGTCCATCATTTGCTGGGCTAGTCTGGCATGGGTGTTGGGTGGCGTGGCGACAACCACTACTTCCACGTCAGGGTCACCAGCCAGCGCTGAAGCCGAGGCGTAGGTCGCGATGTGGGGGAAGTGCTGGCGCGCTTCTTCGAGTCTGTTCGGTTCGAGATCACAGGCAGCGTAAAGCGCCAATCCGGAGGTGGCTTCCACGCCCAGGCCGTGCTTGCGGCCGACGGCGGGCGAGTAGCCGAGGATCCCGACTCCCAGGCTGCGTTCCCGTGGCGCCTGCCCGGCGAGATGGCGCAGGAGACGATATAGTATCTGCTGGATGTTGGGATTCCCATACCCCTGCAGCGTGGTACACGCCACCCGACCCTGGTCTGCGGGACGGGTAATCAAGACAGGCGTTCGCTGGTAGCGCCAGTCGACGCTCAGGATGACCTCGGTGTCCAAGGCGGTCTTCTCCAGGGGCCGGTACTGACCTCGCACATAGGCGTGATCGGGCAGCCGGTCCGCCAAAGGGTGGCCGCCTGTGTAGACCCGCAGCTCGGTGTTTGGCCCTGCGGCCCCAGGTTGGGCCCCGAACAGTTCTGGCAGTGACTGGATGGGCTCATCGATGAGTCCCAGCCATCCACCACCGGCGCGCACGAAGCGCTCGAGCCGGAGCTGCTCGCCCTCAGCCTCACCGACAGAAGAGATCACAGCATCGTAGGAGGTCAGATCGGCGGGCAAACGCCTCTTTGAGGCCAAGTGTACGTGGGGAATGGACTGCAGATAGGAGAGCAGGGGTTGCAGGTTCGAGCGGTCCTGGTCGTCCACGCAAAGAACGGATAGCGAGGGATGGATGATCATCTTCTCTTCGTCCCCTTTCTCCCGCGTCTTCGGCGCAACGTGGCGCCTGGCCTTGCGGCGAGTCCACTTCTGACTGGGTGCCTAGCTCATAGATCGCGGCACTCTCCAGCCAAGCATCCTGTAGCAGCGTCTGCGGGTGGGCTCGTCTCGGAGGTCAGTGCTGTTTTCACGCCTGAGTGTTCACTCGGTTGACCTGGACCAGCGTGCCGTCGATGGTCACGGTGTCCCCTGTGGCTATCTGAGAGATGTCTATGCTGTCTATCATGGGGATATCGGCAATAATGGCGCCCACGGCCACTATGGCCTCACTTTGCTCGTTGATGATGCCCGCAGGCGCCAGTCCGTTCTTGCGCAGTTGATAGAGGGTATAGGACCCCACGGTGCTCCCCTTGCCCTGCGGAAAGACCAGAATCCTGCCCCCTATTGGTTGGCCCTCCAGTTGGTGGCCCGCCTCCACGATCATCCCAGTCTGGGGGTCCACACCTCCGAAGAAGCCGATCGGCTGATGGGATACCAGGGCTTCTCCTTTCGCGTAACCTCGTCTGATTGCTCTGCCTTGGAGCTTCACGCCAACCATCTCCCCGCGACGGCACATTCCACACACTGGACCAGAGACCCAAACCGGACTTGCAGCCCCTGGTGACTGCGGAGGTAGAACGTCCCCTTGCCCGAGTTGGTCGCGACGCTGGTGATATTCAGTTCGCGCAGAGGGGCGCCGATGAGACAGGCGTCGGCAACGATTCGTCCCCCGCACCCTTCTATTCTGTCCGTCAATCGCCTGCTTTTCGCTGCGTTGAGCACGTCCCGGGCGGCGGTGATCCACAGTCGTGCCTTGAGTCTCCTGCCGGCGAGTTCATCGGCCACGTGTTCGATCTCAGCCAGGGAGGCATGAGGACAGCCAATCCAGACCAGGTCGATGTCCCTCTGGGAGCCATCCAGTGATTCATACCCCTCCTCCAGGGACTCGATGTTGATCACTTCGGCATCGGTAGCCAGCACGTCGCGCAGGCGTGCCTCGGGGGTTACGCCTTGGACATGGTAGAGCGCCACTGCGCCGCTGGCCGCCATGGCAGCCCCTAAAGCTTTCAGTTCGTCCGGTCCTGGCCGCACACCGGCGTTCAGTCGGAAGTAGGGCACTCTGTCGGCTGTCCTTTGACCCACCATGTAGCCCAGGGCGCTGAAGTCGGCAAGGGAGCGCAGCGCGCAGGCGGCTTCCACCACGAGCCGGGCTTGTCTGTTCTGCTCGAGGTGGAGGCCGTACTTCGCGGTGCGGCCCGTGATGGCCGCAGCCAGGGCGCTTGGTCCGCCTTCGCGGTTGGTACGAGCGCCGAGGACCGAGTTGGCGTAGCTCACCGCGGATGATTCGCTCCAGGCGACGTGTTCATGGAGGGCTGGGCTGTTTCCCACCAGGTACGGCGTGCAAGAACAGCTGATGGTGATACCCATGTCGCGATAGGCTTCGGTCACTTCCAGCTGAGACAGAGCGTACGCTTCCGGGATGCCCAGCTCTTGCCAGGCTTCCAGGTCCATCCCTGCGGGATTGAGGGTGGTGGGGACTACCACTCGCGCGCCCTGCTGTGCCCATTCGCTGAGGAATTCTAGACCCGCCTGTCCTATGTTGCCGTAGCTGACACCGGCCACCTGCACGCTGGACACTGGCACCAGTTCCTCGGCGCCGTAGACCTCGCCCAGGGCGACCACGATCTCCATGGCCTTCCTGGCAGCCGGTCCCCTGTTTCCTCTCAGGGCGGCCTCTTCTTCTCTTGTCAGGCGCATGTCAGCCTCCAGGGTCGTAGCGGATCCGCTTGAAGGCTTGCCTTTGCTCTTGAGAGCGGGGCTCTCCTGAGGGTCTGTCCCATGGGATGGTGGCATCCAGGCCCATCTTCGACGTGCGCGTCTTCTCTCCAGGGACGTGCGTGGCCGAGGGGTCAAGGGAGCTGCTCGGTTGATCCCCTAGGACCACCAGGTCGCGTTCGGCCTGGAACCTGGTGGCTATGGCCCACTCCACGTCCTGGGGATCGTAGATGTCTATGTCGTCGTCTACCACCACGACGTGTTTCATAGAGGGGTGGCCGCGGAAGGCGGCATCTATGGCTAGCCGACCGTCGTCGGTGCCCCTCTTCTCTATCTGGACCACGCCGTGCAGCCAGGTGCCTGCCCCCGGCGTGAGCAACACGTTCGTGCAATGGCAGACCTTGCTTACCTCGGCGTAGATGGTGGGCTCTTGGGGCAATCCCATGAGGAGCTTGTGCTCTTGTCCGCCCGGCAAGAGGGCCTGGTAGATGGTGTCCTGACGATGAGTGATGCAGGAGATCTCAATGACGTGGCCCGGCCGCACGATGTCCAGGGTTCCGGTGAGATCCAGGAACGGTCCCTCTGGGGCCAAAGCTCCGGTGAAGCGCCCCTCCAGCACGATCTCAGTCTCCGCTGGCACCTCCAGGTTCACGGTGCGACACTTGAGCAGCGAAGTGGGGCGCAAGGCGTTGGCGATGCGGAACTCGTCTTCGCCAGGCGGTGGCGATGTGGCTGCGGCAACGAGGACCGGCAGGGAATTGCCGATGCAGATGGCAACTTCGACGTCGCCGGGGCTTTTCTTGAGCAGTGTATCGGTGCCGCGTCCCTCTACGAGTCGTGCCACCAAGTGGCTGCGATCCATCCGCAGCAGGCGATGGAAGGCGACGTTGCGCCCGAGGTCCGGATCCCTGGTCACCGCCACGGCAGCGGTGATGTATGGACCAGCATCCTGCGGTAGGTGGGTGAGGATGGGCAGCACGTCGAGGTCAATCTGCTCCTCTACCACCTCCTGGCAGGGGCCTGAGCTGACTACTGTCGGCGTTGATGGGTGAGCCAGCGCCTCCGCCAGGATGAACAGCAACTGATCCATTTCCACGCCCAGATACAGCGCCAGGTTCTCTCGAGCCCCACACACGCTGGCTGCAACGTGCTGGTGGTGGCCTCTCACCCTCTCAAACAGCAGAGGCTGATCCTCCATTCTGCTGATGATCTTTGCCATCTCCAGGTAGGGATCGACCTCGTCAGAGATCACGGTGAGCAGGTGATGTTGTTTCGCCTTGTCCAGGAAGAATCTGAGGCTCATGGTCCGTCAATCGCTATTATACCCTCGTTCTGAACGCAGGAGAAACAGCGGTAGTGGACTGAAGTTGGTGCGTGGGACCGGTCGGTGGGGAATGGGGCGTCTAGGTGATTGACTCGCCAACGCTGGTGGTTGCCAGCTGTCCAATCACTGGCCTACTTTGCCAGTAGAGCCAGACGGCCTCCGCCCAAGATCCTGAGCATACGGCTACCGCGCCCAGCACGGAACCCCACAGCCCTCCATACGCCAATCCAAAGAACAGAGCCAGCCCCACGAAACCCATGTTGATCGCTTTGGCCGTCCGAACAGAGGTCGTACGCCTTTGCTTCACCAGGAGACCGGTGAAGAGGGCGTGAAATGTGTAGGCGAGAGGCAGCAGGACCAGTATCCTGGCGGCGGGAGCAGCCAGCTCCGCCAAGGCCTCCGATAGTCCGAAAAGCTGGACGAGCACCGCCCAAAGAAGAGGCGTGAAGCTGATCAGGGCCAGAGCTAAGGTGAGCGCGAGGCCAGCGGAAAGTACGAAGCGACTCACAGTGTGCCAGGATTCTCTGTCGTTGGTCAGAGCGATGGTGACCTGCTGCAGGCCCATAGTGGGCCCCCAGAAGATGCTTGCCAGGCTGAAAGCCACGGGCCAGGCGGCGAGGGATAGTTCGGCCATGGGTGCTGCAGCGATACCCGCGCTTATCACCGGCCGTATGCTCTGGCGCAGTACCGTGGTGATGGCCAGGGGAAGGTAGAAGAACCACAGATAGCGAAGGGTGAGAGCTTCTCCATCTGCAGGCTGCTGGGACAGGCTGCCCTCGAAGGTGGCCCCCGCTGCCCAGTGGATGATGCTAGTCTCGGCGACGACGGCCAGGACCATCGCCGCAGAGGCCAGTGTGGCGCCGGGCACTGTGCTCAGGGACTGGCCGCCAGCCATAACAGCAAGCAGTACCAGCAGGCGTGCGCCTGTCGCCACGCTGATGATCCTGGTGCGCCCGTCGTTTACGAGGACACCCTGATAGATGCGACGCCAGCCAATGGGAAAAGGCCACCACACAAGCAAGCGCAGGGCAGGGACCGTGGCCTCCGCAATCTTCGGTGGGATGTGCATGAGATCGCACAGTAGAAGCCGACATACCGGCGTGTAGAAAAGCCCAATACCCAGAGCGGTGATGGCAAGACCGACGATGACGTAAAACTGCCGTATCTTGCGAAAAGACACGAGGTTCCTTGACAGAGCGATGCTCAGCTCCAGCATCATCAGGATTGGAGCCTCGACCACTAGGATGATGCCCAGGGCAACTCCGAAGGCGGCTAGGGATAGCTCGGGGTCCGGTCCTCTGGCCAGGAAGGCATTGATGAGTGGTGCCTCCGAGAGCATCAGAACCCAGCTTGCGGCCAGTGGGACGTAGAGGAGGAGAATACCCTTGTAGGTGAGTTTCTGCAAATGTAGGCCTCTCAGGCAGAGAGTGTAGTCTCGCAATCCACTCGCAGGTAGAGCACCAAATTATAACACCGCCATTGCTCACTTACAATGCGCGTTTCTTGGAGTTGCTGGTCAGTGATGCGGGACCCACCGCCCGATGCTCTCCGCCGCACTTCAGTGCGTCGTGCAATGACCCCGGTGCAGATCAAGTGGGTCATGCCCGGCCATTACAGGAGGTCAGGACATCTGCGGCAAGGCCCGCGTTGTGTGTGGATGGTGTTCCTGATAGAATCGGTGTTTAGGGACCTCAACACGGTTGAAGAGCTTGAGCGATGATAGAGTCCCACGGCTTCGGATTCATCGTCATTGACGGGCAAAGATACACGTCGGACGTCATCATCTACACGGACCGCGTGGAAAGCGATTGGCGACGGAAAACGGGACATCGGCTTGAGCTGGAGGACCTGGGGCAAGTCCTCGAGCACGATGCGCGGACGCTGATCGTGGGCACGGGCTACCACGGGCTCGTGACTGTCCCATCTGAGACACTGGATGCCCTTCAGTCCGCCGGGTTCGAAGTCATCGTGGAGAGGACCAACCGGGCCTGCGAGACTTTCAACCGTCTTGCCGAAAAGGGTCCAGTGATCGCTGCATTGCACCTGTCTTGCTAGTGCCTCGCGCCTCGTTCGACGCCACATCCATCCTCCCGCGACTGCTCAACCGTCCCTGATGCTGTTCCCTGTCTTGCTTGATTTCCGGGAGAGCCCCAGGCCTCATCGGCTGCATGGCTGCTGCGATTACGCGGCTTCCGTGGCGCTCCACGGTCGCCAAATTCCTCTCTTTGCACAAGGCTCCGCCGAACCGTTGGCCCTTGGGTGATCGGCATTGGTCCTGCCGGAGCGGGTGGTTGGCATGCGTACCGCAAGGAAACTCGTCGACGGACTCACGCGGGTGTGGTGGAAACCGCGGGTCTGCAAGCTTTAAGGTAAGAGTGCTTGACAGGAAGGATAGTCTGCAGTATAATCGACAATGGAGGAATAGCAGGTGTGGGAGTGCATAATATGGCTCTCCGAAAGGGGAGATGTCCCAGATAGGGCAATAGCCTGCTTATGGCGGTAGACATCTTGTTCGCGTCCGAAGTCTCGAAAGGGCAACTTTGCCGAAAGGCAAGAGGCGCAAAGCCGCGGATCTAACACCAAGCAGTGGTTCTCGATGAGGGCCGATTGGTCACGATAGCCGGGCTGCCGAAGGATAGGGCAGCCCGATTCTTGGTTTGGGGATGTTGCTCAGGAAAGCAAGCTGCAAAGAATCGTGTGTGGGGCACGAACGAAAGGAAGGGGCAAACGGCGAGATCAGGGCCGCGTGGGCAGCAACCGATGGACACATTACAGCCTCAGGCCAAGCGCATCTTGGTGCCAACTGGTCATGGTATCACATACCGGTGCTGACCGATTGCGCAATCATGCCGGTGACTCGGGAGGCTGCTGTGTCTGGTATTGGTTTCAAAGCACGCGTCTACCTCGCGCAGTTGCTGGTGGTCGGCTTGACCTTGGTGGCGATTGCCGCTATGCGTGTCGCACCTTACTTGCTCCTGACGGCACCAAGCTCTTCGCCAGTGACCACTCCTTTGGTCCACGCGCTTCCCTTGGATGTACGGGCCGGTCTAACGGCTACGGTCAGCTATTGAGAATATGATATCTCTAGTCGTGCCTTCGGCCAGTTCGTGACATTGAGAACTGGACCAAGAAATCTGGTGTGCTGACATCGGGACTCCACATCCAACAAAGCCCCGAACTGAGAGAAACCATGGCACTGCTTGATCACGCTCCAGATCGCCTTCGAGATCAGCCTGGACATCAGTCTGAACTAGGA
>Ga0180437_10009042_pt1 | contig 12440 bp, 9 predicted proteins | sample SS_ome_4_FD_132410 | JGI IMG/M metagenome (GOLD analysis project Ga0180437, IMG submission 132410) | Hypersaline lake sediment archaeal communities from the Salton Sea, California, USA - SS_3_D_1 metaG | ecosystem: Environmental > Aquatic > Non-marine Saline and Alkaline > Hypersaline > Sediment...
CGGCTTCAGTCGGCGCGAAAACAAAGACTCCCGGCTCCGTTTAGCGTCCTTTCCCATGTTACGTGCTCGGAATTGACTCATGACTTGGGACCTCTACGTTGCGGACATTCTGGAATCGTTCCTTACCACGAACGATATACCCAAAGGCTGGCGACCGCCGGTTATCGGCACGGCGTACGAGGTGATCGACAAGATTCGAATGGGGTTCAATCGAGCACCAACCCCTTGAAATGCTCCCCTTGCGAACGTGGCACAGAGACCCTCGGCCGGAGCCGTCTGTCGAGCTGGACCGGCGCGGCGGCCGGAATTTGTTGTGAGCCGTCCTCCGGGATGATAGGATGCCGGCGGAGGTGGGGGTCCTCAGTGAGCGTGGTGCGCAGCCCCTCTCGCAAGCGCGGCTCTCTGCCGGCCGCACAATCCTTGGACTCGGGAGGCGAACGATGACTGGTCGCATCAGCCGGCGTGCCGCCGTCAAGTCGATGGCGGCCACGCCTTTCCTTCTAACGATCTTGCCTGCGGGGTTGGCCCGGGGCTATTCCGCCAATGAGAGGCTCAACGTCGCTCTGGTCGGCTGCGGCACGCGAGGTCGAGGGCTGATGGAGGCGCTTCGCTTGATTGGCGAGAACCTCGTGGCGATGTGCGACGTGAACCAACAGCGGGCGGCGCAGGCGTACAAGATGGCGCCCGACGTGCCCAAGCACCTCGACTACCGCAAAATGCTGGAAGAGAATGCCGGCCGGATCGACGCCGTGATGGTCGCCACCTGCGACCATCACCACGCGCCCTGTTCGGCGCTGGCGATGAAGCTGGGCAAGCCGGTCTACTGCGAGAAGCCGCTCGTGCAGACCGTCCGCGAAGCCCGCCAAATCCGCCGCATCGCCAAGGAGACGGGCGTGGCCACGCAGATGGGCAACCAGGGCACCGCCACCGACGCCTTCCGCGAGCAGGTCGAGATCCTCCAGACCGGCGGTCTCGGCGAGGTCCGCGACGTGTACGTCTGGCAGCGGATGGGCAACCGCGGCATCCGCGAGCTGCCCACCGAAGCCGAGACGCCGCCCAAGACGCTCGCCTGGGACCTGTGGCTCGGCCCGCGGCCGCACCGGCCCTACAACCGCGCTTGGACGCAATGGAGCGCCTGGCGCGAGTTCGGCACCGGGCAGCTCGGCAACTGGGGCTCGCACGCCGCCGCGGCGCAGTTCCGCGGGCTGAAGCTCGATACGATCTGGGACGCTGCCGCATCGTCGTCGGCGCGGATTCGCGTCCGGCCGAAATCGGCCGAGAGCAATGCCTGGTCGTTCCCCTTGTGGGAGATCATCGACTACGAGCTCCCCGCCCGAGGAGGGGCACCGACCGAAGGTTGGTCGCCGCCGGTCATCATGCACTGGTTCAACGGCGACGAGGCGCCGGGCTTCCCCCAGAACATCGAGAAGATGACCGGCGACGAGGCAGGCGGGAGCGGATGCCTGGTTGTCGGGACGCGGGGGAAGATCCTCGCCTCCGGCCACAACTCGGCCTACCGAGTCCTGCAGGACGAGGGCGCGGAGCCCGTCCGCAAGCCGGAGCCGTATCTGCCCCGCCACGGCAGCCATGAGCGGGAGTGGTTCGACGCGATCCGCGGCAAGCTGAAGGAGCCCTTCTCGAACTTCGACTTCGCCAGCCGCGAGATCGAGACGCTCCTGCTGGGCAACGTGGCCACGCTGCTGGGCCGCCAGATCGAGTACGACCCCATTGCCGGCGTGTGCCCCGGCGACGACGAAGCCACCGCCGCCCTGGACCGCGAACACCGCAGCGGATGGGAGGTCTAGCTCTCATGCGGAGCAAGACGGCCGGTCGATGATGCGGCGAAATCGTTTTGCGGCTGCGGCGGCGTGTCGATCAGCCACCGAGCCGAACGCACGACAAGGAGAACGCGCATGAAAAGACGTATCGAGACGAAATGGGCGCTGTGCCTGCTGGTGCTTGCGAGTGTCGCCTGGGTGCTGACGAGCGCCGCCGGCATCCAAGCGGAGCCGCAGGCATTTCTTGAACCTCCGCAGGTGATTGCGAACCCGGGCCCGGAACACCGCGGCGAGACGCGGAAGTTCCAGGGCATTCCCAGCCTGGCGCGGAGCCGCGGCGGCCGGCTCTGGGCCATCTGGTATGGGGGAAAGACCCCTGGGGAGGATCAGAACAACTACGTGATCGTGGTCACCAGCGGGGACGACGGCCGCAACTGGTCGGCGGAAAAGCTGATCATCGACCCGGACGGCGAGGGGCCGGTCCGCGCCTTCGACCCCGAGCTGTGGCTCGACCCCGACGGCAGGCTGTGGGCTTTCTGGGCGCAGGCGGCCGGCCATGATGGAACCGTTGCCGGAGTCTGGGCGATGATGACCGCTCATCCCGACAACGAAGACGCCCGCTGGTCCCCGCCCCGGCGGCTCACCGATGGCGTGATGATGTGCAAGCCCACGGTCCTCTCTTCCGGCGAGTGGTGCCTGCCGGCCTCCACTTGGCGCGAGACCGACCACAGCGCCCGGATGGTCGTTTCCACCGACCGGGGCCAGACCTGGCAGTTGCGGGGCGCCTGCAACGTTCCCAGGGAGGCGAGGGCCTTCGATGAACACATGATCGTGGAAAAGAAGGACGGGACTCTCTGGATGCTGGCCCGGACCAGGTACGCGATCGGCCGAGACGCTCTCGCCGATCCCGTACCTGGAGCGAGCTGAAGCCGTCGGCAATCGCGCATCCTTCGGCGCGGTTCTTCATCCGGCGGCTTCGCTCGGGCGATTTGCTCCTCGTCAAGCACGGCCCCATCGAGAAGGCGATCGGCCGCTCTCACCTGACGGCATTTCTGTCGAAGGACGACGGCCGCACGTGGTCCGGAGGACTGCTGCTCGACGAGCGAAGCGGCGTTTCCTATCCCGACGGCGTGCAGGCGGAAGACGGCACGATCCGGATCATTTACGACTACTCCCGCCGGGAGGCCAAAGAGATCCTCATGGCGCGGTTCACCGAGGAAGACGTGCTTCAAGGCAAACTGGTCTCCGACAAGTCCGCCCTCGGCATGCTGGTCAACAAGGCATCGGGCGGCTGAGCGTCTCCCAGATCGAAGATGACACGTTGTGCGCCACTGCTGGCTTGCCCAGCAGTGCCCGAAACACGGTTGCACAAGCCGGCCGTGGCACCCGTCAACTTGAACCTGGCGGACCACCAGGAGCCGATTGGCGTCGCAGGGATCGCAGAGGGCCGCGAAATCCCCCGCTCATCCGGCGAAAAAGCGTCTGCCTTCATCGAGCATCGCGAGGTAATTGTCGAGCGGCACGTAGTTGGCCACGCTGTTGCCGGTGCCGAGGCAGTAGCCGCCGCCGGCGTGGCAGGCTTCGAGCGTGCGGCGGACACGGCGGCGGATCGCTTCCTGGTCGCTGCGGCAGAGAAAGTCGACGTCGATCCCGCCGAGCACGGCGATGCGGCCGCCGTAGCGGGCCTTCGTCTCTTCCACCGTCTTGATCGTGTCCTCGAACGAGTGGAGGCCGTCGATCCCGACGTCGTCCAGAAGGTCGTCCATTACCTGATCGAGCTTGCCGCAGGAGTGCAACAAGTAGGGCCTGCCGGCGGCGTGGGCGGCGGCGGCCATCGCGCGGTGGCCCGGCAGGACGAACTCGCGGAGGTCGGCGGGGCTGATGAGCGTGCCGCCCTTGAACCCCATGTCGTCCGAGCCCCAGATCACCTTCACGCGCTCGAAGCGGAGCATCTTGCCGACTACGACCTCGTAGATCTCCAAGAGCCGCCGGCTGATGGCGGCCACCAGCTCCCGCTGGTCGTAAAGCGCGTAGCAGAGCGTCTCGTAGCCCATCAGCCAGGAGAGATACTCGGCGAAATGGGCGAACCCGCCGCTGCCGATGATGCACATGTCGTCGGGCAGGTTTTCATGGAGCCACTGGAGGTTGGCGGTGGTGATTTGTTCCGGATCGGGCCAGGGATAGGCGTCGAACTCGGCCCAGGTGGTGATGGGGCCGCGGTGCTCGTCGACGTACTGCCGCCCGCCGGCCCGCGCAAGAGCGGCCGTGTCGGCGGCCGCAAGGTGTGGGATGCGGATGCCGGCGTCGTCCACGCCGCAGCGGACGTAGTCGTAGCCGAGCCGGCGCTGGACGCGGACCTCGCGCACGAGCGCGTAGAACGGATCGCCGGGATCGACGTCGTCGACAAGCCCGAACCGCTCGGCCACGGCCGCTTTGACTTCCTCGTCGATCAAGAGCTCGATGTAGTGCACCCGCCGCGGCGTCCCTTGGCGGCCGAGGCACTGGAGGAAGGCTTGCCAGTCGGGCGTGATTTGGCGGAGCATTGCGAGGCGTCCTTGGAGGGAAGAAGGCGGTGAGCGATCAGTGGTCAGCGATCAGCGATCAGCGATCAGCAGTCAGCGGGCAGTAGTCGGCAGCGGATCCTGAGTACCGAAAAGGCGATACCTGCACACGGTACTGAGTACTCATTACTGAGTACTCCACACTCGCTGCTTACCGTTCATTACCGTGCGCTCAAGCGACGCTCTCCCTTCCACCGCGATCGCTGACGGCTGACAGCTGACAGCCGGCGGCTGATGGCTAAGCGCCGCACGTGCTATCGGCTTCAATCCTCCAGCAAAAGTTCGAGGTAGCTCCGCCGCTCGCTGCCGGCGAGGCCGAGCTTTTCGGCGAGCGAGGCGATCGAGGCCCTGGCGGCGTCGAGGTCGTCTTCCTCCACGACCAATTCGAGCTCGATGAAGGTGCCCAGCCCCACGACCTCGTCGAGCGAGGCCTCGACCTGGCGATCCTGCCAGGGGATTTTGGCCTTGCGGCGGTACTTGCAGACCTCACCTACGGGCGTGAAGCCGAGCGCTTCCAGGAGCGATTCCCAGCCGGCCACCGACGGTTCATCGGGACCGAGCGGCAGCTCGATCTCCCGCCGCGTCTTGGTGACGGCGTCGATCCTGGGGCCCTTGTAGGTGATGCGGCTGGAGCGATCGCCGCGGCGGATCCGCAGCGCCTCGTCGGTTTCGACGAAGTCGCGGGCCGGGTGGGCGTAGTAGTGATCAATTTCGCTGATGGGCGGGGCCAGGGCCGCGCCCAAGGCGGCCAGTCGTTTTTCCAACGCGGCCGCATCGCTTACGGGAAACTTCTGCTCGACTTCGTAATTCATCGTGCTGCTCGTTTCCTAACATCGTACATCCAGTCCATAGCCGACGGCTAACAGCCGCCGGAGGAGATTTGCGCCGTTTCCGGCGGCTGTTAGCCGCCGGCTATTCGTTACGACATGGTCTCATTCCTCACCCCTCATCTCTCATTCTTCATCTCTCACTCGCTCCGCCCGCCAGCCCGGCCGATGGCCGAATCGCCGTAGCGGGCGCGGATCTGGTCGGTCACCTCGTCGAGTCGGCCTTGGCGGCGGCGCTCTTGCCGGTCGAAGAGCATCTGCTGGGCCTCACCCGAGCGGTCCAGACCGCTGGTGCCCATGCCCAACAGCCGCACCGCCGCATGGCCCGGCGGCAGCCGCTTCTGGAACATCTCGGCGGCCGCCTGCCAGAGTTCCTCGGTCAGGTCGGTCGGCACGGCAAGCGTGCGGCTCCGCGTGATCGTCGAAAAATCGGCGAAGCGGACCTTCAGGTGGACGGAGCGGGCGCGGAGGCCGTGCCGTCGCAGCCGTCTGGCAACCTGTTCGGTCAGCTCCAGAAGCCACGCCCGCAGCACTTCCTTGTCGGCCACGTCAACGGCGAAGGTCGTTTCGTGCGAGATCGACTTGGCCTCGTGGTCGGGCGTGACGCGGCGGTCGTCGATGCCTTGGGCGAGTTGCCAGAGGTGCTCGCCGGTGCTGCCGAAGCGATCTTGGAGCACGTCCGGCGGCAGGCGGCGCAACTGGCCGATGGTGGCCACGCCCAGCCCGGTGAGCGCCCGGTGCGACACCTTGCCCACGCCCCACAGCCGGCCGACCGGCAAGGGATCGAGAAACTCCTGCACACCGTCCGGCGGCACGATGACAAAGCCGTCGGGCTTTTCCAGATCGCTGGCGATCTTGGCCAGGAACTTGTTTGGCGCCACGCCGACCGAGGCCACCAGCCGCACCTCACGGCGAATCTCCGCCTTGATCCTTCGAGCGATCTCGTCGGCCGGGCCGAAGAGGCCGGTGCTGCCGGTGACGTCCAGAAAGGCCTCGTCCAGCGAGAGCGGCTCGACCAGCGGCGTGTAGCGAAAGAAGATCTCCCGGATCTGGCGCGACACGCCGGCATAGAAGTCGATCCGCGGACGCAGGTACTCGGCGTGCGGGCAGAGCCGCCGGGCGGTGGCCGTGGGCATCGCGCTGTGGACGCCGAACCGCCGCGCCTCGTAGTTGGCCGCCGCCACCACGCCCCGCCGTTGGGCCTCACCGCCGACGATCACCGGCTTGCCGACCAGCTCCGGCCGCTCGCGCTCCTCGACCGAGGCGTAAAAGGCGTCCATGTCGACGTGGAGGATCATGGCTCTTGGAACCCGTAGAGGCCCGCCCAACAGATCAGGTCATTTGCACTGGAGCACATCAGGTTGCCTTTTGCAGGCAGGCCGACAGCGTCCGGGCAGCAACGGCCGGGTCGGCGGCGGCGGTGACGGCCCGGCTGACGGCGATCCGCGTGAACCCGGCGGCGAGCACTTGGGGGAGGTTCTTTGGGGTGATACCGCCAATCGCGAATGCCGGCAGGCGGATCTCCTCGGCCACGGCCCGCAAAAGCGGCAAACCGGGAAGCTGGTCGAACTCCTTGGTCTCCGACGCAAACGTCGGGCCCACGCCGATGTAATTGGCGCCGTCGAGCACCGCCCGCCGGGCCTCTTCGATCGAGTGCGTGGAGACGCCCACCAGCGCCTCGGGGCCGACGATCGTGCGGGCGTCCTTGACCGACAGCTCCTCCTGGCCGACGTGGACCCCGTCGGCGTGGACCAGGGCGGCGATGTCCGGGCGGTCGTTCATGACAAACAGCGTGCGGCCGCGGCGGGTGATCTGCCGCAAGAGCCTCGCCCGCCCGTAAAGCTGCCGGTCATCGAGCCACTTGTCGCGAAGCTGGAGCACGTCGACCCCCGCCTCGACCAGCGTCGAGGCCAACTCCTCGAACTCCTCGGCCGTCTTGCGGCCGTCGATGAGCACGTAAAGCCGGGCGTCGGCCAGGCGGTTGCCGCTCGCTTCGGTGATCTGGACCGCCCGCTGGAGCGTGTAGCTGCGGTAGCGAAGCGTCTCGAACTCGCCGGCCAGCGACGGGTCGATCAGCTTGCCGAACTCCTCCAGGCTGCGGAGCGATTCCTGGAGGCGAGTGAAATTGGCGGCCAGCACGCCGGCGGCGTCCTCGCGGCGGTGCTCCGCGTCGGTCCAGAGGCTGGTGCCGACGTCGGCCTGCGTCTCGCGGGCGGCCAGCCGGTCGCCCAGGGCGATCCGCCCGACGAGCGCAGCCAACTCGTGGCGCAGCCTTTTGAGCTGGTCCGTCAGGTGCCGGTCATCGAGGACGAAGCGGGAGTAGTCCTCGACGACGCGGAGTCCTTCGCGGCCGCGGTTGACAGCGGCGTCCAGCACACGGAGCACGCGGATCTGTTCGGCCAGCGCGGCGCGGCGAGGGGCCCAGGAGCCCTTTTCAAGGGGGGTCGACTCTGGAGCAGCCTGCGAGGAGGTGCGTTCTTCCCGGGCTTCGGGAGGCAAGGCCAACGGCTGAGGATCCTCGACGGGCGGGGGCCCGACTGGGTGGCCGTACTGTCGGCGGATTTCCTCCTCTAGAGAGTTATAGTCCACCCCTCTTTGCCGGATCCAATCGCCAGTTTCGTGTTCACCCAGGGCCAAGCCCAGTAAAAGGTGTTCCGTGGCCAGCACCAGCGGCTGAGGGTCGTCGCCCAGCCGGGCGACGACCGTGGAGAGCGATTGTTCCACTTCGTCGCCGAAACGCCCCGGCTGCAAGGGCACTTCGCTTCGGACGAGCCGGGGCCAGTGCTTCTGCACGTCGGCCGCGGCGATTCCGTGCCGCGCCAGCACGATCGCCGCCCGGCACTCCGTCTCGGCCAACAGCCCCAGCAGCAGCGACGGGGCCCCAAAACCGTTGGAATCGCCGCAGCCAGACCAGCGGGCGGCCTCGCTGAGCACCCGCTCGGCCCCGGCCGTGAACTGGCGTTGGAGGTGGTGTTGCATAAGTGTCAATTTCCCAAAAACGGGGAGTACCGGCAACAGGCCCCGGCCCCCGGCCGCCAAGGTCGGACCGCCGCTGTGGCTGCCTTGATTCAGCCATTTCTAAGAGTTAGAATTCCCTGGTTGCCAAGCGCTAACCGCCACATGAGGGAGATGGGAGTACGCCGTGGGCAGGATGCCGTGGGCAATGTACCTGTGGCCGGGGCTGCCTCAGCTTGCCAAAGAGGGGAGCTGGGCCGCGCTTGCCGTGGCCGTCGGTTTTGCCGCGCTGGTGAACGCCGCCCTTTGCGGCACCCTGGTGTGGGACGAACTGGTGGCGTCGGGCATGCGTACGGTGCTGTGGGCGGCCGTGGGGTCGGTTTGGATTGCTTCGGTCGCCGCTACCTGCCGTTGGCACCGTCGCCAAGCGGCGTGGCAGTCCGGCGGCCCGGCCCGAGACGCCCTCGCCGCCGCACAGGATCATTATTTGAAGGGCAACTGGTTCGAAGCGGAACAGATCCTCGCCGGCCTGATCCGAAGAAACCCGCGAGACGTGGACGCCGGCTTGATGCGGGCGAGTTTGTTTCGCCACACCCGACGATTCGTCGAGGCGGCCGGTGAGTTGGAGCGGATCGGCCGCTTCGTAGGCGCCCGCTAGTGGGAGCTGGAAATTCAAGGCGAGCACGAATTGCTGGGCCAAGCCGCCCAGAGCGGCCAATCCGACGCCGGCCAGCCGGGTGAGCCGTGTGGCAAGCCCGCCGCCGAAGAGCGAAGCGAGCCGGCAAAACCGATTTCCGATGCGGCCTGAACGGTCGCGCCCAAGCAAGCTTTGGGATCAAAGCCCAAGGCAAAGGTAACCAAAAAATGTACGAGCGATTCACCGACCGCGCCCGCAAGGTCATGCAATTGGCCAACCAGGAGGCTCAGCGGTTCAACCACGAATACATCGGCACGGAGCACATCCTTCTTGGGTTGATCAAGGAGGGGAGCGGGGTTGCGGCCAACGTGCTGAAAAACCTCGACGTCGACCTGCGGAAGATCCGCCTGGAGGTCGAGAAGCTGGTGCAGAGCGGCCCCGACATGGTCACCATGGGGAAGCTGCCGCAAACGCCCAGGGCGAAGAAAGTGATCGAATACTCGATGGAAGAGGCCCGCAACCTCAACCACAACTACGTCGGCACGGAGCACATCCTGCTCGGTCTGCTGCGGGAGCAGGAAGGCGTGGCCGCCCAGGTGTTGATGAACCTGGGGCTGAAGCTCGAAGAGGTCCGCGAGGAGGTGCTGAACCTTCTCGGGCACGGCGTGGAAGGGCCGGAGGGCTCGGAGCGGTCGGGCGGATTCGGCGGCACCGGCGGCGAGCAGCAGCGGGGCGGCAAGTCGAAGACGCCCGCGCTGGACAGCTTCGGCCGCGACCTCACCGAATTGGCCCGCCAGAACAAGCTCGATCCGGTCATCGGCCGCGAGAAAGAGATCGAGCGGACGATGCAGGTCCTCAGCCGGCGGACGAAGAACAACCCCGTGCTCTTGGGCGAGGCGGGCGTGGGCAAGACGGCCATCGTTGAAGGCTTCGCCCAGCGCGTCGTCTCCGGCAACGTGCCGGAACTCCTGATGGACCGCCGCATCGTCGTCTTGGACCTGGCGATGATGGTCGCCGGCACCAAGTACCGCGGCCAGTTCGAGGAGCGGATCAAGGCGGTAATGAACGAAGTCCGCCGCGCGAAGAACACGATCCTCTTCATCGACGAGCTGCACACGCTGGTCGGCGCCGGCGGGGCCGAGGGCGCCATCGACGCCTCGAACGTGCTCAAGCCCGCCCTGTCCCGCGGCGAGATCCAGTGTATCGGCGCCACCACGCTCGACGAGTACCGCAAGTACATCGAGAAAGACAGCGCGCTGGATCGCCGCTTCCAGGTGGTGATGGTCGAGCCCTCCACCAAGGTCGAGACGATCGACATCCTCAAGGGGCTCCGCGACCGGTACGAGAAGCACCACCACGTGCAGATCACCGACGACGCCATCGAGGCGGCCACCGAGCTTTCCAATCGCTACATCACCGGCCGCTGCCTGCCCGACAAAGCGATCGACGTGATCGACGAGGCGGGCGCGAGAGTGCACCTGAAGTCGATGACCCGGCCGCCCGACCTGAAGGAGATCGACGAGGAGGTCGAGCGGCTCAACAAGGAGAAGGAAGAGGCGGTCGCCAACCAGGACTTCGAGAAGGCGGCCTCGCTCCGCGACCAGGCCGACAAGCTCAAGAAGAAGAAAGCCACCATCACCCGCGAGTGGCGGGAAAAATCGGAACAGACCGGCGGCGTCGTCGACGAAGAGGTGATCGCCGAGGTGGTCTCGAAGATGACCGGCATCCCGCTGACGCGAATGACCACCGAAGACTCGCTGCGGCTGATGCAGATGGAGAACGAGCTCCACAAGCGCGTGGTCAGCCAGGACGAGGCGATCAAGTCAATCTCGAAGGCGGTCCGCCGCAGCCGCAGCGGCCTGAAAGACCCCAAGCGGCCCACCGGCTGCTTCATCTTTGCCGGGCCGACCGGCGTGGGCAAGACGCTCCTGGCCAAGGCGCTGGCCGAGTTCATGTTCGGCGACGAGGACGCGCTGGTGCAGATCGACATGAGCGAGTACATGGAGAAGCACAACGTCAGCCGGCTGATCGGGGCGCCGCCGGGCTACGTGGGCTACGAAGAGGGCGGGCAGTTGACGGAAAAGATCCGCCGCCGGCCCTACGCCGTGGTGCTGCTGGACGAGATCGAAAAGGCCCACCCCGACGTCTTCAACATGCTCCTGCAGATCATGGAGGAAGGCCGGCTCACCGACAGCTTCGGCCGCCACGTCGATTTCCGCAACACGATCCTGATCATGACCACGAACGCGGGCGCCGAGGCGATCAAGAACGAAGCGGCCTTCGGCTTCCAGAAGCCCGACGACGACGCCACCTACGAGAGCATGAAAACCCGCGTCCAGGAGCAGATCGAAAAAGTCTTCCGCCCCGAGTTCCTCGGCCGCATGGACGACGTGATCGTCTTCCGCCACCTCACGCAGGAGGACCTCGCCGACGTCGTCGAGATGGAGCTCGGAAAAGTCCGCCAGCGGCTGGCCGAGCGGTCGCTGAAGCTCATCCTCACCGACGAGGCCAAGAGCTTGCTGATCAAGAAGGGCTCGAACCTCGACTTCGGCGCCCGACCCTTGCGCAGGGCGATCGAGAACTTCATCGAAGACCCGCTCTCCGAGGAGCTGCTCAAGGGCGAGTTCGAGGGCAAGGACACCATCATGGTCCGAACCAAGAAGGTCGGCGAAAAGCGGCAACTCGTTTTCAAAGGCTCCGTCGGCGAGCCCCAGGAGGAGGCACCTCCGGTCGGCGCCGCCGCCGACGGCGGCTCCTCCGGCGAGTCCTGACCCCGGCAAATCGAAAGCCGTCAGCCATCCAAAACGCCCGCGGACGCGACTCCGCGGGCGTTTTTTTACGCGCGCCTCGGGCTGGCGTGCGGCGTTGAGTCGGAAGAATGCTCGATTCGCTGATAACTTGGGGGACAATGCAACCATTATGGGGGACTATGAGGGGCAGCGTGGCCGCCAATCTTGTCCCATCTTCACACATCGCCATAATCGCTACGCTTCCCTCAAGCGGCACACTCCCGCACGACGAACTAAGAAGAGAGACAACCGGCCCCAAGGGTAGAAGGCGTACCGACAGGTCGCCCCGACAACGATAACGCCTCTCTTCCTCTTGTTGCCGGAAACCACGCTCTCGCCCCAAATTTTCCATGTCTTCCATCTTCCACAATCCGATCTCTGTCGATGGCAGGGCAAACCTGCTCGACCGGCTTGGCGACTGGGTGAGCGACTTGGGCGAGATGGTGATCGACTGGATCTGCGGCCTGGGGGAGATCGCGATCTTTGCCCTCGAGATGCTCGGTTGGCTTTTCGGGCGGCTGCCGCGGCGCGGGACGCTCGTGCCGAACCTTTACCAGATCGGCGTTTTGAGCCTGCCGGTGGTGGCGCTGACCGGCGTGTTCATCGGCATGGTGCTGGCCGTGCAGAGCTACCACCAGTTCCGCATGGTGGGCATGGAGACCCGGCTGGGCGCGATGATCAACATGTCGCTCGTGCGGGAGCTGGGGCCGGTGCTGGCGGCCACGATGCTGGCCGGGCGGGTCGGCAGCGCGATGGCGGCCGAACTGGGCACGATGCGGGTGACCGAGCAGATCGACGCTTTGGCCACGATGGGCGTCAACCCCATTCATTACCTCGTCGTGCCCCGCTTCCTCGCCTGCCTGGTGCTGATCCCGATGCTGACGATCATGGCC
>Ga0180437_10009043_pt1 | contig 12435 bp, 9 predicted proteins | sample SS_ome_4_FD_132410 | JGI IMG/M metagenome (GOLD analysis project Ga0180437, IMG submission 132410) | Hypersaline lake sediment archaeal communities from the Salton Sea, California, USA - SS_3_D_1 metaG | ecosystem: Environmental > Aquatic > Non-marine Saline and Alkaline > Hypersaline > Sediment...
AGCGCGCATAAGTAATGCCTCTTTAATTTAAACGAAGGTGAAGGTGTCAGGATACAACCATCTACCATATTTTGCCTATACGAAAGCTTTTTCTATAGAAGCTTAAGCAAACACCATTAAGGTTGTGTGAATATTTACCTTTCGAGAAAACGCTGAACTAAAAGAGCTATAACCCCGGGTTTAAGTGATCTCACGACTGTTTTCCTAAAGGGTTATTCCAAATAGAGGAAAGATAATCACGTACGGTATTAGGCGTAAAAGCTTTTACAAGCGCCTCGAATCCTGTTGTTCGAGAGGGGAGGATAAGACGGTATCGAGAAAGAAGGGGGCGGCCCCAGAGTATGGACATAACCTCTTGGGCACACGTTTGTTTGGAGAGGTGGTTTTGAAGAGCCCATACAAGGGCACTATTTACACTTCCTCCTCTGTCAATACACTCTTTACACGCAATCGTAGAGAGTACTTTTCCGGAAGTGTTTTTTGTGCAAAACCGTTGCCATGCTCGAATGAGGCCGAGCACAACTAATTCATGAAAAACGGCTGGTGAGAGATCTTCGGCAAGTTCATAGGCTTTGTTGAGGACGGCTTTAACGATATGGGCCCATTCTTTTTTCTCATCAGATATAAGGGAGAAGGCGTAGCATGAGGAGTTGGAAGGATAGAATATCGACTTGAGAAGCTGCTCTTCAAGGGTTTTTTTGTGGTCTTTTACGGTTTGTATCTCTTTTCGCTTTCCTCTGTAGAGAGGGGTGTCAACAGAGATAGATGCAAGACGAAATTCATGAGGATATTTCTGAGAGGCTTCTAGTAGTGCTTTAGAACGTCTGCTCTCTGATGGTGACTGAGTATTTTGAAGATTGATGTATATCCATTTATTGTATGGGAAAAGTTCGGATCTTTTTTGTTTAAGCGCTTTTAGAAGTACCCACGTTTCTGGGGCGATTTCATCTCCAACAGTAGGAGTCGGTCCTATGCTCCAGTCGATACCATTTTCTTCTTGAAAGAGAAGTCCCGAACTATTGCAAGCAACACCTTTTGGATCGTAGGGAAAGAGCGATCCAAGAAAAAAAGAGGCTGGTCGCATACTAGTAAGGGCGCTCCAGGTGAATAGGGGAGTTTGCACATAATAAAGGGGAGATCGAAACGAAAGGGCGGGATATTTTTGTAATGTTTGATCTCGTGTTGTGTTAAAGAGACTTGAAACAGAATCGGGCTGTGGAAGGCCCTGTATGCTTTTTTTTAGGGGGATCGAGAGCGGGGTTCCTGCAAAGGTTGCTATAATAAGATCTTCAATAAGGGGGATGTCTAGCGATACAAGAGGTCGAAGAGCCTTGATAATGCGTCCAAGAGAATTTTTTTCTGGGTTTTCAGAGAGAAATATTGTGAGGTCCCGAACTTTTGCAAGGCGATCATTGCGTATCGTATGGTGATCAAACACCTCAGCAAGCTTAATCATAATGGATTGCTGTTCTGTTCGTTTTGCCTCTTCTAGAAAATCATACATACGGTTGCGATTTGGGTTTATGGGCTGTTACACTCTAAGTTTTTTGCTTGCCATGTATAGGAGATCCTTGTGACAGAGGCCACCTCAGACTCTCTTTCTACTATTCGCCGATCTACACTTCTTTTTTTCTCTGGTACCATGCTCAGTAGGATCTCAGGTATGTTTCGAGATATATCCCTTGCGTATGCGTTTGGTACTCATGAGGCGTTAGCCTCCCTTTTTGTTGGGTTCCGCTTTGCTCAGCTCTTTCGTCGTCTCCTTGGCGAGGGTGCTTTGCAGTCGGCGTTTATCCCTTTATTTGAGGAGATAAAGAGAGAAAGCCCCGTTCACGGATGCCGTTTTTTTAGAGATCTTTCGGTGCTCTGGGTTGGACTGCTCTCCGTTCTTTGCTTGCTTACTATGGCGTTGCTGTGGTTTCTGCTTCCTCTTTGCGGCTCTGGAACAAGGGAAATTTTAACACTTTCCCTTATTATGGTTCCAAGCCTTCTTCCAACCTGTCTTTTTGGTCTCAATAGCTCTTTCTTACAGTCGCAACAAGAATATTTTGTCTCAGCAGTCTCTCCTATCTTTTTTAACCTCGTTATTATTTTTTCTGCACTTTCTCTTCGATCGACATCAGCCTTTGAGGCCATGCCGTTACTCTCTGTGGGAATTGTTGTGGCCTGTCTTGCTCAATATACGGTCTCATTTATTCCTGTCTTTCGTCACTGCTCTCGAGTGCTTAAGGGGCAATTTTTTAAAGGGATGGCTCTTTTTTCTCAAGAGATTGGGCGCTTGTGGAAACCTCTCTCCCTTGGTCTTATTGGGATAGGTGCGTCGCAGATTAATAGTGCTATTGATGTGCTCTTTGCTCGGGCAGCAGACGCTCAAGGGCCCGCTCTTTTGTGGTTTGCCATTCGGTTTCAACAGCTGCCGCTTGGTCTTTTTGGAATAGCACTTTCAAGCGCGCTGCTTCCTCCTCTTACCAGAGCACTTCAAGCCCAAGAGAGAGAAAAATTTCTCTCCTTTGTTGAATATGCTATTCGACAGGTTGTGGCCCTTTTACTTCCATGTATGGTGGCCTTTTTTATGTTAGGGATCCCTATGATCAACTGCATTTATGGCCACGGAAATTTTGGTCTTTCTTCTGTTATTGTGACAACGCAGTGCTTGCACGGCTATGCGCTTTCCCTTCTTCCTATGGGGCTTATCACTGTCTTAGCGCCTGTTTTTTATGCGCAGAAAAACTATACCGTTCCTGTCCGGGGGGCATATTTCTCTCTTATTTTGAATATCATTCTCAACACTATTATGGTTTTTGTTTTTGGTTGGGGGGCCATGAGCGTTACCATTGCAACGAGTATCTCGGCATGGATCAACGCCTTTTACCTGTACTGGAATATACGCTCTTCATTTGGCCCGTTGATTACAAAAAGCGGCCTTGAACAGATTTTTTGTACACTCTTTGTCGTCCTTGCGGCAAGCGCGCTTGTCTGGATATTTCTTTGTGTCTTCTCTTTTCCACCGCCTTTTTTCCACTATTTGTTGCCTTCCCACATCCCGGTACTTTTCCTCGATAAGCTTGCCCATCTCTTCTATCCCATGGGGACCTTTGGCCTGCTCCTCTTTGTGTTTGCTAAATGTATGCGATCAAAGGATCTCTTTTCCCTTCTGGGTTCTTTTCGTGTAAAATAGCGAATCCTTTGCCTTTTTCTCTCGTTGTCGAGTATCTTGAGGCAGCAAAGAAAGAGAGAAAAAATTATGAGCGAGCGGTTTATTGAGTCGCTATATACAAAGCCAGATGAGTCATTCGATCAATCTCTTCGTCCGACAAAGTTAGATGATTTTATCGGTCAGAAAAAGATTGCAGAACAAGTCGATGTCCTTATTCAGGCAGCGCAGCTTCGAGGTGATCCTTTAGGCCACTGTCTTTTTTCAGGCCCTCCAGGGCTTGGGAAGACAACGCTCTCCTATATTCTTTCAGAATCGATGGGAACGCGCATTGTGGTGACTTCTGGGCCTGCAATAGAGCGGCCCGCTGATTTAGCAATTGAGCTTTCTAAACTCAAAGAGGGGGAAATCCTCTTTATCGATGAGATCCATCGAATGAACAGGGTTGTGGAAGAGTATCTCTACTCTGCTATGGAGGATTTTGTTCTCGATATCCCTAAGAGTACGCGGATACCTATTTCGCGCTTTACCCTTGTTGGGGCAACCACTCGCCCAGGACTGCTTTCGGCGCCTTTTCGGTCTCGATTTTTTTTCACAGGACGATTAGATTTTTATAGTGTAGAGGCATTGACAAAGATTTTATCTCGATCATCCGCTCTTTTGGGCATTAATCTCGATCGTAACGGGCTTGCAGAAATTGCGAAAAGAAGCCGTGGAACTCCGAGAATTGCTAACCGTCTTCTTCTCTGGGTGCGAGATTTTTTAGCGATAAAAGCCAATGGAACGCTCTCTGTGGAAGGGGTTCGGCAGGCGCTCGAGATGCTTCGAATAGATGAGTGTGGACTTGATGAGATGGATTTTCGTATACTGCATGCAATAGTTGAGCAATTTGGTGGTGGACCTGTTGGATTGCAGACGCTTTCTATGGCAGTATCCGAAGAGTGTGATACTGTTCAAGACGTACACGAGCCCTTTTTGATCTGTTGTGGCTTTATCAAGAAAACCCCGAAAGGGAGAGAAGCGACACAAAAAGGGGTTGATCATGTGCGGCGTATGCTTTTAAGGGAAAAATAGTTTCGAGGTTTTAGGTTTTTATGAAAAAGATCTGTCTTCTTTTATCCATGATATGTGGAGCGTGTATATTACAGGCCTCAGAGCCTGGTATTGCCCATGAAAAACTATCGAAGATACGGTATATGCCGGAAAAGCCGACCGTTAAAGTTTTGTTGGCCAAAGACAAAGAGGTGTTAAGTGTTGAGGTTCAGGGGGCGCATAATATTTATGATCCTCTTTCTGGCACAAAACTCGAATCTGCCTTTATGGGCTCTTCGTACTACATGTATCCAACAACAGACGGCGTAAAATGGGGTCAGGAGTTTCCCGGAGTCTATCAGGTTCTCATTGTTCCCGATGAACCAACGAGCACTGGAGTGACGGTCAATGGTGTTACCTACGGTGGTGTTGTCGCATTTTATCAGGTAAAAGATAGGCTTGCTGCTGTAAATTGGATCTCTTTAGAAGAGTTTACCTCTTCTCTTTTAAGTAGTATTTTTCTTCCTCAAGAAGGAGATCAAAGAGAGGCGTTAGCCTCCTATGCTGTGCTTATTCGCTCAAAGGCCTATGAAAAAATGCTTGCTCCTGGAAATACATTTTGGGATTTTCAGGGCGAGGCGTGTGGATATAAGGGACGATCGACCATTCGTCTTGATGAACCTTTTGTGCAGGCTATGCAAAACTCTAAACTGGTGATTATGCGGCCGAGCGAAGATCCAGAAGGGCTTACTAAAGAGGCGATAGCCGATATGTTACAGACCATGCCGTTTGAAAAGGCTCTTGGTCTTGCGCAAGATGGTCGGACAGCACGCCATATTCTTCAGAAATTTTATCCAAATACCGAGTTTCAGCTTATAGAGTTGAAATCTTAAATAAAGCATGATGAGGGCTTTTACAACATTAGCCCTCTTTGTTTTTAACCTAAGTTTGTTCTTACTTAGGTTTTAATAGAATAAAATTATAAGGCATAAAAGATAGTTTTTTGTTGGATTAAGCTGTTTTTTTTAAAGGTGAGAATAATGGTAGAAAAAACGGCTGTATCGTCGGAATATTTTACGTCTCCTTTACCTCCTTTTTTAGAGGTAGGCGAAAAGAGTTCTGTACCAAAGGTTGATCCAGGTAAAGAGCCCTCTTTTTCTGCTTTTCCGACCCAAAGGGATCTGAGGTTGCTTTTTGAATCAGTAGTACACGAACAGGCAAATCTGCTTGCTCTTCGTATTCAGGAGTGTTTTGAGACCAAAGGTGAAGAAAGCTCGGATCTTTGGATTAAGAGGGTGGATGTTTTACCCATATATTCGGGAAAAAATCCTGAATCTGGTGAATTTGGGATTTATGTGTCGACTAAAGAAGAGATTTTCAGTGGTTATGAGAAACGCATTAAGAGAGTAGTGAGTATTTCTTCTCAAGGAGAGATAAAAGAGTTGGTGTGTCTGGCTCCTAACAAGCACAAAACAGTAGAAGGCAGGCAGGTTCAAAAAACCCCTGAAGAAATAGAGGAAAGCCGGAGGGAAATTAGAAAGGAAGCGGAATATATAAGGGCACTAAGAGAGGAAGGAGTTCCAAACCTATTGCCTACCTATACTGTGCCATATGTGGCAAGAGATGGAACAGAGCGCAAGAAAGTGTTACAAGAGCGCTACGATGAAGATCTCTTAGAATTTTTGAATCGGATATGTGATCTAGAAGATCAAAGACCATCGGCTATTTCCTGTCTTCTTCACGTGCGTGCTGTTTTAGATACTCTTTGTTTTTTACATGAAAAGGAAGTGACCCATAGAGATATAAAACCCGAAAATATTCTTACAAAAGGTGATCAGACGGCGTTTATAGACTTTGAGTTTGCAAGAAAACCAACAGAACAGCTTGGTGGTCTCTATGGAAGTCCAGGATATATAGCTCCAGAACTTTTTGAGTCGGTTTTTGGACAAAAAAAATGTGAGAGAGATCTTTTTTGTATCGATATGTGGGCAATAGGCGCTGTCTTGTTACAGATTATATATCGAGGACATAGTCTTATAGAGCTTCAAGAAACTATTATTAAGGGCTTAAGGGCATGTGGAGGAGATACTCTATCTGAGCAACTCGAAAATCAAATTGACCGCCTTTTGTTTCCCATGTGTCTTGAGTCTGTTATAGATAATCATTCTCCTTGTTTTAATGGGAACGCTGAGGATATCGAAAAATATAGACCTATAGTTAAAGAAATCCTTTCTCAACAGGATCTGATACCCAAGCTCGTTTGGTTGTCTACGTGTGTTACCCAAGAAATTAAGCGAATATGGGAAGTTTTAAAAACGAGGGGAGATCCTCTGTCTCTATTGATCTGTTCCTTACTATCCTTAAATCCAGCGAAAAGGCCGACAGCTAGAAAGGCGCATGAAGAGCTTGATACGATTTTACACCAACTTACAAGGTGAAAAAGGGAGGGGAGCTTTAGGGCGAGAAAATAATGGTAGGACAAATATTCTGTATCATTAGGGCATACGACGCCTACTCTTTCTGGCTTAGAAATGAGAAGTCGTTCGGAAACAGACTCAGGAAAAACTTCGATCACTGATCAGAGCGCTACGAGTATAGAGCTTATTAACCTCAAGATTAGCCATGTCCCTTTGACAGAGCGTCCATTACGAATTCACAGTGTTGCATATCATATTCTTTCAATAGATAAAGGCTGTTTCCTCATTGAGAGCTGTTGATGAGGCATCTCAGGAAATAGTTGCGAGTAACCTAACAGATCCTTTGATTGTCGATGCAACATATGCGAGACTTAGGCCACTCCTTACTAAGCCCAAAAAATAAGAAACGAGGGGTGGAAAATTGTCTTCCACCCCTTTTATTTTTTACACGGCTTTGAGAAGAGCCTCAAACTCTCTTTGCAGTTGTACCGCCGTTCCCCGTTTTGCTGGATTTGGGTCGGTCATTTTAAGGGCGAGGCTGGCAAATCGACCTTTCACGCTGTTTTTCCCAGAGCGCGTTTTCATTTTTGATCGAGATTTTTCTATGAGGGCAAGGTGCTGTTTGTATCTGTCTTTTAGGGACAGTTTCTCATCTTTGTACGATCGGACTCCTCTCCATGCAGGAGGAGCGTCATGGAGCAGCTGCCACATAACACAGCCGACAGCAAAGAGATCGCTTTGATAGTAGGCGCTTCCTTTCATTTTATTTCGGAAAAATCCTTCAGGAGAAATGTAGCTTGAATTTCCCTGTATGGCGTCTCCATCACAGGTAGAAGCTGGAATCGTCCTACCCATATCAGCGACAACAGCATGAACCTTTCTCCCTTTACCCTTACCGTGTATTTCTACAAAGTAGTTACGAGCTCCAAGGTCTCGGTGAACATATCCAGAGGAATGCATAGAGGCAATTCCCGAGATAATATCCGTTGCAACTTGTAGCTTTTCTTTAAGAGAAAGTTTTATTGATTTCGTGTCAAAGACATCTTGGAGAGATCCCGCATTGAAGATCTTTGTAATAAAGGTATAGGTTTTGTCTTTAGATTTTGGCTCTTTATGGACCATGAGAGACTCTGCATTGAGAAGGCCAGGAAGTCCTCTTAGGGCCTTCATCGCTGCCATCTCCTTTTTCATATTGCATGTCGTTACGCCGCGCGCCATCATTTCAGGATGTTCGTTGTCATATTTAATGGTTCGCGTGACGACTTTTTTGCGACCTACTCCAAGTGGTTTAACACCATTTGTGCCGAGATGGATAAAAAATGAGTGAGTTTTGGGATCGTACTGAAGCTCTCTTCCTCCTTTTTTAGCGCTCACTACCTGTTTTCCGCTTTTTGGATTGGCCAAGACAGATTCTGCATAAAGGGCAATCGGAAAAAGTGTTTTGAAATCAAGACCTGTCTTTTCTTTAAAAGAAAGAATCTTTTTGGTTCCTTGTATAGCACGTGCAAGAAGACTTTCGGGCGTGCTTTCAGCTATTGCATTGAGGTCGTTAAGAGTAAGACGCCCTTTTTTGAACCCCTGCATAATTTCAGTATTTGCCGCCGACCAGTTCTGGTTGTCTGCATGAGAGCGCAGTGCAGCTAAATGGTCTTGTTTGCTTTTTGACCCAACACGAGGCCGAAGAGTGCCGCTAGATGCTTCTAGCGGTAAAAAAAACGTAACGAGAGAGAAACAGAAGACCGCCTTCTGAATATAAGAGCCCATACGCATGACGTACCTCCTCATAAGGATAACGGTGATGAATGCTCGGTATACTGCTGAGAAAAAAATTTAACAAGGAATTTTTTCAAGCAGTGTCCGTGTGGCTGTTATGCGGCCATCGTGCCCTTTGCCTCTTTTAAAAGGGCCGCTATTTCTCTATGAGCAGAAGCGGCATCTCCTCTTTTTGTAGGATCTGGATCTGTTACTCGCATAACTAATGCTTCAAACCGTTGTTGTATAGGGTCGTTAGATCTATTATGGGCGACCTTGGTATGGGCCTTTGCGAGCAGTTCTATAAATCGGTCATATTTGCTTTGAAGATCGTCTCCCTCTTTTTTATAAGGATGATGCTTTCTCCAAAGAGGAGGGGCATCAAAACAGAGGAACCAGAGTACACATCCTGTGGCAAAAAGATCGCTTTGGTAGTAATCATTTCCCATCATATTTTCTCTATAGATCGATTCTGGCGCCAAATAAGAGCTATTTCCTTGGACAGGTTTTCCTGAGGAAAATAGTGCTGGAATCGTCCTTCCCATATCGGCAACGACCCCTCGAACTGTTCTTGATTCGGGGGAACTTTGTACAATATTAACGAAATAGTTTCGTGCGCCAAGATCGCGATGTACGAGTTTCTTTGAATGGATGGAAGCAAGCCCTTCTAAGATATCTGTACCAATTTGAAGGCGCTCTTGTAGATTTAGCTTCCAAGAGTCTTCTTTGAGAACCTCGTCCAATGATCCCGGACGATAGATTTTTGTAACGATAGTCATCATACGGCGACCGGTTTCCGGATCCTTATGTCGCATAAGCGCTTGAGCTTCTAACAAGCTAGGCAGTCCCCGAAGCTCTTCCATTGCTGCCATCTCTTTTTTTACATTACACTTCGTAAGTCCTCTAGCCATAACTTCGGGATGTTCTCTATCGTAGAGTATGGTTTTGGTAACTACCTTTTTTCGGCCAATACCAAGTGGGGAAATACCGTGTGTTCCGAGGTGAATAAAGAATGATTTGGTTTGAGGATCATACTGAAGTTCTCGGCCAAACATTTTTTCACTTAAATAAAAGTGTTTCTTTTTCACTACATTATAAAGATCTGTTTCTGCAAAAAGGGCGATAGGAAAGGTAATTTTTGCAGTTAATCCTGTAGGCTCTGGAAGCGAAAGGATGGAAGAAGTTGCCTGAAGGGCGTTAGCAAAAGGAGAAGATGGATCTTCTGCGGCAATTTTTTCAAGATGAGAAAATGCGATATCAGAAGAGGCAAAACCTCGAGAGACATGAGTGCTTACTTTCTGCCATGATCGAGTTGCAATAGCCTCTCTAATTGCGCTCATTCTGCTTGCTGTTGGGCCTGTTTCAAAGAACCTATGTATTGGACACAGTATGCTTGTTCGCAGTGTCGGTATACTCATTAACACAGCAAAGGCTATTACAAAGGCTGAAAAAAACTTTTTATAAGAGAGAAACGTTTTCATGAAAGAAATTCCATCTAAGCGGTAGTTGTTATTGGTAATGTATCATACTCCTCGAGAAGGCGAGAGAGCGTATCTCGGACCGAGCTCGCTGTGCCCCTTTTTGAAGCAATAGGGTTGGTCATCTTAAGGATAAGAGAGAGAAAGCGCTGAATAATGACCCGCTTGTCCTCGTTTACATCTTCGAGGCTGCTGTTGGCGCTATTTCTCAATTCGTTTATAGCCGATGTTATGTATTCACAGCCCTTTTTGGGATTGGCAATAAACTTATTGCGTGTCTTTTCTTTTCTCCACTTTGGAGGGGTCCCAAAGTAGATTTCCCATAAGACGCAACCTAGAGCAAAGATATCGGAGAAGAGGTAGTCCTTGCCTTTCATCTTTTTTCGAAAAAACGCTTCTGGAGCAAGATAGCTAGAGTTTCCCTGTGCGGAAACATTTTTTGCATGTGAGGTGGGCATCGCTCGGCCTAGGTCAGCGACAACAGCGCGAATAGAGCGTGTAGAAGGAGTTGGATGTTCAATTTTTACAAAGTAGTTTCTAGAGCTCAAATCTCGGTGGGCAATACCCTTGCTGTGCATTGAGGCAAGACCTGTTGTGATATCAAGGGCAAGCTGTAGCTTTTCTCTCCAGCAGAACTTGAATCCACTATCTAAGACGCTTTTAAGGGCTCCAAGATTATAAATCTTCGTGATTATTGAGCGAACAGACTTTCCTGATACAGGGTCTTTGTGCTTAAGCACGCTTTCGGCCTGTATAACGCCTGGAAGGCCATGTACTTTCTTCATAGCCTTTCGTTCCTTGCGCATTCTTGCCTGTGCAATGCCTCTGGCCATAAGCTCAGGATGCGTTTCGTCATATAATAGTGTCTTTGTAACAACTTTGTATTTTCCTTTACCAAGCCTCTTTACGCCATGGGTCCCAAGGTGAATAAACAGCTGCTTGGTCTTTGGATTTACCTGGATTTCTCTTCCAAAACGCTCTTCACTCCAATGGTATCTGTTTTTTCCTATTTCCTTTTTGAGAGAGGTTTCGGCAAAAAGCGCTATAGGAAACGCCTTGATAAAGTTAAGGCCCGTTTTCTCAGGTAAAGAGAGAATGCTGTCTGTTGCAGCACATGCTTTTTCAAGAGGAGAATCGGGCGTTGTTGAAGCGAGAAGCCTCAGGTCTCTTTCATTGATTTGCTTTTCTTTTATACTATCGCGCAAGGAGGTCTCGAGCTTTTCCCACTCTTTTGTGTGGGTAAGATGCTGAAGTTCGAGGAGGCGCTTTGTGTGAGCGAGAGTTGTTAACCCAAACTTTCTTGGACAGATCATGAGCGCTATAAGCAGGCCCAAAATGACAACAGAGATAAGGTAAAGGGAAAATCGTTTCATAGACTTTTGGAAAACCTAGGGTACCTAACTTGAGACAATATCTACACAAAAGAGTATTTTTATACATCAGAAGAGAGAAAAAATTCTAGGTCTTTAGGCGTAAGGCCGGTTTTTATTTCCTTCTGGAGAAAGCATATCCGCAGCAAAGAGAAGAAGAGATTGAAATCGTGCATTGCGTCCTATTATTTTCGTGAGTTTACTTGCAGGAAACAGTCTCAACTTAAGGCTCTTAACCCTTGCCTTCGTTGAAACACCACACCCTCTAAAGCAAAACTGGGTGATAGACAAACCCTTATGTTCGTCGAGAAAAAATTTTAGACCATAGTCTTCGAAAGAGTCTTCGTAATCGTGCCAATTTTTCAATCAAAAACGAACTGCTTGGCCTAATTGGAAGTCCCTTTATGCCTAGCTCGCCTTTGTCTGCGATTGGATTATTGTGTAAATGGACCCACTCTAGATCGGCAAGAGTCCAGATCGCGTTTGGTAGTCTGCTGAATTGATTATCATTTAGGCGAAGTTCTCTTAATTTCTTAAATTTTCTGACAATCATATTGGAAATTTTTGAAATTTTGTTCCCTCCTAAATCGAGACTCGTTAACTCGGTAAGCTTTCTCATTGCCCAGGGGAGGCGGTTTATTTTGTTGCCCCTCAAGTTAAGGATCTTTAGTTGGCGAAGCTCACAGAGGATTTTTGGAAACCCTGAAATTTGGTTATTGCTTAAATCAAGTTCACCCAACTGATACATTCCTCTAAATGTATCGGAAAGCAGCCTAAGCCGGTTGTTTTGTAAGTGAAGAATACGAAGCCTGCCAAACCGACCAAAAAAGTCCGGAAGTTCCTCAATCTGGTTGCCATTCAGATGTAATTCGGTAAGATTGGAAAGCACTTTAATTGCATTGGGAAGGGTTCTAAACCGGTTATTTTGTAGGTGAAGAATACGAAGGCCTCTAAGCCGACCAAAAATATCCAAGAGTTCCTCAATCTCGTTGTTACCCAGATATAATTCTGTGAGCTTGGTAAGCCCTCCAAGTATATTGGGAAGCTGCCTAAGTTGGTTATTTTCTAAGTGAAGAATTTGAAGGTTTTCAAGTGCTCCAAAAGCAAATGGGAGTTCCTCAATCTGGTTGTTAGCCAGATATACTTCTAAGAGATTGATGAGCTCTCCAAATGAATCGGGAAGCCGTCTAAGTTGGTTATTTTGTACGTGAAGAGTACGAAGGTTTGTAAGA
>Ga0180437_10009044_pt1 | contig 12435 bp, 11 predicted proteins | sample SS_ome_4_FD_132410 | JGI IMG/M metagenome (GOLD analysis project Ga0180437, IMG submission 132410) | Hypersaline lake sediment archaeal communities from the Salton Sea, California, USA - SS_3_D_1 metaG | ecosystem: Environmental > Aquatic > Non-marine Saline and Alkaline > Hypersaline >...
AGGAACGCGCCGGACAGCACCCACCAACCCCACCGGCGCGGGGGGGCGGGCGCTTCCGCCGTGGGTGGGCCGTATGCGCGCCAGAAACAGAGAGCCGAGGCGGTGAACGTGGTCGCCAGCGTGATGGCCCGCAGTCCGACCCGGCTGGTCATCACGCACCAGAACGACGTGGCCATCCAGGCGGCGGTGAGCAGCGCCGGCAGCGGGCCGAAGAGCCGCCGGGTCAGGGCGTACGTCAGCAGAATCAGCGCCAGGCCCCAGGCGACGGTCGTCAGGCGCAGCGCCCTGTCGGTGGCACCCAGGAGGGCCATAACGGGGGCCACGGAGTAGGGATAGAGTGGCTCGTGGCCATACCCGACGGTGAAGTAGATCGGGCGGACGCCGCGCAGGACGGCCGCGGCGTCGTGGCCGTTGCTGGCTTCGTCGTGCGTCAGCCCGGGCGGCACGCTGTCCAGCCGCCACACGCGCAATGCCACCGCCAGGCAGAGGATGAGAACGAGCAACGCCCACTCCCACGTGGACGGACGATCCGCTATCGCTGGGGAAACTGAGATCTGGGACTTGGTCATCGCAATTTGGCTTTCCAGAGGAGCGGACCAATCATACCTTAACCGGGGCGGGTTGACAAGTGGGGTGGGGGAGGCCGCCCTATGTCTGTGCGCAGAGGAATTCGAGCAGGGCGGCCGTGGGCGGCCGCAGCGCCTACTTCTCCTTGCGCCACTGCGGCCAGTAGTCGGGCATCCACCAGAAAGGTAACTCGTCTATCAGGTGCGGTTCACCGACCCCGTCGGCATTGATGAGCAGGAGCCTGGTCCCTTCGCCGTCGTACGTGTGGGCACAGACAATCTCCTGGCCATCGTGGGTCCAGTAGACAGTCGCATAATCCGGCCGCCGTTCGAAGACGTGTACAACCTGGGGAGCGATCCCGTCGCGATTGATGACCCATACCTTCTCAAAGAGAGCGGCCGGCGTACATTCATGGCTCACGAAAGCAATCTGCTGGCTGTTGGGCGACCACGTCGACGCTCCGATGCAGAGCTCTTCCGATCCGCTAAACAGCCGGTAGGGTTCTGAACCATCCGGACGGATGAGCCACAAGTCCTTGTTGGGGGTGAAGGCGATCCACTCTCCATCGGGGGACCAGGCCGGGGACCAGCCAGGGGTATTGCCGGATGCATCGGCGGTGGTGATTTGCCTCAGATCGGAGCCGTCGGCGTTGATGACGTAGAGTTGGCGATGGTATGGCTGCGTAGGGTTGAATGCTGAACCGGCGTCGAAGACGATCTTTCGGCCATCGGGTGACCAAGAGAGACAGCCGATCTCCTCAAACTCCAGGCCGTTGGTCACCTGTGTAAGCTGGCCGGTGTGGGTCTCGTACGTGCAGATCTGAGGAGGCGTCACGTCCTGGCACAGCAGGGCGATCTTGCCTTTGGGCGGCGCTACGATGTTGCCCGGCTGTGGTATGGGCCTCTCAGGAGACGCTATGCCGAAGAATATGAGGGCCTGCATAATGGCGATGCCCAGCAACAGTACTCCGATCCCGGCCAGGGCCAATCTCATACCGCCTGTTCTCCATCCTGGCAGGTGACGTCGGGTTAGTGATAGGGGTGACGTTTCACTCGCCTTATCAACATCGTGAATGAACGTCTGTTCCCGAGCCCCACCCAGACCGGTCACGCCATCGCGGATCTGCTCGTACAGCCTCGTGGTCTCTGGCGCTGGCTCAACGTCCAGCTCGTCTGCCAGAGCGCGCCGGCAGGCCTCGTATTGCGCCAGGGCCGCCCCCCGCTGCCCATCTGACGCTAGCAAGCGCATCAACTGCCGGTGAGCCTTCTCTTGCCAGGGCTCCAGTTCGACCTGGCGCCAGGCGTACGGGAGGGCACGCCTGTGCTCGCCGTGTCTCTCGTAGGTCGACGCCAGGCGATGGAGCGCGGACAGCACTTGCCGGCACAAGTACTCTCGTTTGAAAAGCACCCACTCCTCAAATGGGACGCTGCCGCTGATGGAGAATCCTTCCAGGAATTCCCCCCGATACAAATCAACCGCCGCCTCCAGCTCGCGAACGGTTTGTGTGGGTGATTTCAACAGGGTGGCGAATGCCGTCACGTCGACCCAGGCGTCGCTCGCGCTGTTGAACTGGATCGTCTGGCGGGAGATGTGCAGAAACGGCGGTGCGGCTTGCGGATCTTTGATCGCCTTGCGTAGGTTGGAAAGGGCGTAGCGCAGGTTATTGCGGGCATCCTGGTCCGGGCGTTCGGGCCACAGGAGACCCGCCAGTTTGTCGCGGGTGTGGGGCCGATCCGCCTCCACCGCCAGGTAAGCCAGCAGCGCTCGGACCTTGTCGGATTCAAAGGCTGTGACGGGTGCCCCATCCAGTGTGACCTGGAAAGGCCCTAGCGAGGAGAGAGACAAGTGCGCCATTGTGCGTCCCTCGAATCGGTTCTGAGCTGCCCCGGGTACGGGCGGATTATATCGTATCGCGGGGAATTTCACAATCGACCATTCTCTCTAGTCGGCTCCCCACGTTCTCCCCACGTTTTTCTGGCGTTTTCCCCACGCTCATTTGGTATGTTGCACAAAGCAAGACGGAGGTGGGGCTATGGCCGAAGAGCAACCGGCTTATCTGTCGTACCTGTTGCGGCTGTGGCAGGTGAGCGGCGATGGACAATCCCATTGCGGCGATGACACTCCCCGTCGTCGCGAGGAGGGATTTCATTGCGGAGAGCAAAAAGCGATCTGGCGGGCTTCCCTCGAGAGTTCGAACATCGGCAGGCGGAAGGTCTTTGCCAATCTGGATGACTTGTCCGGTTTCTTGCGGGGACAGACCGGCGAGCAGTCAGATATCACGATGGAGGAGCAGCCTGACTATCGATCGTATCTGTTGCGCCTCTGGCGGGTGAACGACGGAGGGACGGTTGTGTGGCGGGCCTCGCTTGAGAGTGTGTGCACCGGCGAGCGGAGAAGTTTCGCCAGTCTGGACGATCTGTTCGATTTCTTGCGGGAACAGACTGGTGGATCGCCAGGTGGTTCCTAACGAACCCGGCGCCGGGCACCGGATCGGAGAAGAAGGAGGTGATGTGCATGCCCTAGCGGACCACGCAACACGCAATACGGAATACGCAATACACAACACATAAATATGACCCAACGGATAAGGAGAGACAAGATGAACAACAGAAGAACGATCGTACTGACCACTGTGGGCGTAGTGGCAATGGTGATTCTGCTGCTGGCAGCCACCGGGGCGTGGGCCGGACCGGACGAGCTTGGCCCGGTGGCACCGCGGGCACCGGCGGCTGTGGTATCCGACACGATCTCTTACCAGGGGCGGCTGCTGGACAGCGGCGGCAGCCCGGTGGACGGCACGCGGACGATGGACTTCCGCCTGTACGAGGATTTCAGCGGTGGGATGCCGCTGTGGTCTCAATCCCGCAGCGTCACGGTGGAGGATGGGTTGTTCAACGTAAACCTGAGCGTGGATCCAGCGCACTTCGACGGACGGGCGCTGTGGCTGGGGGTGCAGGTGCAGGGCGATGCCCAGGAGATGACGCCGCGCCAGCCTCTGTTGCCCGTTCCCTATGCCCTCTCACTGCGGCCGGGGGCCGGGATCAGCGGCACCCTGCCTGGCATTCCCACGCTCAATATCGTGAGCCAAGGCATCGGTATCCATGCGGAGACCACCAGCGCCACCGACCCGCGTGACCCGGCTATCGTGGGCATAAACCTCGGAGACGGACCTGGGGTGGAGGGACACAGCGAGACCGGTTTTGGCGTCCATGGCGTAAGCGTCGAAGGGCCGGGCGTGTTTGGCGCGAGCGACATCGGCTCGGGAGGCGTCTTCACCAGCACCTTTGGCCACGGCCTGGTCGTTGAGGGCGCAGGCATGCATGGCTTGCGCATCTTCGAGGGAGTCGGGGGAGACTATATCCACGCCGGCAGCGTTGGGGATCCGGTTTCGGATCCGGATTTCCTGGTGCGCAACGATGGGGAGGTACGGTCGGACGTGGGCTTCAACACGCCGGCCAACGACTTCGCCGAAATGATGGCTGTCGAGGGCGACCCCATCGGCTATGAACCGGGCGACGTGCTCGTCGTCAGCGCCGCGCGGAACCGGGCTGTGGGGCTCTCTTCGACCCCCTATGCGCGTGCCGTTATCGGCGTATACTCGACGGCACCGGGCTTCGTCGGTGGACGTCCCGTCTCGGGTGATGATCCGTTCGACAGCATCCCCGTCGCTGTCCTGGGTATCGTTCCCTGCAAGGTCTCGGCCGAGAACGGCCCCATCGGCCGAGGCGACCTGCTGGTCACGTCTTCCACGCCAGGGCACGCTATGCAGGCCGGCGATCCGCCGCCGGGTACCATCCTGGGCAAGGCACTGGAGCCGCTAGATGCGGACACCGGCGTGATCCTGGTGCTGGTGACGCTCCAGTAGGAGGCGGGAAAGATGCAAGATGCAAGATGCAGTATACAAGAAACGGGACTCAGGAGGCTGAGGGGACGCCTGGTGCTGGTCGCTTTCCTGCTCCTGGGGCTGACCGTTCCCGTGCTAGCTCAGGTGTCGAGTAGCTACGATCTCTCGTGGCACGTGATCGCCGTGGGTGGTGGGCGGATGGAGAGCGCGGGAGGGCACACGGTGCTGGGGACCGCCGGGCAGTCGCTGGTCGGGCCGATGGTTAGCGGCGGCCACGCGCTGTGCGGTGGCTTCTGGTGTGGCGCGGCGGCGCGGTACCGGGTGTACCTGCCGCTGGTCGTGCACAACTTCTAGCAGAACGAGAGCTTGCGAGACGGCGACGGATCGGGCCGGGAGAGATGCCTGGCATCCAGCCTGGCCCGATCCAACGGCTAGCTGGGAGGGATCCGCGGAAGTGAGAAGCGGGGCCGGACGTGCTGCCGTTGATGTGTGCCACTGCGATGGCTGCAGTGGAAAACTCGGCACAGTATCTTCGTCGATTTTTCGAGAAAACTATTGACAGGCGGAAAAAACCATGGTACAATGAAATCTGAAATCTGAAATTTCAGATTTGTAGCCCATCTGCTGTTTCATCTACTCCGAGGGAATTATGGCGAACGAAGTCTCTCTCCCGCGCATCAATACCCGCAAGATCAGCGAGGCTGCCTACGAGATCATGCGGAAGAAGGTCGTCAGCAAGGAATTCACCCCCGGGGAACGTCTGGATCTGGACACCATCGAAAAGCAGTTGGGCATAAGTCGAACGCCTCTCAAGGAAGCTTTGGTCCGGCTGGAGATGGAGGGCCTGGTCGAAATTGTCCCTCGCTCCGGCACCTATGTCACCGACCCTGATCCCGGCCAAATTGCCGAATCATTCGATGTGCGAAGAGTGCTTGAGGTCCATGCCATTGAACTGGCGGCCCGGAGAGCAAGCGAAGAAGACCTGAGAGCGCTGAGGAAGATGGTCGAGGAGCTGCGCGGTCTGACCGCCAGGCAAGACCGTGATGCCATTTACCCTCGCTACTTGATCTTGGACCATCAATTCCACAAGCAAATCGTTGCTCTCTCCGGCAACCGGTGTCTCTGCCGCGCCCACGAGCGGGAGAACGTGCACGCACAGATGGCGCGGATACGATACCAGAAATCGGAGGAGGAGCTCGACGTGGCTCAGGAAGAGCACGAGCGTATTATGGCTGCCCTGGAAGTCAAGGATGTGGAGCGGGCCAAAGCCGAGATGGACGCTCATCTGAGGCGTGCGACCCGATCCCTCCTGGCCGACCTGGGATCCTGATTCGAAAGCGCGTGCCAGCCAGCGTTGGCATGCGATGCGTACAACTCTCGTATGATGGTAGGAAGTCTGAAATATGACGGACGACCGCATCCCTGTCGAAGTGATCTTCAGCCCGAATTGGTGGTTTCACAACTACAGCATATCGTTCGACCGATCGTTCTACTTCGACCGGGAAACACGGGTGAACAACGATGTTGTCATGCGCCGGGCGATGGTTGAACGTTTTGGTCTGGGCGACCCCGATCCGCAGCCCCGCCCCATCATCGGCTCTATGCACGTCGCGGGCGGCTTTGTCATGCCCGCGCTTCTGGGTGTGGAGATTCGGTTTGCCGAGAATGAGGCCCCCTGGCCTGTTCCGTCCAACTTGGGCAGAGAGGCATTGCTTGCTCTAGAAGTGCCAGACCTAGAGACAACCTGGCCGATGAGCCGCCTGATTGCCGATATGGATGCCTTGGAGGATGCGTACGGCTACGTGGTGGGGGATTTCGACACGGACGGCATACTCAACACCGCTATGCATCTGCGTGGACAGCAGTTGTTCGTGGACTTCTTTGAAGACCCGGATCTGGTGCATCACGTGTTTCGTATCCTGGCTGAGACCTATGTGCACGTCGCAGATACCGTCAGGTCGAGAACGGGGACCTGCGCCGTCGCCACGAATCGCTCCATCCTTCACGTCGATCGCAAACTGTATCTGCACAGTAACTGCTCGGTGCAGATGATCTCTCCCGCGACTTACCGGGAGTTCCTCTTGCCGTACGAGCTCTACCTAGCGGAGAGATTGCAGCCATATGGGATCCACCACTGCGGCAACAACCTCCATCGCTTTGCCGACGTGTACTCCGAGGTCGAAGCCGCCTTCTACGACGTGGGCTGGGAATCGGATGTATCCAGGTGCAGGGAAGCGTTTCCTGAGGCTTTCCTGAATCTGCGACTCAGTCCGGTGCGCATGTTGCAGTGCACGGCGGACGAGATTCGCGCCGACACGGAACGGTTGTTGCTGGCGGCAGGTCCATTGGACATGACAGGCGTCTGCTGCATCAATATGGATCACGGCACACCGGATGAGAACGTGATAGCTATGTTAGAGGTTGCGGAAGAGTTCCGCTAGATTCATCACTGGGGGACACAATGAAACTGGCAAGTGTGCGAGCACATATTCTGAAGAACCGCCGATTCGACAACTGGGAGAGCGAAGTGGAAGGGCGTTGGAAGATCGAGGATCTGCGGGCTGACGAAGGTTATTGCAACGACTGGATCTCATTCGATTCTCTGGCCTGGGATGAGAAGTCGCGCCAGCTCTACGTAGGTCTGACATCGATCAACAACGATTTTTTCTACGTTTATGATCCCGCGCGGGAGATGTTTGCCTCATTGCGCTTCCAGCGCATCAGCGATAAGTTCGATGCCAAGTTCCATCGTTCACTGGAAATCGATGACGATGGGATGATATACGGAGCGACTGCACTGCTGCACGACGTGGATCAGCAACACGAGGCCGAAGGTGGTAAGCTGGTCAGATACGATCCGGCTGAGGACTTGTACAAGGTCCTCGCGATCCCGGTTCCCCACCACTATATCCAGTCCATTAACCTGGATAGAAGACGCCGCATTATCTATGGCTTCACGTACCCGGCCGAGTACCTGTTTCGGTATGATCTTGAGACCGGCCAATGTCGGACACTGGCGTATATCGGAAACAGCGTGATGCTGTGCCAGCCGCATCGCGCTTCGTTCGATCGATACGGCAGGTTGTGGGGGACCTGGGGCGAGAGCCGTGCGTTTGAAGACATGTTGGGGCCGGTCCCGATTCGCATATTTTGCTACAATCCGGACAAGGACGAGTTCACCTGGTTCCAGCATGGGTTCCCCAAAGTGGACGAAACGGACCCGGCGCGGATCGATCAGATGATGCTCGCCGATGACGGTTTCATCTACGCCGGAACTACGGCAGGTGGGTTCAGCCGTTTGGACCCCGAGACCGGAGAAGTTGAAGATCTGGGAAAGCCCTTCCCCAATCCGAGGTTGGCCGGGCTGGTGCAGGGGCCCGACGGCCTGATCTATGGTGCCGGAAACGCGGGTTATGGCGTAGGTGGGGAGGGGGAAGCGCGTTTGTTCGCCTTTGATCCTGAGGCCGGGGAGCTTGAAGATCTGGGGCCGATCTACGACGGAGAGACCAAGGCAGGCGCTGTTAAAGTGCATATCCTCGTGGCAACCGGGGACGGGACGCTGTACGCCGGCGAGAACGACAACGTCCTTCGTTCGTCCTACCTGTGGGAGTGCGTGGTCTCTGCGTAGATGAGTCAAGGGCGCACTGATCAGCGGCGTTTTCGGCACGCTTTTCGGCTCGCGGACATCGTTTGGCCAGATGTTGCGGTGTCGAAACGATCCTTGTGGCGAGGAAGAGGGGGAAATGGATACCGATGAGTATTGTCGTTGACTGTCACTGCCACGTGGGCGTCGGGCACGAATATCGGCAGACGGCGGACGAACTGCTGCGGGAAATGGACCGGTATCAGGTGGACCGTGCGGTCATCTGCCCGGTCGACCGTTGCATCGCAGTGGACAACAAGGCGGGCAACGATTTCGTGTTGGACACGGCCCGCGCCCACCCTGACCGGTTTTACGCTTTCGCCACGGCCAATCCCTGGTATGGAGAACGCGCCGTCGTGGAGTTACAGCGGGCCCTGGGAGAGGGAGCGCGGGGCATCAAGTTACATCCTGCTCTGCAGGGCTTCTTGTTGTGTGACGAACTGGTCTACCCGTTGGTGGAGTTGGCGGAGGAACTGGACGTTCCCATGTTCTTCCACACAGGTACGCCTGCGTTCTCCCAGCCGATGCAGTTGGCGGAATTGGCTCTGCGCTTCCCTGGAGTGAACTTCATTATGGGGCACATGGGGAGCACAGATTTCTGGCTGGACGCCATACCTGCTGCACAACAGTCGCGGAACATCTACCTGGATACCTCGTGGAGTCTGCCTGACAAAGTCACGCGTGCAGTGGCAGCGGTTGGGGCGGATCGCGTCCTGTTTGGGACGGATTCGCCGTTGAGCACGCTGCGCCTGGAGATGGGGTGCCGGCGCGCGACGGAGTTGGCCGATGATGTGCGGGACGCGGTGATGGGCGGCAATGTGCTGACGTTGCTAGGAGAAAGCCGATGATCATTGTAGATGCGCATACGCATATGCCCGGCCAGGCCTTCTCCATGATCGACGGTCTTGGCCCCCAGTCCTTTCTTGAGATGATGGATGCCAATGGCGTGGATAAGGCATGGGTGTTTACACTCGACGGTCTTTATTTCGACCCTGCTCCGCATAACGACCGGTTGCGGGCGTTCTGCTCCGCTGACTCAGCCAGGTTGATTCCCTTTTGCACGGTGCATCCCAGGTATCCAAACGCGATCGAGGAATTGAGGCGCTGCGTGATCGAACTGGGGATGAAAGGGGTGAAACTGCATCCGTGGGCGCAGTGTTTCTCGCCGGTTGAGATATGCGTGGATGAGCTTGGGGAGGAGATGGAGAGCCTGGGAGTGCCGGTCGAGTTCCACGACGGTACGCCCCCGTACTCCGCCCCATTGCAGATTGCCCATTTTGCAATGCGGCATCCCAGGCTGAAAGTGATCTTGGGACACGCTGGACTCCACGACCTATGGAAAGAGGCGATATTCGCCGCCGAGCGATGCCCGAACATCTACTTGATACCGTCGGGCATGCCGCCGCACGGCCTCAGGCAAGCGCTGCAACGCGTCTCGGTGGAGCGTTTTCTGTTCGGCACTGATGCTGGCTTTGGTGATTCTTATTGGCAGCCGTTTCAACTAGAGAAGATCCGCTCGCTCTGCCTGTCTGCCGGGGAAGAAAGCCTGATCCTCGGCGGCAATGCAGAGCGCATTCTGGCGGAGAAATGAAAGGGGGTGAGGTCCTATCGTTCAATGTCCGCAGGGTGACTTGAAGAGAGATGGCACGAGCGAGTGTGGTGGGGGAGACTGGAGGTAGCGCTTTGTCCAGGATCCTGCTAAGGTTAACAGGTGAGAAGTACAGAAGTGAGAAATACAAAACTGGGGAGGATACAAATGAAGAGCCGTAAGCTCGTTTCGCTCATCTTGATCGTCGCGTCGCTGATGGTGTTGCCACTCCTGGCGACGCAGTGCGGCCCCGCCGCACCCGAGGCACCGCCTAGCGAGGAGGAAGGAGAAGAGGTTGCAGCGGAGCCTATCAAGATCGTCTACTGGAGTATGTTCAGCGAGGGCGAGCCCTTGATGAAGGAGCTCGATAAGGCCACCCAGGAGTTCATGGATGAGAATCCCAACATCGAGGTTGAAATCAACTGGGCCGGCCGGCAGGTGTTGACGCAATTGCAGAGCGCTATCGCGGCCGGTACGCAGGTGGACATTGTCGACCACTCCGATGACCGGGTGTGGAACGCCATCGTCAAGCCCGGTCTGGCGTTGCCGCTGGACGAGCTTCTGGAGCAGGATGCCTACGACAGTGACGGGGCGTGGAAGGATACGTTCAAGCCGGGTGCATTGGACATCGGCAAGAGTCAAGAAGACGGCCACTACTACCTGATCCCGCGCGACGACTACATCTCGGCGTTCTTCTACAATGTCAAGATGCTCGAAGAACTGGGCATAGAGCCGAGCCCGGGGGACATGACCTGGACCGAGTTCGTGGATATGCTTGAGACGATCAAGACGGAGAAGCCAGACGTTTCTCCGCTTGGTGCGGATGGCCCCGTTTCTTTCTACAACAACTGGTATCACACCTACCTCTCGGTGCGCCTGGCCGGCAAAGACGCCTTCCGTGAGGCTGCGTACGACAAGACTGGTGAAAAGTGGGGTGATCCCGAGTTCCTGCAGGCAGCCAAGATGATCGAGGAAATCCAGGGCTACTTCCAGGACGGCTATGAGGGTTCCGTGTGGCCGGCAGCCCAGGTGCAGTGGGTGAACAGCGAGATCGCGATGATGTTCTGCGGCGCCTGGTTGCCCAAGGAGATGTCGGAGCAGACGCCAGAGGGCTTTGAGATCAGCCTGTTTGGCTTCCCCGAGGTCGAGGGTGGCGAGGGCAATGACTACGTGGAGCACTGGGCGAACACGTATGGAGTGCTCAAAGCCACCGAACACCCTGACGCCGTCGGCAAGTACCTGCAGTACATTATGTCCAAGAAGGTCGGGACCCGGATTGCCAACCTGGGGACACCTGTCCCGCTGGACGGCGTGCCGGTGCCTCCCGCTCTTGAGAATCAATTCAAGATTCTCGAGACGCACACGGCAATGCCCGCGCGCGCTGGTTTGAACACAGAGATCCCAGAGTATATGGAGAATGTGTACAACATGTGCGACGATAAGTTCTTCCAGGGGCAGATCAACGCCGAGGAGTTCATCGATTGTCTGAAGACTGAGAGCGCCAATTTCTGGGCCAAGAGCGAGTGACGATTGGCGCTGAGTAGCTGAGCAACTGTTGGTGCGGGCCAGACAACCTGGCCCGCACCAACCAGCTCCGCGCGATACTGTGCATTGGAGGGATGGACTGATGGGCAGACGAGGACGTCAACGACTGGTTGCACCATTTATCTTGCCAGCCCTGGTTATGTATACCGTGTTCTTCGTCTATCCGGCTGTTCGGGCGCTATGGGTGAGCCTGCACGACTGGTCGGGTTATGGTGGCAACATGGTGTATATCGGGCTGGGAAACTATCGCGAGATGCTCAAGGACACCGTTTTTCGGGCTGCACTTGAGAGAACCTTGGTCATCAGTGTCGGTGGTGGCATTGCCATATTTGTGCTCGCTCTCTTCTTCGCTGCTGTCCTACAGCGCAACCTTCGGGGCAAGAAGTTCTTTCGCACGTTGATCTTCTTTCCGATGGTGGTGCCGGGCGTGGGCCTTGGGCTGATCTGGCAGTTCATGTACAACAATAGCTGGGGGCCACTCTCCGCGCTGTTGGAACTGGTGGGTCTGGAGGTGTTGGACCGCGTATGGCTAGGGCCAGATCATATCATTCAGTCGCTGACTGCGGCGATTGTCTGGACGTACGTGGGTTACTATATGGTCATACTGCTGGCAGGTATAGACAAGATCCCGCCGACCTATTACGAGGCTGCTTTCCTCGACGGGGCCTCGGAGTGGAAGATGTTCTTCACGATTACCCTCCCCATGATCTGGGATGTGTTCGTCGTGGCTCTGGTGCTGTGGACAATTGGCTCCCTGAAGATATTTGACCTGATTGCAGCGACGACCTTCCCGGCCCCGGCTACGTCTACGTATACCATGACGATTTATATCTGGGCGGAAGCGGTGGGGGTCTATACGCCGGTATTCCGCCTCGGGTATGCGACATCTCTGGGGGTCGTGTTGCTGATCATGGTGGTGTTTGCCGTCGGGGTTGTGCGGTTCTTGACGCGCCGCGAAGCAATCGAGTACTGAGCGAGGTGAGATATGAGCACTCAAGATGCTGAATTCACTCCGGTCACCAGTGGCATGGGTTGGCGCCACCGTCTTTCCAACTTGCCCTACTACGTTGTCCTGATCCTGTGGGCTGCATTCACGATATTGATCTTTCTTTGGTTGGTGGAAAGCTCTTTCAAGACCAATGTCGAGGTTTTTGGCAGCCCGTGGTCGTTACCGGCCACGCCGCTAGAGGCAGCCTCCGCCAACTACGAGAAAGCATGGGCGATCTCTCACATGAGCACCTACTTCCG
>Ga0180437_10009045_pt1 | contig 12433 bp, 3 predicted proteins | sample SS_ome_4_FD_132410 | JGI IMG/M metagenome (GOLD analysis project Ga0180437, IMG submission 132410) | Hypersaline lake sediment archaeal communities from the Salton Sea, California, USA - SS_3_D_1 metaG | ecosystem: Environmental > Aquatic > Non-marine Saline and Alkaline > Hypersaline > Sediment...
ACCAAGCACAACCGCGAGCGTGGCTTGCTGATGGTCCTGGCATCCGTACGCTCCCACCAGGGACGCTATCAGGAGTCGGAGGCGGCCTATCGTGAAATGCTCGAGAAGAACGAGTCGGACGCCGTGGTGATGAACAACCTCGCCGTGCTCCTGGCGCTACGGGGCGATAAGAAGCAGGAGGCGCTGCAACTGATCGAGCGGGCCATCGAAGTCGCCGGGCCGGTGGCGCCCATGCTCGATTCGCGGGCGACCGTTCATATGGCCCTCGGCCAGCCCGACAGGGCATTGGCCGACCTGGACAAGGCGATTCTCGAGCAAGCCACCGCGATTCGCCACTTCCACCAAGCCCAGGCCTACCTTCGGACCGGGCAAAAGGCGGCCGCCGCCGAGGCGTTGAAAAAGGCCAACGACCTGGGCCTCAAACCCGAAATGCTGCACCGGCTCGAACTGCCCGCGTACCGCACCCTGCAAGAATCGCTAAAATAGGACCGTGCCCACCCTTACGTGAAACCAAGCAGCCACACTCTGGTCGACCTGGTCCTGCCGGTCTACAACGAGGCCCACGTGCTGGAGGACTCGATCGGCCGACTTGCCGCAAAAGCGGAGAGTTACGTCGATTTCTGCTGGCGAATCGTGGTGGTCAACAACGGTTCGACGGACGACACGGCGGCGCTCGGACGGAAACTCGCCGAGCAACTCGACTACGTCCGCTTCCTGCATCTGGACGTCAAGGGCCGCGGCCGCGCGCTTCGCAAGGCGTGGAGCGAAACCGACGCGTCGTTCTCCGTCTACATGGACGTCGATCTGTCGACCGGTCTGGACGCCGTGCCGCAGCTCGTGGCCCTGCTCCGCGACGGCGCCGACGTGGTGACCGGCTCCCGGCTACATCCGCACTCCCGGATTACTCGCTGTCTCAAACGCGAGGTCCTCTCTCGCGGTTACAACCGCCTGATTCGCTGGGTCCTGAGAACGCGCACTTTCGATGACGCCCAGTGCGGATTCAAGGGAGTGCAGATCGATTCGATCCGGAACCTCTTGCCGCTGGTCAAGAATCAGGAGTGGTTCTTCGATACGGAACTGCTTACGCTGGCGGAATACGCCGGGTTGACGGTGCGCACGCTGCCTATCACTTGGGTCGAAGACCCCGACACGCGGGTCAACATTCCCTGGACGGTTTTGCAGGACCTCCAAGGGCTGGCCCGGCTCCGATGGACGGCCAGATCCCTGGTGCGCAGCCTTCGAGAGCATCGCTGAGCGGATTTGCCGGAGTCCGTTGCGATGCTCATGGAACCTCCGAATTCCTAATTCAATCGGTGGGCGGAGGATCTCTGATAATGGATTGGAACACGCGCGGAAAACGGCGCCGCCCTTCGGGGGGCTTTTGAATCTCCGCCCACGTCCGCCGTTTGGGATCGCGACAGTAAAGCTTCACACCGTCCGATTCGAGCACGAGATCATTTTCCCCCGACGGTTGGACGCCATCGGTGACCACCAGCGGACGTGGCACCGCCGGATCGGCATCGAGTTGCGCGTAGTACAGCCACGTGTGTTGGCCCACGTACCAGCCAAAATGTCTTCCCGCGTAGAGCTTGTGAGAAATCTCGGAGGTCCACAACCAGTGACAGGCCTCTTCATAGGAATCGGTCGCAAACGTCGTGAACCTTCCCAGTTGGCGGTGGAGTTCAAACGCCGGACGGGACACGGGCCAACAGAGCCATGTGCAAAACAGCAAGGGAACAGCGGCCGCAGCCGCGACGGCCCAACTCGACGCCGGATGCGTCCCAAGGCGTCGCCCCGTCCGCAACCACAGCACCAACGGCAAAGGCAGCAGGGGCCCCAGGTAGTGGAGATTCTTGATTCCGCCCCCCAGCACAATCAGCAGGTAGGCCAGCGTCACCGCAGCCACGGTCCGTTCCCATTTCACATCGGAGGCCTGCGCATTGCCTCGGGCAGCACGGCGGAACGGAAGCAACAGCCCCAGTGCCGGGACGCCGCCGCAGCCGAGCAGGAAGTAGCTTCCATAAAGAGTAGCCAAATGACCGCGTACCACGGGATGAACGTAGTCGTCGACGTATTCTGCTCTTAGTGTCGGCCACCAACCCGGCAGAGAACCATTCAGCCAGCCCCACGCAAGGTAGAATAACGTTACCCCCAGCGCGGTTATCGTCCCCGCCAAGACGGCTCGAAGCATCCGCCCGCGCGGGACCGGTTGCCAGATCAGCGCGGCGATCGACGTGAGCAGGAACATCACGACGCCTGCATAGAGCACCAACGAGCCCAGCAGTATCGACACGACCCAACCGGACAAGTCTTTGTGCAGCAGACAATCGAAAGAAAACAGCAGGAAGAGCGTAAACAGGGCGTCGGTCACACCGGGGTTGGCCAAGTCGGTCGTATACGGGTTCCAGCCGACGTAGAACGTGTACCACAGGCAGGAAAGGAACATCACCAACGCCAAGGGCAGGGCGGCCGCGAAGTCTCTCTCCGGCTTGCCCCACCCGATCATGTGCAACGCGGTGCCGAAGGTTCCCAGCCACGCCACCCAATACAGCAGCCGAGTGGAGATTTCTTGCCTGCCCAACAGGATCTGCAGGGAACACGTCCAGTAAGAATTGATCAACGAGGGGTTGGTCACGTCGGTACCGAAATATCCTACCCATCCCATTTCCCAGTAGGGGAGGAAGTGTTGCCGCAGGCTTCGAGCCAGTTCGAACGTTTCGATCCCGTCGCCGTTGAAGCACTGGACAAAATGCTCGCGGTGGAACACGACAACCGCGACCACCGCGACGGCCCCACCGATCAACAGGCCCGCCGACCAACGCCGCCCCAAGGAGCGAAGTTCGGAAAGGCATCTTGCCGGCTGCCCTGCAAGGCCGGCCAGGACAACCGTCCACGACAGCCACGCAACACAAAAGCTCCCGCGATCGATTCCGACCGTGTTTCGCAACAGCAGGCAAACCAGCGTCAGTGCGGCCGTATTGGCGATCGCACTCCAGATTCCGGCGGTGGCGCGTTTGCCGTCAACGCGGGCAACGGCCAGCATCCCGAGCAGCCAGGGAACGGCAAACAGAAAGAGCATCGCTCCCACCGCCATCACCGTAGCGATGATCACCCGGGTCAGGGCAAAATGGGACGCCGTTGCCGGGTCGAAGCAAACGGCCTCGCTCATCGCCCGGCCGTCGACCGTCGAGGCCAACCCAAGGCCCAATCCGTAAGCGATCGGGCCGCTCGCCACCAGTGCGCCGAGGGTCGGCCAACCCCGGCCTCGGGTGCATGACGTTGTTTCCGGCAATGAATCCATCGGAGTTGCGTGAGAGCTTGAGCTTCTTGGCGCCAGCGGCCGATTTCAGTACACTATATCATTCTACGTGCTCTCTCGATAGCGGGTAGGATGCCCCCGCGAGGAAATCCCTTTTCGCCGAGAAGCTTGTTCGTATCGATGACGAGTCCCCCGTCCTCCGTCGACACCGCCCGGACTGCCAAGGAATCGGGACCGTGTCGCTTCGTGGTACGAGCGCTACACGTGTTCGTGCTGTTGAACCTGGCACTGACCGCGCGCCTCTACGACTTATTGGCCCGCCAACCGATGTTCTTCGTGGCCCGAAGGTCGGAGTCCGTCGACGTCGTCTTGCTCGTGTTGGCCCTGAGCGTTCTGCTGCCGGCGTTGGTCGTACTGGGGCTGTGGTTGGCCGGGCTTCCGTCGCGCCGCTTCGGGTGGTGGTGTCACCTGGTCGTCATGTGGTTGTCTCTCGCGGCGATTGTCGCGGCAGCGCTGAAGCCGGCTCAGTGGCTGGGGGGATCGTCAGCGCTTTGGCTGGCAGCGTCGCTGGGGGCATTGGCGGCCGCGGCCTATGCTCGCTTCGCCGCCGCCCGAACGGCCGTCACGATCCTCTCCCCGGCGGTGATTCTCTTCCCCGCGATCTTTCTGTTCGGCTCCCCGGTCCTCACCCTGCTTACGACCACCGCCGATCCGCCGGTGTTGGACGTTGAAGTCGGCCGCCCGGCCCCCGTGATCATGGTCGTGTTCGACGAGTTCTGTGGCACGTCGCTGATAAATGAACACCACCGCATCGACTCCGTTCGCTACCCGAATTTCGCGGCGCTGGCCGACCATGCCACCTGGTTCCGCAATGCGACGACCACGTCACCCAGCACGCAGCACGCGATCTGCTCACTGGTGACCGGCAAGTTTCCCAGAGGGTTCGAAGGCATCCCCGTCGCCTCGCAGTTCCCGCATAGCCTGTTCACGCTTTTGGGCAACAGTCACCGCTTCGAGGTGAGGGAAGGGGACACGGCACTTTGTCCGGCGCGGCTCGCCGGCCGCGACACACCTCGAGCCGGTCTGTTGAGCCGCTTGCGGTCGCTGATGATCGACGTGGCCGTCCTGGAACTCCATTTGCTGCTCCCCGAGGACGGGCCCGTCACGCTGCCCGACGTTACGGGCCGCTGGGGGAACTTTCTCGGACAGGACCAAGATCAAGACCACGGGGCGCGCCCCAACATCCACGTCCGCCGCCGCGAACAGTTCGAGGAGTTCGTGCGCTGCATGAAGCCGTCGCCGCGGCCGGGTCTTTACTTCGCCCACGTGATGCTGCCGCACGTGCCTTGGACCTACACACCGTCGGGCAGGGAGTATTCGCTGCCCTTATACCCCGAGGATCACAAGCGCTTGTTGCTCACTCACGAAGTGGTGGGCCTGCGACGCGGTTCCGAACGATGGGCCGACGACGAGTTGGCCGTCGTTCAGGCTCATCAACGCTACCTGTTGCAGGTGGGTTTTGTCGACCGGTTGATCGGGGAACTCACGAGCCACCTTGAGCAGGTCGGCCTTTACGATCGAAGCCTGATCGTGATCACAGCCGACCATGGCGTCTCGTTCCGGCCGGGCAAGGAACGTCGGGCCATGGACGACGTGAACTATCCCGACGTCATGTCCATCCCGCTGTTGGTTAAACTACCCCACCAACGCAACGGCGCCGTCAGCGACCGAAACGTGCAATCGATCGACGTGTTGCCCACCATCGCCGACGCCTTGCAGATCGCGATGCCGTGGAAGGCCGATGGGGACTCCTTGGTCGACCCCTCGGCGCCCCAGCGCGCCCAAAAGGAGATTGCCCCCGACGAGGAGTCCGACGACCGCATGGCCTTCGACGGTGCGTTTGAGGAAAAGTACCGGACGCTTCGGGAAATGCTGGCCCTGTTCGGCTCCGGAGGGAAACCGGGCGGGTTGTATTCCGTCGGACCTCATCGCGAGCTGATCGGCCGATCGGTCGACGAGTTCGCCCCGGCTCTGCCGTCCTCCTGTGCGATCCGACTGGCCAACGCCGAGTGCTACGCCGACGTCGATCCCGACGGCCGCCTGCTCCCCTGCTACATCGGAGGCCGCATCTTCCCGGATGGAGAGACTCCCTGGCCGATCGACCTGGCGATTGCCGTCGACGGAACGATTCGCGCAGTCACACGGACCTTCCTGGTCGACGGCTTCGAGAACACCTGGGCCGCCATGGTCCCCGAGCAGGCCTTTCGGCCGGGAGAAAACCGCGTGCAAGTGTTCGTGGTTTCCTCGAGGGACGGTCAACTCCACCTGACAGAAACGACTCGTACGGTTTCCGACCTGGAGCCCACGCCGAACTGAGACTCGGGACTGTCCCCTTCCGCACACGGGCAGCCATTCCTCTACGAGTCCGAAACGAACAGGTTCTGCAGCGCCCCTTCGAGCAGAGCGTCCTCGCTCACCAAGCGTGCTTGCCGGTCGTCCTCTTGGAAGTCATCCAGCCACAAGGGCCATGACCAGCAAGCCGCTGCGTCACTGCCCACTCGCACCTCGTCATTCGTCATTCGGGCTTGGTCATTCTCTCCCGGTACTCTGATCAGCTTCAGCGCATCGAGCAAGTGCGTCTGGTGGTTCCGGGCCAGCAGCATGTCGGTCGCGTTAACCCGCTGGTCGCGGTTGAAGTCGTAGGGGAAATCGATCGGCGCCGGGTCGACCAGCGTCCGCAGATTGTTCCGGGCCAGAAGCACGTCGACGGCATGGACTCTCGCGTCGCTGCCGGAGTTGCCGGTCTCGCCGATCGCGTTGCCGAAGTAGAATACGTCGTTCTCGGCCAAGCCCGTGGTTTCGTTGGCCAGCACCGTCACCTGCAACCACTGATTGGTGATGGCATCGTCTGACCACACGATCGTGACCCGATCAGAACCGCCGGGAGCTTGGCCCGGGGAAACGGTGACGCTGTCCGGATCCGGGGCTTTGCTCCAGCCGGGCCCCTCGGGATCGTCATCGTTGCCGACCCGGAACTCGAAATCAGCGACCGTTGGCGCGCCGGGCGCATGCGCGATATCGACGATGAGGCCGTTGATGCCTCGGCTGTAACTCGTGTAATTGGCCAAGGTGGCCGTCTCGCCCGGCCGCAAGGCAACCTTGTCGAGCGCGATGGCCGGGTCCTCGTCCGGCTGGTCGAACGCCGAGTTATTGTAGAAGACCCACCGGCCGGTCACCTCCGGGACAACTTCCCGATTGCCGAAGTTGACGTCCTCGACCGTTTGGCCGGAGGTGAGGATAACGTTGTGCACGCGATCGACGCCGGAAGCCATGAACTGCCTGGCCAGCACGCCGTAACCGCTGTTCCGCCAGTCCGCACTGCCGCGCCAGGCCACGACGCAATTGGCCGAACCGTCCATGGCGGCCGCCGGTCCGTTCTGATCGGCCCACGTGTAGCTGTTGACCTGGAACTCACGTCCGTCCGGTGTGCCGTCGGGGTGGTAAATCTGGGCGTAGATGCCGCGACCGCTGCCGTCCTGACCGGTGCTTACCCAGGCAATGACGAGATTCCCGGCCGCGTTCATGGCGACCGAGGGCTCCTCCTGAAAATCCGTGGTATAGGTGTTTACCTGAAACTCTCCGCCGTCGGGCGTGCCATCGGCCGCGTACCGCTGGGCGTAGACGCCGTAGCCGGAACCGTCCTGGTCCGAACTCTCCCAAGCAATCACGCAATGCCCGGCCGCATCCATGGCGGCCGCAGGATCATTCTGCCACCCCGTCGTCTGCGTGTTCACCCGGAACTCGCCTCCGTCCGGCGTGCCGTCGGCACGATACCGCTGAGCGTACACCCCCGTCACATCGCCGTCCTGGTACGCGCTCTCCCAGGCGATCACGAAATCACCCGTATCGGCAATCGCGACGGATGGGTCTCGCTGCTCGTTCCACGTGCATGTATTGACCCGGAACTCGCTTCCGTTCGGCGTGCCGTCGGCGTGATAGCTTTGGGCATAAATGCCTCGACCTTCGCCGTCCTGCCCATTACTCTGCCAGGCCACGACAAAACGCCCCGCGGCGTCCATCGCCACGGCCGGGTACTCCTGCCGGCCTGCCGTGTAGGTATTGACCTGGAACTCCTCGCCGTCGCGCGTGCCGTCGGCATGGTACCGTTGCGCAAAGACGCCGGTTTCGCTGCCGTCCTGGCCCCAACTCCCCCAGACAACGACAAAACGGCCCGACTCGGCCATCGCGATCGACGGAGCACGCTGATCGCCGGCGGTGTGGCTGTTCACCTGGAACTCGCCTCCGGGGGGCGTGCCGTCGGCATGGTACATCTGGGCGAAGATCCCGCTCCCGTCGCCGTCTAGCCCGAAATACTGCCAGACGATCACAAATCGGCCGTCGCCGGCCGCCACGACGTCGCACTCGCTCGGGGTACCGTTGGCAGATCCCTTGACCAGGAACTCCCGCCTGCCGCGATCCTCCGGACAGGTCTGCTCCCAGCCGGGCCGGGGTAGTTCACCTACGAGACAGCTTCCCAAGGCCACGTCGCTGAAGGCGTAACTTCCGTCGAGCCCCGTTTGCGTGCTGTGCTCCCACGCGCCGTCGCCGTCGACGTCCAGGGTGATTGTCCAACCAGCCAGCCCCGGTTCGCCGTCGTCCCACCGGCCATCGCCGTCGAGGTCGTTGAACTTGCTGCCGCGGATCGCGCCCGGCTGGTCGCTGTCGTAGATCTTCACACTGGCCGTGTCGTCAAAACCGATCGCGTAGGTCGGGTCGGACTCCAGCGTCAATTCCACCGTCTCGTAGCCTTCGTGGCACTCGATGTCGTCGATCAGCGTCAGCAGAATCGATGCCGACTGCATGCCCGCCGGGATCTCCACCGACCCGGACAAAGGCTGGTAGTCGACACCGCTGGTTGCCGTCCCGCCAATCGCGTATTGCACCGCCAAGGCCGGTTCGGTGGGACCTCTCCGCCAGACGATGAACTCCGACGACGACGACTCGGAAACATACGACTCATCGGTCAGGATCGTCACCACCGGCAAGCCGTTGTCCTGTTGAGCCAAATAGACCGCGGCGCCGAAGTTCCCGTCGCCTCCGTCGGGCAAAGGGTAGCGATGCGGCACACGATCCCCGTTGTCATCGTATTGAAACAGGTCCATACCGGCCGTGCACTGAACGTGCGGATGTTCCCCGGCATGGTTGTACGCTTCCATGATCGACACCTCTGCGTTCCCATCTACGTCCGCCTCGTACCAGTACGTGGAGAGTGCCTCATTGAGCAACCCGGGAAGAAACCCCGACGACGCCACGCCGATCTCCAGAGAGCCCGTGATGACGATCGTCTCGGGGCCGCTCAGGTCGTTGACGAAGCCGCCGCTGTGACACGTATTGGTGATGAAAACCTTAGCGCCACACGCGATCGGATTGAAGATTTCGGCCACCTCGTCGTCGGTGATTTCGTCGCGCCAAAGGCAAGTCGTCTCATTGACCGCGACCCAATCGTCCATGTCGCCGTCGTCATTCAGATCGATGCCGTCGATGCAGCCGTTGTTATCCAGGTCGGTCCCGTCGACCTCCAGCGGACCGTCGGGTAGCGGATAGACGTCGATATCCACCCGGTTGTCCAGATCGTGGTCAAAGATCTGGTAAGGAATGCCGATCAGCGGGGAATGAAAATACCGTCGATCCTCGGTAAGTTCGTCGATCTCGCCCCAATCGTCCTCGTCGAAAACACCCGTGTATCGGTCGTAGGGAGGGATCCCGTCCCCGTCGAAGTCCCATACCTCACCCGCCTCGATGTCGATCGTCCCGTCGTGATCGTAGTCACCCAAGGTATAGTCGGTGAACTGGTCGATATCCTCGTCATGGTCGCTGAGCAGGCCCAGCCCTTCGACGTACATGTCTTCGTAGTGGCTGAGGAACATCCATCGTTGAACCCTGGTGGGAGCCAACCAGTAAGTCAGCCACTGCCCCAGACCGGCGTGAAAATCCCAGAAGGGCAGGTCGTATCCCTGCCGGGCGCCGCCGCCGCAGAAGAGAGACAATTCGTATTCCGATTCTCGGAAGTCGAATTCGTCGGCGTTCCCGACTTGATTGACAAGCGGCTGCACGTCGCAGTACCCGTGCAGGGCGGCGTTGTAGGGGGATTCTGGAGTGTAGCCGAGATATCCCCTGCCGTGGCAATTGATGTTGGTCAGCAACACGTCGTCAAGATCCACCCGCCCCCCCAGGTCGACCATCGCGTCCGTAAACGCCTCCTTCGTGGCGATTCCGTCGATGATCTCCTCGTAGGCGGCGGGAATCTCGTCGCCGACAATCAAGTAGGTGATCTTCTCGGGATCAACCCGGAACTCCCGCGTCAAGATCTCATAGAAGTCAATCATGTAGTCCAGATGCGGCCAACCGTTGGAACTGATCATCAGCGCATAGACGTCCTGGACGCCGTCGGCCTGCTTCACGGTCCCCGACAGTTCGGCGGCCAATTCGGCCGGGCCGCCTGTTTCACTGGCGATCAACTCCGCTTCCGTGTCGAAGACCGTAACGTTGACGCTTCCTTCCGCCCTTTCGCCGCATAAGCTCTCGGCCGCGAAACGCGCCACGTACTCACCCGCTTTCGCGTAGACGAAATGCACCGGTTCCATCCGCTCGGTCTCGGCATCGCCGACGCCGTCACCGTCGAAATCCCATTCCTGACGGACGAGCTGATATTCGGCCGGGGCCACCGGCGGCAAGAACTGGGTCTGACGGCCCACCACCGTTTTGACGGTGCCCCCGGGGTAGGAGACGAAGAACGGGATGCCGAAATCCGGCAGAGCCACGTTAGATCGATCGGTCTTCACCGGCGACTGCTCACCACCGCCAGCCTTTCCTCCCGGCATGGCGAGAAGCTCCAACGCATCGAGCCAATGGGTCTGGTTGTTCCGGGCTAACAGCAGGTCGGCCGCGTTGACCCGCCGGTCGCGGTTGAAATCGTACGGGAAATCGATCTCCGCCGGGTCGACAAGCGTCCGCGGGTTATTCCGGGCCAAAAGTGCATCGATGGCGCCGACTCTCGCATCGCCGCCGGAGTTCCCCGATTCCGCCACAGCATTGCCAAAGTAGAAGACGTCGGGATCGGTCAGGCCGGTGTACTGGTTGGCCAGGACGGTCACTTGCAGCCACTGGTTCTCGATCGCGTGGTCGTCCCAGACGATCGTGATCCGCGTTGAACCGTCCACGCCGGCGCCGGGTTGTACAGTTGCTTCTCTCGGCGTCGGCGCGTCGCCCCAACTTGCAGGGTCCGCGTCGTTGCCGACCGCAAAGTGGAAGTAACAGGTTTCGTCCATCGGATCGGCCGGCGGGGGCAGGTGGGCCACGTCGACCATCATCCCGTTGATGCCGCAGTCGTAGCTGGTGTAATTGGCGAAGGCGGCCGTCTGCCCGGGCACCAGGGCCTGCTTGTCCGTCGCGATCGCGTCGTCGTCCTGCTGGTTGGCGCCTGCGTCATGGTCGTCGAAGGCCGAGTGATTGTAGAAGACGTGCCGGCCGACCACTTCCGGCAGGCCAAAATCGATCCGCGCCGAGGTCGAGTCAAACTGCCAGCCGGCGGCCGTCGAGCTGGCGCTGAAGTTGACCGACGTCGAACCGGAGGACGTCGGCAGTGTGGTGAAATTGGCCGCCAGCAAGACCTCTGACGACTGGCCCGGCCAATGCCCGGTAATGTCCAGCCAGGCAATCAGCACGAACTTGTCCGTCTGCGGGTCGTCGTCCAGGTCGTCCACGTCGTCGGTCGGCGGTTGCTGGTGGAAGATGCTTGTCTGCAGCACACCGCCGGCGCCGTGGAAGGTCATGGCCGTCGAGTCATAGTGAATCCTCAGCCCCAAACCGGTAAGCGTTGAATCGGCCGGGTCGGTCGCGTAGGAAACGCCGAAGCCGACTGGGTTGCCTGGAGCAACGCTCTGCTGCTGCGGGTCGGGAGTAACGATCTGCCGGTTTCCGTCCTTGGGCGCCTTCCCGAACGTCGCCGAAGCCGACTTGGTTTGTGCTTGCGACGGCAGTGCGGGCAGCGCGTCGAGACCCTTGGCCTCAGCCGGCAGGAATGAATCAAGGAAGGCGGCAATCTCGGCCGGATCGGTCCGAGTGGCGTCGGGGGCCAACGCGTCTTCGACCAGCGGTGCACCGCTGAAGCCGAACAAGTACCGCAGCACCAGGATCCCGTCGGTCAAGGCGTCGGCCGCGCCGTTGGCATCCACGTCGAGCATCGTGGCCCGGCCGTCGTCGAGGAACGCGGCCACGTCGGCCGGGTCGGTCCAGGTGGCGTCAGCCGCCAACGCATTCTCCGTCAATGCGCTGCCCGAGAAACCGAACAGGTACCGCATGATCAGGATTCCATCGGTCAGCGCGTTGGCCGTGCCGTTCCCGTCTGCGTCGAGATCTGCTGCCCGGTTGACGACTACCTCGACGGGCTGGCTCTGGAAGACGTGGGTTGGCAAAGACGACGAGGAACTGAAGCGGATTTGGCTGGTCGTCCCCACCTCAAGGCCCGTATTCGGAGTGAAATCGGCCGTCAGCAGCCGAACCGGCAGCGGCTGGTTGGGCCACTGGACCGACAGGTCGAACCAGGAGATGAGCACGAACTTGTCCGTGACCGGGTCGTCATCGTAGTCGTCCGTGTCGTCGGCCGGAGGTTGCTGCTGCAGCAGGCTGGTGGGCAACACGTTTCGGAGTCCCTCGAAGCTCATCACTGACGAGTCGTAGTGAAGCCGCAGTCCCAAGCCGCCCAGGGTGTTGTCGCCGTCCGTGGTGTCGTACTGGACGTCAAACGCAAATGCGGCGCCGATAGCGGCTGAGATGTTCGCCGGCGATCCAACCACAATCTGCGCCGCGAAATCATCGTCAAGAATCGTTCCCACGCCCTGACCGTCGGCGATACTGGCGTTGACGGCGTTCTCCAGATTGACCGAGAAGGTCTCATCCGGTTCGATCTTCACGTCGCCGTAAACTTCAACGACGATCGTTTTGGTGATCTCGCCCGGTGCGAAACTCAGCGTGCCGCTGGTGGCCGTATAGTCGCTGTCGGCCACCGTGGCCGTATCGTTGGAGGTCGAGTAGTCGACGGTCACCGTCAGCGGAGTGGATTCGGAGAGACTCACGGTGAACTCGAAGACGGTCGTTCCCGAGTCGCCCTCTGCC
>Ga0180437_10009046_pt1 | contig 12433 bp, 9 predicted proteins | sample SS_ome_4_FD_132410 | JGI IMG/M metagenome (GOLD analysis project Ga0180437, IMG submission 132410) | Hypersaline lake sediment archaeal communities from the Salton Sea, California, USA - SS_3_D_1 metaG | ecosystem: Environmental > Aquatic > Non-marine Saline and Alkaline > Hypersaline > Sediment...
CGCGGCAATGCCTTCGTTATGGGGTTGGTGCTTTGCGCTCTCCTGTCACCCAGAAAGCAATCCAGAATCCTTGCGTCGCCGTGAGTATGCGCGGCTGCGCCGGAACTCGCGGCCAATGGCACGACCCGGACGCCCTGGCGGGGCGTCTAACCACCAAAAAGAGAGGAACTCATTGCTTTGACCCGGGCTCGTCGCGGGCGTATGCGCCAACATAGCCGTCGACAATCTCCCAACGCACTTCGGACAACTCGTGAGCCTTTCAATCGCCCAGGTAGCCAATGGCACGCAACTGGCGCAACGTCGCGGGGCGATCCGCGCCGACGTCATCGAGTTCAGGACGCGGCGCGCATGAATCGTTCCATGCCGTCAGCTCGGCGAGCAACGCATCGGCTAGGTCCGGCTGCTTCTGCGCGCGATTGTGTTGTTCGTTCCGATCATTCGCCAGGTTGTAGAGTTCGATGTGTTTGGACTCGAGGCCTCGGATCAACTTGTACGAGCCGGAAACGACGGCCTGAAGCGGCTCGGGCGCGGAGAATAACGTTGCTTGAATGAAGCACGGCCTGTTCGTCTGCGGCGCTTCGTCCCCGAGCAGGCGCGGCGCCAGGCTCTGCCCTTGCCATTGCCCGTCCGGTTCGGCGCCAACCAATTCCGCCAGGGTCGGTGCGATGTCGATTGCCGAGACAGGCGCCTCGACAATCCGGGGCGCCAGGTCCGGCCCCGTGCAAATCAGAGGGACCCAAACTTGCTCTTCATAGAGACTTTGGCCGTGGTTGAAGCGTCCGCGCTCCCAGAGTTCTTCGCCGTGGCACGACGTGAATAGGACGTACGCGTCGTCCCGCATTCGCAATGCCGAAAGCTCGTGCAAAAGCAGGCCGACGCACCAATCCATGTACGCAATTTCATCCGCGTAGAGCGAACGTATGTACGCAACTTTTTCATCGGCCCCCTCTCCCAGGGGCACATCGGTCATGCTCGGGCCTAGTTGCGGCCCGCCCCAGTATGGGTCGGTGGGCGCAAACAAAGGCCAAGGCCCCGACCCGGTGCGAAACCGTCTGGGCGGGCTGTAGGGCTCGTGCGGATCCATGTAATGAACCCACAGCATGAAAGGTCCCGAGCGGCGCCTGCGCAGAAACGTGACGGCGTAGCGCGTGAGCATGGCCGAGGTGTCCAGGGGGCGCTCCCAATGACGGGCTATGCGCGGGGCCGCGCGGGCAAGCGCCTTGTGCGCCAAAGGCAGGCACCGGAATACGCCTGTCCGCTCCCGATTGGACTCGGCGATCACATGGGCGAGTTCAAATCCTTCAAGCACGCCGGTTTCCTTCCGCAGTGCGGGGTTGCCTACGAACGCGGCTGTAGCATAGCCCTTTTCAGCAAAAACTGCCGCCAGCGTCCCGGCTTCCGAGGGCACACGTATCGAGGCGACTTCACGATCCCATCGCTCTTGCGAGGCACTTGGTGTGAGACTGAAGGGGCAGCTCGAGGCCATGAGCCCCACCACGGAGGGGACTGTCCAGGGAGCGACGGAATAGGCGTGTTCGAAGATGACGCCCTCGTAAGCCAAGGATTCGAGAGCAGGCGTCGGCGCGACGCCGCCGTAGACGGCGCAGTAATCAGCCCGAAGCGCGTCGGCGGTGATGAGCAGCAGCGATTTCCCCGGACCCGATGACGTGGCGTCGAGGGACAGCGAGGGCTCGACGCGCAGCAGCAGTGCGGGCGTCGCCAGGCACGCTGCGGCCACCGCGCCGCAGAAGATGCGCGCGCTGCGGACTTTACTCCGGTTTGACAGCCACGCACCGAACAGCGCAAGCAAGGTGAGGCCTATCCACGCCAATGCGATACCGGTTACAAGAGACGGCCGGTCAGGGTGGAAGAACCATAGGTTGTCTCCGGCAATCACTGCGAGAAAACCCGCGACAAAGGCCGTGCTCCACAGGAAGGCAACAGGGGCAACCGACACGCCCCAAAAGACGTTCGCTGCCGCAACCGTCGCCCCCAACCCGAGAATGGCGACGATCGATGCAGACCCCACGTTGGCGCCTGCGGCTTCGCCGGGGCCGGATACGACCCCGTGCATCCCCAGTGCGGCAAGCGTGGCGCATATGCAGATTGTCAGGCTCGATACCGGCCCTTTTCGCAACCACCGCGACACCGCCCCCCGAAGGGCCTCCGTGCCGAGAATCACCAGAAGCGCGTACACAATGCAGCCGGAGACGAAACTGCGCAATTCCGCCTGCCCCATGCCGTGCCAATAGGGGAGGCGGTGTGCCGCCAACAGCTCGACGCCGCCGAAAAACAAACCGAACATGACGCCGAGAGAAATCGAGTCAATGTGTGGATGCCGGGACGGTGCACGACGCATGCATTGCTCCTTCGAGGTCCGGCGCCAGCGGGCTCAGACTGAGCAGTCGGCGCGGTGAAGCGCGCCGAGGCATCGAGGCCACACTCGCAGGCTCGGGCGAGAGAGCCGAAGGGAACGGCGCTTCATGACATCATAGCGCACGTGACGAGGCCCTTCAACGGGGCGCCTTGCCGCGCTCGATTTCCTTCCCAGCGCAAGTCTGTCAGGCCTGTCTTGCGGCAGAATCGGGCGTTGGGCGCCACGGAACTAGTGCACTGGCGGGCAAGCCGCCAGTGGCACCCATGCGTTGACCCCGGCCACAGAATCGCGTTTCCCCTGGGCATAGGCGCCTCGAAGGTTCTCTATCGCGGAGGGTCGGTGTAGAATGTAAGTGGGCTGGGCTGGATAAAGCGCTTCGAGAGGAGGGCCGGGCCGTGATTGAACACTATAGTTTCGGACGAGTGACGTTTGGCGGCCAAGTATATACAAAGGACGTTATCATCCACGGCGACGCGGTAACGTCGTGGCGGCGCGAGAAAGGCCACCGGGTCGCCAAGGCCGACATCAAGCCCCTCGTCAAGGAGGGGCCTGCGGTTATTGTGATTGGCGCCGGGGCGTATGGCGTGGTGAAAGTGCCGCGCAAAACCCGAGAATACATTGACGAGCACGGAATCCGACTCATCGTAAAGAAAACGGGAGAGGCCGTCGAGGAATTCAACCAGCTTCTTGCCGAAAAAAGCGACGTGGCAATTGCCATACACCTCACGTGCTAGTACCAAGTTGCATTTAGAGAGACACTAAGTCGATAGGAACAGCAATGCTTTGAGTGGTAATGCCTTTGGTTACGCGTCATTCTGCGCAACGCGAAGAATCTCAATTTGACAGGCACTTTCCTAAGTTCGAGATCCTTCGCCTCGCTCAGGATGACGGGAAAGCCACGGCTTGCCTGGAGTCATATGTAAGTTGATGTCTGAATGCAACTTGGTATAAGGCTCCACGCGGTGAGGCCACTAGGGGTCAGAGGGATTTGACTAACCCAAGTTGATGATGCGGGGTGGATTGACGAGGCCGGCAACAATTACCTTTATGAGATTAAACCATCGGCGCGCGCGGTCGAGGATCCACCCGTCCGAGGTCACCACGGTTTCCTCGGCGGCCTCAAGTTCCTTGTCGGGATTCCTGCGCAATTCCACTTCCCATGGCCAACCGAGTCGCGCGGCCTCGGCGCTTAGAATGCCTTTTAGTCTGCCGCTGTTCGAGACGGGTGCGTCCAGGCGCCAGCCGACGGGGCCGATACGGCGCTTGGCGAGCGTCTCGCCGATCAAGCGGATGGCGGCATATGTTTCCTCGACCCTTCTGTACGAGCCGTGTACGCTTGCCATGTCGCGAATGCAGCCGTCTCGGCACTTAATGAGGATGCCGCCGGCCAGTACGCTTTCAATCGTAATCAGGAGATTATAGCCGTCGATTAGCACGGGGCGACCTCGGACGTCGCGAATCTTGGCGGCGTGACGTTTTCGGTACGCGCGGGATTTGTCCGAGCAGGCCGCGCGTTGCACGGCGTGACGCTGTCGCAGGTCAAGTTGGTAGTGATCGCCGACGATCGTCAAGGCCGCCTTATCTGCGTATCCGCGCGTCAGCAGAAACGACGCGTCGTTGACCGCCTCGCGCAGCACGGCGATCTTCTTCTCGGCAAATAACCTTGCGTCTTCCGGATGTTGCCCCCGGTGGCTCTGTTTCTGCCCCATGGCTCTGTCTTCGTTCGACTGTCCTCAACCGCGTCGGCGATCCCCGCGAAGGACCTCGAAAAGGTCGCCGAGTTCCCGGACCCGAAGCGCGCTGCACAACCCAACGTAGGTGGCCAATCCGGCGGCAATCGGCAGGACGGCGCGCAGGGTTCTGGCGCCGAGCCCGTCCGTCTCGAATGCCGCTGCCACGCGAAAATGGACGCCACCGGCGACGGCCGCCATGGCCACCGCGGCCACGACAATCCGAGTCAACGTGTTGATGAATGCCTCGTCCCAAAGGCGGCCGTAACGGTCACACAACATGATGTAAAGCAGTAGAAAATTGGCCGTAAACGAGATCGTGGTTGCCAGGGCAAGTCCCCGGAACTGAAGCGGCCGCACAAGCATGACGTTCAGCACAATGTTGAGGGCCATGCACATCGAAGCGACAACCACGGGCGTTCGGGTGTTTTGGGCCGCGTAGAATCCCGCAACCGCCACCTTCACCCAGGCGAATGAGAGCAGGCCCGCCCCGTAAATGCCCAACGCCGTCGCGGTGCGTTCCGCGTCGGCCGCGCTGAACTCGCCCCATTGAAACAGGAGCGTCACGATCGGTTTCCTGAGGACGATTAGTCCAAGCATCGCCGGGAGAATCAAGAAGCACGTCTGACGGAACCCCTGCATCAGGGTGGCCCGTGTTTCACGGAGATCGCCTCGCGCTACGGACTTCGAGATCGTGGGCAGCACGGCCACGGATATGGCTACGGCGAAAACAGACAACGGCAGCAACACGAGGCGGTTGGCGTACGACAGCGCTTTGACGGTGCCGGTTTCCAGCGATGCGGCAAACAGGGTATCGACCAACTTGTTGATTTCTCCGGCGGCCTGGCCGAACAGGACGGGCACGAGCAGCCAAAGCGCCGCGCGAACGCCCGGATGGTTGAGTCGGAAATTCGGCCGCCATACGCCCGTGTGTTTGCCCATCGCCACGTACTGGACGGCGAGTTGTGCGACGCCGCCCAACCAAACGCCGAACACCAAGGCGTACCCCTGGTCGGGGAAAAGGTCGCGCAGCAGCAGGCACGAGACGATGACGGCAATACTAAGCAGTGTAGGCGACCAGGAAGGAATCGCGTAGCGGCCTTTGGTGAACAGGGGCGCCATGGCGAACACGGTCATCCCGATGAGAAACAGATACGGAAAGGTCCACCGGGCCAGCGACGCCATGAGATCGATTTTGGTCGGGTCGAGTTGTTTTGCTCCGGTGACGAGGGTAATCAGGTTGAGCCCGCGAAGCAGCATAGGTGCCAGAATGACGCCCGCTATCGTGAGGACGGCGAGTACCACGAGCATCGCCGACATTACCGCCGACACCAACTCGCGATAGGCCTCCTCGGATTCTTTCTCGAGGCTCTCCGAGAACACGGGCACAAACGCGGCATTCGAGGCGCCCTCGCCTATGATGTCGCGAAGCATGTTGGGCAGTTTGAAGGCGACAAGGAAAGCGTCAAGGGAAACGGCGCCGATCAACTTGCCGCACACGATGTCGCGTACGAGCCCCAGGAGCCGGCTCACCATGGTGCCGCCCGCAAAGATCGCGGCGAACTTCGAGACGCGTCGCTGTGGCTCGTCCATTTCCTGTTTCAATGGTTTACCCGTTCATCGGTTTACGTCGCTTTGTGCGGGGCTCTATCTTGAATATGGGTTCGCGCTGGGGGGGCGAAATGAATAGCGCCCCCGCGATGAACACCGACGACAGCCCCAGGGCGATCCACGGGAACACGGTGGGGCCCAGCGGTATCGGGCGGCTGCCCGCCTGCGCTACCGGCAACGCGTCGACCAGACGCCGCCGGATAAGCCGCTCGGGCGGGACATCCTGCCGGATTCGGGCGAAACTCCCGGTTTGGGCAACCACGCCCCGTGCCGGGGTGAAGCGCCCCCATGGATCGAACACGCCCGATATGCCCGTATTGGCGCAGTGGACGAGCGGCAACCGCGTTTCTATGGCGCGGACGCGGGCAATCTCGAGTTCCTGGGGAATTGCGTTGCTTTCCCCGAACCAGCCAAGGTTGGTTATCACGACGAGGAAGTCGGCGCCGTCTTTTCGGAGGTTTTCCGCGAGGTCCTGAAACAACACCTCGAAGCAGATAAGCGGCCCGAGGCGTCTCTGCCCGACGGCGAACGTCCGCTGTCTTTCGCCGGGTTCGATGTCGCTAATCGCGGGAACGACCCGGCGAATGAAGGGCAAATACGCGCCGAGCGGCACATACTCGCCAAACGGCGCCAGATGAACTTTGTCGTAGTACCCGAGCACGACGCCGTCGGCATCCACGAGGCAACTCGCGTTGCGCGGCTTGCCGCTTGTCTCGCCGTAGCGCGTTGCCCCCGTGAATAGCGGGCACTTAGCCTGGGCCGTCAGCGTCGAGACGGCTTCCTGCATTTCCGGGGCATCGATGGGTGCCATGATGAGGCTTTCAGGCCATACAAACACGTCCACGGGCTCGGCTTCGTACATGCGCCGCGACTTCTGGGCGGCGCTTCGCGCCATCTCGACGGCGTATTCGGGATCCCATTTCATCTCGAGTGGGAAATTGGACTGAAGGATGCCAACCCTAAACGGGGATGTATCATAGTCGGCCTCGTCAAGTAGAAACCGGCCGCCGCCGATGCTTCCCGCGACCAGTGCAACGGCAAAAGCTGTCTTCAACACACGATGTCTTGGTTCCGCGAGCATCTCGGCGACCAGGGCGTTGAACCCCGCCACGATGGCAGACACCAGGAAGGCCCCGCCCACGGCCGCCCACTGAATTACATTCGGGACCCGGCCTTGACTGTAGGCGAGCGAGCCCCAGCCGAACCCGGTGAAAAGGCTGGCCTGGAGAAACTCCATGGTTGCCCAAAGAACGGCCGCTGCCAGGGCCGAGGGAAACAGCCGCGCCCGGCGCCGCCCCCAGGTCCAAAGGAAACCGAACAGCCCCCAATACAACGCCATGAGAAGGGACAAGGCCGCATAACCCCAAACGGCCCAGCCGCCCGCCCAATAGGTGTTTGTCAGGAGCCATTGAAGCAGCACAAGATGGAACATGAGGCCTGCCGTAAGAAAGGTCCAGAATCCGCCCAAGGGCGTAGCTTTCGCCGCAAGATAGAAAACGGGGACAAGCGCCACCCATGCAAGCACGTGCAGACGCCACGTCGGAAAAGCCAGCGCCAAAGCCGCGCCCGCAAGCAGGGCTACTGCAGATGTGCGGAACCGAAGCTTCATTGCACCCGGATTGTGCCCGGTTGGCTGCTCCGAATCAAGTGCCGTCGCAAGCCGGCACGGCACTTGCAGGACTAGGGCTCACCGTAGTCACACCAAGAGAAACAACAACAGAGGAACCACGCACCAGAAACCAGAAACCACTTTCCTACAGTTCGTCCTGAAGCTCCTGGATTTGCTGACGGATCCGCTCGGTGTTCTTCCACTGCTGGCTCGGGTCCACGGCCCGTTTTTGCTGCCAGAAATTGAGCGCGTCGACGGCCTCATCCGTCAAGTTGCGCAGATCGACGATGGTGGGACGCACGAAAACGACCAGGTTGGTGAATATGGCTTCGGATCGCCGTCCGCGGAAAGGGATGCCCAGCAACGGCAGCGAACCGATGACCGGCACGCGACGCTCGGATTTCACGACAACGCGGCTCGTGAGGCCGCCTATGACAATCGCCTGACCGTCGGGAACTACCACGACGCCCGTCTGCGAGCGTTCGGAGAATACCGGCAGATCGATGCCCCGGACCTTGTCAATGCGGGCGATGTCTTTCACGTTGAGTTCCATCAGGTTAATTCGGACAAGGTCGTCGTCCAAAACCGTGGGTTGAATCTTCATGTTCACGCCGATCTTTTCCCACGCGACATCGAGTTGAGGGCGGCCTTGTTTCCAACTGATGTTCTGGAACGGTACTTGCCCCCCGGCGTGAATCTCAGCTTCTCCCCCGTCAACGACCAGGAGTTCCGGTTTGGACATCAAATCGATGTCCGCTTTGCGTTCGAGCCCCCGGATGACGGCGTCAAGCGTGCCGCGGCCCGCATCGATGATGCTAAACGTCATGCCTGCGCCGCTCTGGGTTTGGATGCCGTCGGCGAGTGAACCCGACTGATCCGGACGAAGGTTGTCGCGCGGCGGGTTCAGGTCGGGGGCGGGCAGCGTCACGGTAAATTCCGGATTGAGCGGATCAAACACCTGCGTCGTCACTCGTTCGACCGATCCGGCGCGTTCCTGGCCCCGCACGAACCGCGTGTAATCGAGATTGGCGCCGATATCGCGCAGACCCTGTTCCGTGGTCTCGCCGATCCACGCCTGAATTTGCACTTGGCGGATCGAGGTCTGCGCCGCCGAATGCCCGGGCCAACTTATCGGCCACAGAAACGCCAAGCCTGTGAAAAGGAGCCGGAAGAAGCGCATCATTCCCTCCCGCCCAGACTGGATTTGACGTCGTCGTCGTCGCCCACGATGTCTTCCGCGATGCCCCCTATGCCTTCGATGACGTCCGTGATGACCTCCGTCGGCCGGGTCTTTTCCTTTGGCTTGGCGGCGTCGGGAAACGCATCGCCTTCGGTGATGCCGAACGCAGGATTCCAGACCTCGGCCTTGACCAGAAAGACGAGTTCGCGCCGGGTCTTTTTGGTCGAGCGATTCCCCAAGGTCGACGACACGGGCGACACCAGAAACTCACCCGGAACCACCTTCTCCGCGAGCCCGAGCGCGAGATCCTCGCCCTGTGTGAGCAACGGCGCCGTCGAGAGGTCCCTGTCCTCGGTATTGCGATATAGGCCGCCTAAGATAAGCACCTGCCCATGGCGCACCCAGACCGTTGTCTTGATGCTGCGGTCGATGAATTCCGGCGCGGTAAGTGCGTTGCTGGCCAGCGAGAAATCGCCCCCGGCCGCCAACTGGTCGTCCAGCGCCACGGTAAGCCGCTGTCCTTCCTCCTTTACCACAGCTTCCAACTCGATCTTGATGTAGCTGTCGTCTGTCGTTGACAAGTCGTTGTCGTCGTCCACGATCTCGCGGGCGCGAACCGTGAGCGTAACGCCGGTGTCCCGGAAATCGGTTATCTGTACGGCGGTGGCGCCCACAACCTGCGTCTTTTCGTAGGGTATCCGTACGTTGGTCCGGATAACCGTCGGCGTCTCTACGCCGACCACGACCATAGCCCGCGGCCGTGACAGTATGAAGGCGCGGTTCTCGTCGACCAAGGCCTGAAGCACCACCTCGAGATCGCCCTCGGACATCCGCAGTCTGTCGAGGAAAACCGTGATCCCGGCGGCCGTGCTCGTGGGAAACGTAATATCGGCACTCGTAATGGCGCCATTGCCGCTCGATATGCGGCCGTAGGCCCGGTACTTGTTGCGTTGCGCGAAATAGGCGCTCAGGCCCGTCTCGACGCCTTTGGTGGTTTGGAACTCGACGACCTTGCACGACACGTCTACTTGCTGTGGCATTGGCGCGGGGTCCTGCGCTAAGGCCGACAGGGCCGGCAGTGCCGCCGCCATACACCATGCTGTCACGCGCGTCGTCATCCGTCGCTCACCGCTGAAATGTTACCGTGCTCTCGTATCTCGATATGTTCTCGATGTTCTCGAATTTACGGAACCGAACGCTGAACGCCCGGATCTCGCCCGGATTCATCCGGCCGATGCTGACCGTGGTCGTGTCGAACACGACGTTGCCGAACCCGAATATCGTTACGTTAGCCGCTACGCCGTAAAGGACGCTGTCGCTCCGGTTAAGCACCTGGCCCGTGACCACGTAGTAGCGCTGTTCCCGAGTGAGCAGGTCGCGCCCGCTCCGGAACGCGTTCTGGTTAATCACCTCGAGCGGCCGCCGCTCGATATCTCGGCGCAAGATTTCGGCGGGCGTCAACGCGACGTATTCGCCGTTGGGCATCCGCTCGATTCGTCTCGTGACGACGGGATCGCGGTCGTACTCGGGATGCCCCTCGAGGATTCCGGCGTACAACCGCCCGGCTTCCTCGTAACTGCCGCGCCGCCAGAGCAAATCCGCGAGTTCCCACTGATACACCAGGGCCTCGGGCTGCGCCTCGAGCTTGGTCTCGAGCAGCGCTATTTGCGCGTCCATTTTCTCAGGCGTCGGGAACTTCCGGTTGTATTCGCTCGTGAGCTGCTCGAGTTCCCGCGAGCACGCGTCCGCGCGGCCGCCCTTCGGCGCCAAACGAAGGTACTCGGTGAACATATCCATCGCGTCTTTGTAGCTCCCGACGCGGCGATAGGTTACACCGAGCAAGTAACGCGCGTCCAGTGCCGCCTCGCTTTCGGGATACCGTGACAACGAGAGGAGCAGACGGGGAATCGCTCCGGAGTCGTCGCCCGCCTCGATCATGCGTTCGGCCTCGAGCACTTCCGTCCGGGCGACCCGCTCCTCGAGGACGCCGCTTCTGCCGGCGCGCGCGCTTCCGGGCAAGGGCGCAGGCAGCATCGTAGTGCAGCTCGCGATCAGTGTCGCTCCAATGATCAAGGAAAGAGGGAAGCCGCTTTGCCGGATTCGGAAGATGCCCCACACGGGAAATGCGCTCATCGTGCCCAACTATTTCTCGTTTTTGCTTTGTTGTTTTTCTCCGTCGTCTTTCCCATCGTCCTTTTCGCCCACCATCGCCGCTATGACAAGATCGGTGATGTCGTCGGCCGCGATGGGCGATTCGAGGGCGCCGAGGTAGCCGGAAAGGGCAATCAGGTCGTAATCCGTGTCCTTGCCGACGCCCGAGATGGCCTTCTTGACGCGGCTGCTGGCTTTGCTGGCAAGAATCCAATACTTGCCTGTGCCCGACTTTATTTTCTCCTTCTTGATCTTGGTATGTTCGGGCGTGGCCACGAGAATGCTATCGTAATCGATCTCGCCGGGTTTCTCAAACGACGATGCTTTCCCCCAGAAGATCTTCTGCAGGTCCAGTTCCTCCTTAGGGATGCTATGTGTTGCCGCAAACGCCGCCGCCGCTGCCAAGGTCAGCGCTAGCACCATTGCGGGCAAGACTCGTTTCCCCATTCGAGACTCGCTTTCTCCCGGCCTGTCCGCCCAGTTTTCTGAAAGCCGATTTCCGGGGCGAACAAGATTCTGCTATTGCTTCCAAACCGCCTTTCCGCAACAAACGCAGGCCGCCGTTAACCGTTCACCGATTCGTCGCCGCTGAGCCACGCAAAGGCCCATGAATTCTACTAATTTCTTGGCCTTTCGTCAAGCAATAACTGCTCCGTCCATTCGATTCTATAATCCCAAGTGGCTCTGCAAAGTTTCAACCATCGAGATTATACCACATAACTTCTTGATGTGTGCGGGGTTAACTTGCCAACGTGCAAGAGGTGCCACTTCCTGCGCTTATGCCTAGGCGGCGAGCTGGCCTGAACCTGAGAAAGTCAGGCAATCCATGACTCAGAAAAACGGAATATCGAGGAGAGGCGGAAATCCCGGGCGCACGACGTAGGAAGCATGACAAGAACTGCCCTTAGCGCCTATCTTGGCGAAAGCGGATCGCCGCCGGCTGAATGTCAACGGCTTACGCAACGTTTACTTTCTGAACAATGCGGCTTCCTGTTCTTTCGAGATGGGTTCGGCGACGATGACGCCAAGATCGGTGACGACGTCCACAGCAATCTCGACGTTCCGGACGAAAGCCATCTCGAGCAAGTCGGAGCGTTTGCAGGCGATAAGGATTTCGGAATAGAAGCCTTCTGGAGACACGTCGGCAAGAATGAAGTGGCCGTTCGCGTCCGTATTGGCGCCCGGGACGCCCTTCAACGTGCCGTCTGGCATGCGCAGCCAACACCCGAGGTGCATGTTGGGCACCGGTTTGCCTTCGGCGTCGGTGAAGACCCCTTCGAGAGCCCCTTTGGCCTCGCACACAATGACGATTTCGGGCAACGTTTCGCCCGGTTCGCCGGTGAAGGGCTGACTTGAGCCAAGCCACCCCGACTGCCAGTCCATCGCAAAGTTGTGAGCCCTTATGACATAAGTATGGTTAGGCGGCACCCCGAAAAATGTGAAACGTCCCTCGGCGTCTGTGGACGTGAACCCTGGCCCGCCAGAACTGCCTCGCGTCGCGGATTCAAGCAGCAACACGATATCTGGCAACGCGACGCCGTCTTCGTCAACCACGCGAACAGGCGCGGTTGCCGGCGCGTCCACCGTGAAGCTGTGCTCGCGTTCTTCACCGGGTTCGACATCGAAGGCAGGCGCGTCGGCCTTGTCGATGGCCTCCTCGAGGGTAGCAGGCGCCACGTACATCGCGCCAATCTCTATCGTTGTCCTTTCTTCAAGTGGCAGCACGAGTTCATACGAGCCGTCGTCGCCGGTCAACGCGTAAGCAATGAAATTAG
>Ga0180437_10009050_pt1 | contig 12431 bp, 18 predicted proteins | sample SS_ome_4_FD_132410 | JGI IMG/M metagenome (GOLD analysis project Ga0180437, IMG submission 132410) | Hypersaline lake sediment archaeal communities from the Salton Sea, California, USA - SS_3_D_1 metaG | ecosystem: Environmental > Aquatic > Non-marine Saline and Alkaline > Hypersaline >...
AATATTAACGCAACATCAAAGGTTTACTTATTGAATTTCCTTGCAGCTTCTTTAGCTTCAAGGGCTTGTCTCTTACGTTTTTTCTCCTTCACTTCTGAGGAATCGCTATCCCAAACCATTCCATCATATCCTTTGTCGAACACAGGATTGGACCCCTTATGCGACCCAACCATCATATTCACTCCTCGCATAGTCTCCTCACACAGTTTGTACCCCTGTCGTAGGCTCTGGCGCTACGCCAGCGGAAAGTGCTTGTCTCGCTGCAGCGGCTACAGCTTCCGGGTTAGCTCCTGCATCAAGTGCGCCTGACTCTTCCTGCGGCGGACCCTGCTGGTCTGGAGTCATTGCTGCCTGCTGATCCGCGACTAACTCATCCATTGCCTCTTGATGTGCCGCAATATGGCCTAACATTAAAGCCTGAAGTTTTGTATCAAGAGTTATAAACTCCTCACTCATAATGAATTTACGATGAACTTCAAAATGTATGGCGTGATTATCATAGTCAAATAATGGGTCATCGACCAGAATCTCCGGTGGTGCAGCCTCGTCTATGAGTATCTCGCCATCTTCATCTTCTACCTCTGCAGGAGCTGTCACATAAATCTTATCGTGCGCTCCCTGAATGATGTACGAATGCTCTCGCATGGCTCTTTTAACGTCGGCGTTGGCCTTAAATGTCAGGGCGCCCATACCTAACCGTTGCAGTAAATCCTGCTGCAGATCCGGATCTTGTGTTACATCACCAAAAAAATTCGTTTCATGTAACCTGATAATACTCTGCGTCCGGCCGGCATGCGTCGATGAAATACCCGACGCCAACTCCAACCGTACATCAGTATTATTTTTTAACTTCGAGCCCTTGAACGACATGATCTTGATGTCGGTGCCTTTGCCGGCGATCTTGATCAGTCGATTTTTCGTGCATAACTCTTTTGCATATACCAGACGTTTGCGATATACGCGCTTGAGACTACGGTAAAATCTCAGTATATCCGGGACATGCCCCTGCTCCGCAGCTTCTCGTAATATGTCGACCAGGATACCTGACGCATTTCCAGAGGGGGATTGACCTCGGAGGACATGCTTCGGATCGCCAGCCGCATCCTGCGCAACTGCCTGATGATTCTCACGCTCGTTTAAGATCTGGTTCGGCAGCGGCTTGCCTTGATAAATCTTCGGCGCTTGGCCCCCAGAGAGTAGTGCGTCGTACTCAATCGCCAGGAAGGAGTGTCCATCCTTGTTGAGCTTCTTCAGCTCCATATCCTTCGTGGTAATCAACGTCGGCCGGCCGAGGCCTTTACGGTTCATCTCCAACGCCTGGTCAATCTGGTTGATCGCATTCTGCGGCGATATCAAATCGTCTACACCTGATTCTGACCAGAATCTCCCGGGGACGTGGTGAAAATGGAAGTCAGTCAGCGTATAATCCCAGACATCCTGCTCCATTGGGACAGGAAGTCGCTTATAGTCCGCGATAACTTTCCCACCGGCATACAGCGCATAGCGTCCTTCAGGGTACTTCTTCGTCGGCTTGAACTCCAACTCATATAGCAAGCCAAAATCTTCGTCTTTCATCTCAGCCATCTGAGTAGTGAAGCCACTCCCCTTCCATGGCGATACAGTACCGACCAAGTTCATCAGCTTTCGCTGATAATTCACATCGTTGCTAATACCGTCAGATGTTAGTGATGTCTTGAACGTATCCTCGATCCACTCTCTGGATTGCAGAGATTTGACTCCGACGAACCGTTTATCTCTGAGGTTATCTCCAAGATGGTCCACAACTACGTTGAAAGGTATTACAGATCGTGTCTGCTCAAAAGCGTTATTGAGAATCGTTCCTGATTTGTTAAACGCCCATTGATCCCGAGGAAGATTCGGCAGCGTGCGAAGAAATCCTGTGCCGGCAATGACCATCCATATAGCCACCTTCTCTCGCTCATCGAGAAATGCATCGTCGTTCGCACTGTCAGCCCAGTTAAGGTACCGCTCACCTATGACGGCTGCGTCCTTGTCTCCAACATCATTTGAGTTTGGCCAAACACGTATGGCGTAGTCCTTATTCAATATCAAGGACTTCATAGACCGAACGTAATCTTTAATTATGTTCGATACCGGTGTTGGCATATTCGGCTGGTACCGGTACCGCCGCTGAAACACGCCGGACTCCGTAAGCCACTCAATCCACTGCTCCCCCATATAGTAGAGGATATTCCTGAACCATGTCCGCTCAAGAATTGTTCGGGCAGGGTCGAGGTTCGGGTTGAACACCGTAGTGAACAACTCCTCCAGTGTTGTCTCTTTATTTATTCCAGCGACTTGTGTCATATACTAAAATCTCCGGTATTAGTACTTAAGCCGCATGCGCTTGGCTTTCTTCGGATCGAACCCATGCTCGATGGCGTTTAATAATCTCTTCTGGGCCATAGCATTTCGCAGCGACGTGCCTTTAGATTTCACGCCGCCCAGGGTCTTAACTGAGTATTTACCTTTCTTTTTCTTGCGAATTTTTGCTGGCATATCACTCCTTAGACTACAGATACTCCACTTTGAGAATAGCCACCATCGTTCAGATCGACTTTCTCAAGCAAGTCGTCAATAGTCTTTGCCGGGTTATCCTTGACCGTTGCTGCGGCCGGTGAGAGAATAGTATCTTCGATCTGTGCGGTCTGATCATTGAGTATTGCATACTCGTGCGACGACTCGGTAAAGAGTCGATTCAATAACATGGCTTCCTTCACTCGATGCTCTTTACTGATTTGATCTCTATATGCGTTCCAGGTTTTCTCTCGGTACAAGAAGGTCAGTTCTCTGATGGCGAATATGGCCAACACCACACTTGCAATCACGTAAGTCTCTACCATTCCTCGTTCTCCATTGCTTGACGTTCCAATATTCGATCAAGTTCGCTCCATATACTCTGCTGCGATGCCGGGAGCGCCTCGCGCTTCGCTTTTTTCTCCGCCTCTCTCAGTCGTGCGTGGCCGGTCTGCTTCGGACTGCCACCAAGAAAGAAACTCGCCTGCAGCGTACAGCCCATGGCGATGACACAGTCGTCCATCTTACCATCTTCGTGGCCGACACCACCGAGTTCATACAATATAAATGTTGATGCCTCGTTTAATAGCAACGAACAAGGTACATCGCTCTCCGTCTCTTTAAGCCACTTCTTCAGATCTTCAGCCAGATCCTGTTTCGACTGCCGGCTCTCTGACCACCCTATCTGCTGGGTAACCTGCTTTCCAGCTTTCGCCGGCTGGATCTTCCGGTACAACTGAGCGTTCAATTTCATCAACTCTTTTGCCGTCGTCTGGCCGGCTCCGGTCCGCTCCGGACATATCAGCGCCGACGTCTTGCCATTCCTGTAATATACAGACAGCATGTAAAGCAGGACGGCCCACTCCGAGGCGTCGATCTTATTTGACCGCATACGACATACAATTGTATCCGTCAGCCGATCGATTACATACGCCACACTGTACGTCTGGCCAAGTCCCTCACTAATATCCGAACCTATCGCGTATCGCCGCTCCCACTCAGTGCCGTCCCAGTCATCCTGCAGATAGTATGGCCGTTCCCAGACCTCTACAATTCGACGACTCTCATCCGTGCCGGCATCAGCCTTAATGAAGTTTATCGAGCCATCCGCATCATTCTTCCGAAGTACTCCACGGAGTCCCTCACAGGTAGAGTTATGCCGCAGCAGCACTTTACCAAAATAGTTCCCGATAAGTGTCGACAGAGCTTCAGCCTCAGTCGTCGGATACTGCATGCTGAGACCGTCCGCATCCTGCCCAGCTCGTCGCTTCTGGTCGAGAAAATCATCTCCACGACCTGGTACACACTTCCAATCAAGAAAGATGTGCGTAAAATCATTTGTCCCGGACATTGCATTTGTATACATGTCCCGGGTCCAGCCCCATCCAGGTTTATCCTTGGATGGATTCGATATGACTATTGCTTGCCCTTCAGCGTGCTCCAGAGTCGGCTCGGCAGCTGACCAAATTTCTCTGCAGTACCGATTAAGCGCACTCTCATCCAGGACCAGTAGGCTGATGGTCTTGGATTGCCCAGCATCCGGTGTTGAAGGTATAGACTTGATAGTACTATTAAGACCAGTAACGCGTACATGCCCATGCTCATCTTTCCCCTCCTTACCAAAAAATAACTCCGTTGTCGTCCGCTTGCCAACATGTGGTTTTATCCAATGTGGGAGCCGGTCGAATATAAACTTGACTCTATCAAGAAACTCTACCGCCAAGTCCTCTTTCGCGGAGATAATGACGATGAACTCATGAAAATGGAAGATCGCTCGCCACACGACGTACGCCGCGGTTAACCATGTCAGACCAAGCTGCCTCGCCTTCAGGAGGATCAGATGCTTGATCGTAAGAAATAAGGGCGCTACTTCCCGCTGCCCTGGCCATAAATCAAATAGGATGGCTCTCTTTGATTTACGATCTTCTATATAGCAATACGTCGAGACGAAATAACTAAACTCGTCCGTACACCGCTTATATTCAAACGCCTGGCGCTCAAGCTCTTTTTGCTGCTGCGCCGCGGTGGGCTCAGACACTACGTTTATTCCATGGTTGGAAATTGAGTATAGCGTCCGTCAACATGTGAAATTCACCGTTGAATATTATCGCCCATACAACCTTGAACCAGTCGATAATCTTTTTCATGTTTACTCCTCACTCGCGTTCACAATTCGTGAACAGCGAATAAAAATAGTTTGCGCTTAGTTTTTAGTTGCCCGTAGCCTTCTTCAACTGCTCGCGTAACTGCTTCTCGCGGTCAATCAACTTGGCTTGAGCCGACCGCCAGTAGGGTGTATCTGGATTTTCAGCTAAATCTTTCTTTTTAAACATCAGATCCTGCAGTTTTTTCTTTAATCCTCTGAGTGATATACCTGCCATTAGCTTCAACCCTTTTTCTGTGATTATGTTGGTAGCGTCTCGTCGTGAGTACCCTCACCCACAGCGACACCAATTTGTTTCGCCTCAACCAATTCTGCCTCTACAACCTCGTCGGCTTTTTTCTGCTGCATGATCAGCTCTGCGAGCAGCTTCTCCGGAGATATCGAGTCGGGGATGAGATCCTTACCACCAGCCCCTGTAACCTCCAGCTTGTTCGTATGTGCCCACCGCGGGTTACCATCCTGGTCCGGCGAAAAGCGTGCCCTATTGTTCAGGAAATACTCGATGGCCCTATCACTTGGTGCGACGTGCTTCTTGACTCGCTTGGAGAGTACCATCGTATATCGGTCCTTCGAGGTCTTACTTTTTGGATTCGGCTTGGCCTCGTACGTATCTTCATTATAATCGTAGCCAGTTGCTCTTGAGACCAATGCCTTTTCGATCAGACCGGTATTACAGTAGTCCTGTCCTTCGACCACTGCCGCGTTGAACTCCGGGTAAGTGTGCAACCAGCTTTTAATGGTCTTCAAGTCGACCATGAATGCTCTGGAGAGCTCCGTAAGCTTCGAGCCGGCTTCCATCAGCACCCGGGCTATGTGCACGTACTCCGGCTTGAAAAGCGTCCTTTTGGCGGGAGTATGCTCACGCGGCGGCAATTCGTGCGCGACGATTTGCGAAGGCAGCTTACTCGAGTTTTTTCGCGTTCTGTTTATTCTATCGTCGATTCTTCGCATTGCTTAGTTATTTAACTCTCGACCAACCGGATAAAGGCGATTAATAGTGCGACCATAAGAATTATACTGAGGGTGCATGTAAGAGTCATAGTGCTACTTACGCCGTAGCTTGGCGCATCCGACACAACACAGTACGCCGTCTACTTTGTCAGCGCAGCCTCGATGTAGCGCCGCACTACAGTCTGGACATGTAACATATGTCTTGCCGAGTATCGCCCAACAGCCTTGGCAGATGACTTTTTCCTTTTTGGTCATGCGGTTTTCCTTTAATATTAGCTATAAGAAGCTCCACACTGGCAGCTACCTTCATACTGTAATGTAAAACCAGAGCAAGTACACTCTTTACGAGGTACGTCGTGCGCCGCTTCTGGGCATGTTTTTACTGTTGGCGCATGGGTTTTGTGGCAGTTTGGGCAGTACCATCCTTGCTGGAGTGGTATTACTGGCGGCGGGAAATTGAATACCTGCTCCATGTTATTGGGGCACTGCCTACAGGCAGCGGTGCCAGATAATGTTCAACAGCAAGAAAACATGATATCCCCTTTAATATTAGCTACTTACCTGAAACGACGCTTGGCGACTTTCCAGGATTTTTTGCTGGCGAAATATTTTCACTGAATATAATCATGAGGACTCCAAGTGCGGCGAAGGGAGCCCCCCCTACCTCTCATCCTCGCACGACGTGCGCCGTACCTTGTTACCTGGTAGCGTCGTCACCTGGTAGCGTCGTCACCTGGTAGCGTCGTCACCTGGTACAATACTTTGTACCCTGGAGCACAAAAAGTTGTACACTTCGGTTGTTCCTACAACGTGCGTTGTATGGGTTCACTTCGCTGCTTTGTTGCTATATACGGATAGAACGTTATTCTTCGTGCTTGGCACGCGGATTGCTTGATAGACTGTGAACCTTAACGCACAATCCAAAACTCAACGAGAGAGGTGCAACATGGATTTCTCAAAAGTAAAGAACTGGGATGATGCTTGCAATGTAAACATACCTTATAGCACATCTCAAAACTCAGCGGGTAATGAACTCGAAACTTTTCTGGCTGGTTGGGTCAATGCTGCTGATATGATCGATGAGGGAACACTTGATAAAAACGACGATACCGAAGTGTTAAGATGTGTATTCAGCGAATTTGACAACATGGGATATAAACGATAGCTTACAACCCAAAACTCAACAAGGAGCGTACACGATGAAATCAAAAACGGTTACCATTACACACCACACAAAAATAATTAACTTCTTCAAAGCTGACCATGACCTTCAACGGTTGACTGTCCATATTCCAGAGGATAGAGGCCCGGATTATTGGATGACGTTCTTCCGTAGTCAATTTAAAGGGGTATAAACTCCCACTAAGAGCCGGATAACTATCACTGTCAGGATTACCACGTGGCGGGAAGTCGTAGCCTGCAACGTGCTTGGCCATCATAGCCCGGTTTAGTACTTCACTGGAGAATACCCGCAATTCTTTTAAGGGGTTAGACACCTATTTAAGACGCACGTCGCTCCCAGTAGTGGCGTGCGTTTTTCTTTGCTTTTTGTACCTGAATGACGCGACACGTCATTCTCAGTTATTTCAGCTACTTACAAATTCAAATGACCATTTGAAAATGTCGTGCATCTCAGCGAGTTTCTGGGCTTTTTGGGCTCTGTACGCCGTTCTCCGGGCCTGCACTCATTACTATTATATAATAAAATATCTAATTTTATACGTTCTCATTTACTATGTATTAGTATAAATACCAGATTAAAAAGTATAAATATTTGAACAATCACATTGAAAAGTACAAAAACGAATTAAGTATACGCAATTAATGGGATTAATAGTAGTATTACCGAGAAACGAGTACAAAAAGTTGTACTTTACAGGATATTGCGAATTAACGCTAATAGATTATATCTTGAGTGATAACAACAAATTACATTTTATTTGACGGTTTGGCACATAGACTGCATAATATAAAAGCAAACACAAACACTTCACAAGGAGCTAAACCATGTTGGAATTATTATCCATCATCTCGAACCTCATTCAGAAAGGCGTTGACAAACGGCAGGCTATTAGATTATGTATAGATACCTTGCCGGATAAAGAGAAAACAATGGCTGCAGCTTATCTCCACAAACAATTAGCAGATAACTAATAAATGAACACTCGAAAGATACATACTTATTTTCTCAAAGGGATTCACGGCCGGAAATGGTACAGCCATACGCGAGTACACATAGAAAAGATTTTCGGCCCTGATACGGACGTATTTATTGAGATATTAGCAGCTACAAGTCCGAACACGTCTGTAAAAGCTAATGTTTCAAAAGCATTAAAAGCTTATAGGCAGTTCAAAGACAACGAAAAATTTTCCGGTCAATTGCCTATCGTGCTTAATATGCTTGAAATTATACGACTAAATCACTTTATAGGCCAAGAAAAACCTTTTGGCGGCCCTAAAGTGCAAGCGTTTTCAAAAGCGCTTAAAGGGGATTTATCACAAGTGGTTGTCGATACTTGGATGTTGAGGGCTTTTGACGTTCCAAATGCTACACCATTACGTATTCAGACTATTACAGAGTTTATCACAAAGAAAGCTAAGCGTTTTGGAATGCGCCCGGCTGAAGTACAAGCAGCTATATGGTGCGGAATAAAATTGTCTCAAAAGAGAAAACAGTTAAATAACATTGAGCCGTTCGAATCGTTTTTGCCGTTCGAAATCTAACAGGGAGAAAAACCATGCGAAACCAAGAAAAACCGATTATCATTTTTTCCGTCAACGAGTCCAGTCTTTCAGACTCCACTAATAGGGATCGACATGAAGCATACGCTTTAAGCTTCAAGTCAATCGGGCTGCAATTTAAAAGCTTACTCGGTTGTTATAAAGGAGACTGCGAAGAAAGCTTTCTTGTCATCGACACTCCTGAAAACCGGGCTTTTGTAACCGAGATCGCAAGACGCCATAACCAGCAAAGCATACTTTTTGCTGACGAAAATCGTATTGCCGAGTTATTGTACTTAAACATTAATTCCAGGCAACCAGTCGGGAAACTTATCCCTGCAGCAAAAGCGCATGCATTAGAGCAAGATAACTGGACATTTGATCCTGAAACGGAGATATTTTACACGACGGTTTAATTGAGGAACGCCCGAGCCGGGCAGGAGCGTGACGCCATGCAACTGCAGGTTTAAAAGCCGCTTCTGGGATATCGGTAATAGCTGGTATCTCAGGACAGGAGATTAAACCCTCAACAAAGGAGTGCAAACCGTGACGAAAAAATTCTTTGTATCACAACTGGAGCTACTCCAGACAAGTGAGCCTGTAGAGTGTAACACGAATAATAGCTGGGGTTTCGGCGGAGGTATTTACAGGCTGTATACAGTAGGCGACTTTAAAATTAAGTTAGGTAAAGCCTGTTACCGTCACGCGAAAGACTCCGCATTTATAACTGTTACCATTCACGGCAAAAGAATTATTGACGCAACACCCCGATCAACAGTATTTGAAAAAATAATCTTATTACTCCAAGAGGGCTAAACCATGACGGTAAAAGAGTGGCAAAAAGAGATAGCTTTACTACCGGAAAAAGAGCGTAAAGCGTACCTCAACGCCCTGAAAGAACTGCAGCGGTGGGCTAAATTTGATGCTGAATATAGTCGGACAGGATTAAACACGCTTCAATACCTGTTAGGGGAGGTGATTAGAACGGGACGTTCAGTGTCACACGCAACCGGGAGCACGTCAAAAGGGATTTGCGTAAATGATAGACGTAAACCCGTAAATTGCTTTGACTGCCCTCATGTCAAACGCGATGATCGCCCTTTCGTGGATCGCCGTTTTTATTGTGGGTTAAAACCAAAAGAGAAAAGACGTTTCACAACTATTTATGATTGTGTGCGCATACCAGATGAATGTCCAGAATGGGGAGTGTAACCATGAAGGAACTATTTACAGTTTATCAATGCATCGACCCAGAAGAGTCCATGAATTCTACAGCGTTTTGGCATTGGCTGAAGACGCAGAACAGAGACGATATCGACATTTTCACGTCAACACTTGAGGATTATCTGCCCAGGGATTTCAGACTTAAAACGCACTACATTAGCGCAATACAGTTGAGGTACCATAAACATGTTTTCGACCACTTTCATCGGAGTGAATTTGGAGATCAGAAAAATGAAGTGGTATGATTATGCAGTATTACAAAACGAACGTATCTCAAGTAGGCTGTGGTGTCACATTTACAGTAACCGATACCACGGCCCCTCAACACTCGTTTACGTTTACAAGGCGTCATGCCCTTCACTTTTAACGGGAGACTAAACCATGCCAAAGCATACACCGGGACCATGGAAAATTAGAAAGTCGTCATGCGAGACGGCGATCACCGCACGACGACCTGCGCAGCCATACGCCTATACCTTAGCTGAGACGTTCGGGCTTAAAGAAGAACGGGAAGCAAACGCCAAGCTGATCGCAGCCGCGCCGTAATTGTTAGAAGCGCTGCAAGTTTGCCGGGATACATTAACTGACATATTTAAAAACTCTAAGCGCGCTGCGATCATACGGGCAGACGCAGCAATCCAAAAAGCAACAGGAGACTAAACCATGCGACGTAGAATCGTTATGTGCGTTGGAACTTGGCCCGAGGATGATCACAGTGACTTTGAGGTATTCGACGTGCGAAGCGGAGAGTCCGACGAAGATGCAATTAAAAGAGCAGAGAAAGCGTACAGCGACAAAGATAACTTTTACATTAAAGAGATATAAAACCATGCCCGATCAAAACTACATGACCACAGAGGAAGCATTCGAAATAGTAATGGACCTCGCGGAAGGCAATAAGATCGACGAGCGAGATGCCGCGAACGAGCCTGACCTGCAAGAAGTCCTTAACCAACAGCAAATAGCCCTCAATACGGCGCACGATTACATTCTAAACAACATTCTACGTTAAGAGGTACCAAATGCCACGCAAAGATAAAAACCCGCCACACGTCGTACCAGGACCGGTACAAGCAAACTTCGACATCAACGGAGTTAAGTTCTACCTCATGCGAAGAGGTCCGATGTCAGAAGATCTTGCTGACGATCTTATGCATTGGGCAAATAGAGTATTCACCATAGAAACCAGTCGGAAATGGTCAGCCTACTACCCTTACCGAGTAGCGGACAGCATCATTGAGATTCTCAACGATGACCGATTCATTATTTTCGACTGCGAGATCTGCGGCGAACGTAGTATCATGTCCGAACTCACGGAGGACGAACGCGAACTCTTCCCAAGACCAAACGAGCCGAATGTCGAAGAACTTACTATCTCAAACGAACAAATCTGCGCTGATTGTCAAGCAGCCAGAGAACTATAAACCAGGTACCACAAATGGACCTAAAAAGGAGCGAAAATAAAAGTGCTGACACGACGACACGCACCGAACCCCCATTTGAGTTTCAAAACTATATATATAAATATACATAATACATATACACATACCATATACACCATATATATATATATATCTAATAATTAGTATAAAGTTAGTGTCAGTTGGTGTCAACCAATATAAAAAGGTGGTTTAACTGGAAAAATAGCGTCACAAAGGTTTGTGATGACTTCGCACCAGGTCGTGTTTGGATGATTTAACACAGCACTTATGCACACCAGCCCGAAGCACGAAGCAATTTTTAGCTTGACTTTTAATTTTAAATAAGTTTATTTATAGACTCGAAAATGCTTCATGCTTCATTGAAAGTGCTAAACGACATGTGACATTGACATTTTGGGACTTACAGCGTAATTTTGAATGCCTAACAAAAAAGCTATATTTAGAGGAAAAGCATATGCGGAAAAGGCAGATTGAGGCACTCGAAAACAAGTTGATTTTCTGGGATAATAAAATCCAACTTCACCTCAGCCGATTAGTTGCAGCGTGCAATTCACGGAGCGAAGTGCGGCGCAGCCTCGATAGTGTGGACGAGTCTGGGATAATCAAGCCAAACTGGCATCCGGCAGATTTGGTATCGCCCAAGCCTGGAGATCGTATCACTCCACGCCTTGTTGCGGCGCACGACGCACGACGTGGCCCATTCAAGAGTGATATCACAGCTTTGCAGGATATCCAAAGCTACTTCGCGGCCAATATGCCGGACATCACTAAGGCGGAAAAACATCTTATAAAGGTATGGCTTAGCGAGAATCATTATCCGCTGCCGCAGCAGCAGTATCGGGTGCCGGTCACGTCCTCGGCATCGGACGATCTGAATGTGAAGCTGCCAACCAGGCAGATCAGATTGAAGTGCATCCGCAACCCTGATCGTTGGGCAGCGGCAACCAGTAAGGATGTGGTCAACGCATATATTAATAAAGTATCAGCGGAGGTTTAACATGTGCCATTTCGTAAGTTGGATAGAACATAAGGGGAAAATCTACTATTTAAACGACGACTGCCTGGCCGACAGGCGCGGCAAGGAACTGCGAAAGTATGAGACTAACCCGGAAGAGTGGCGAGGCCACGGCAGTATTTTATGGTACTATGGTTTGAAGGTGTCTGCGACTATCCAGCATGAGTGCGAGGACTTTTCCAATCCTGCGAACTTTCCATCGGAGATCGTAGCTGATATAAAAGCTGGCAAGTTCAGATCCTTTGGTGTCGCTGCTGGTATACTTATATCTTCTGCGAGGGCGGAGTACGAGAAGATCAACCAGTCTGCGAGGGCGGAGTACGAGAAGATCAACCAGTCTGCGTGGGCGGAGTACGATAAGATCAGCCAGCCTGCG